>ENA-ORML01001870-ORML01001870.1-human-gut-metagenome-genome-assembly--contig:-NODE-1870-length-16072-cov-6.717051_pt1 | contig 16072 bp, 7 predicted proteins | sample MGYA00242103_ERZ508995 | MGnify/ENA primary metagenome ERZ508995 (study PRJEB26280, sample SAMEA2338702) | human gut metagenome | biome: human gut; feature: human-associated habitat; material: faeces... | reverse complement strand
GGCTGGCGGCCATGTCGGCGGCGGAAAGAACCGGCGAGACGCGGACGCCGGCGGAGATTATCTATGAGACACTGTTTCCGGGCGCGGGCTTTGCCGCCCGTGACCGCGCGGAGGCGGCGGATACGGAGCGATATACCAGAGTTCGATAAAAAGGCCGCTGCCTGCGTTTTGCGCAGGCAGCGGCTTTGCTGTATCGTTTTTTGCTGAGAATTATTCTTTCCAGTGCTTCAGACCCGGTACGACGGCCTCCATGTGCGCGCGCACCTGCTCCGCGGGCCACTGTTCGCTTGCCATATGCGTCACACAGAAATCGATCAGCTGCTCCTTGCTGGTGTAGGTGAACGTGCCGCCGGTGTAGCACCACTTGCAGTAATCCTCGTTGAAGGAGCCGTCCGGCTCCCGGCTGGTTGTGGTGTCGTCGAGCGGCATTCCGCAGCACTGGCAGATCAGATGGCGCGGAGAGCCAAGCAGGGTGTTGATCGAAACATCAAAAAGGCCGGAAAGCAGCTTCAAGGTTTCCACATTGGGCGTGGTGTCGCCGTTTTCCCAGCGGGAGACGGCCTGCCGCGTGACAAAGAGCTTTTCGGCCAGCTCGTCCTGCGACAGTCCCTTTTTCGTTCTCAGCTCGTGCAAAATGTCCTTTGTTTCCATAGAAAGCACCTCCTTGCGAAAAGTGTAGCATAGAAACGCTGTCCGGACAAGCAACGCGCTGTTGCTGCCCACGCTTTCGTGAAAGCGCCGCGTTCCGGCCGCTCAGACGAAGAGATAGCCCTTGAGCGTCTTGAGCGTGTGGAACACGCCGTCCACATGGCTGCGCTCATAGCCGTGGCTGGCGTAGACACCGGAGCCGATCAGGCCATGGCGGATGTCGTAGCCGGAGCGGAGCGTCGCTTCGACGTCGGAGCCGTAATGCGGATAAACGTCCACGGCGTAGTCGGCGCCCTCGCGCCTGGCGGCGTCGATCAGCTTGCCGACGCCCTCGTAGCTGTACGGCCCGCCGGAGTCCTTGGCGCAGATGGAGACCTGACGCTCCGTGCAGCGCAGACCGTCGCCGACGCAGCCCATGTCCACGATGATGGATTCCGTGACGCCTGCGGGAACGGAGGCGCAGCCGCCGTGGCCGACCTCTTCATAGACGGTCACATGCGCGTAGGTATGGCGCGGGAGCGCCTTTTCCTCGTCGCGCAGATATTTCGCAAAGCCAAGCAGAATGCCGACCGAGAGCTTGTCGTCCAGAAAGCGGCTCTTGATATAGCCGGAGGCGGTGACGTGGGTGCGCGGGTCGAAGCAGACGATGTCGCCGGTCTCAATGCCGAGCGCGCGGGCCTCCTCGGCGGAGGAGACGTTTTCGTCGAGCAGGATCTCCGTCGTGTCGAAGGTACGGTCAGTCTTGGCATAATCGCCGTTGACGTGGACAGAGGCGTTGCAGAGCTGGAGCGTGCCCTCGATGATCCTTCCGCTGCGGGTGTGAACGCGCACGTTTTCCGTCTCGCCGTTCACCGCACACATTCCGCCAAGCGGCGTGACGCGCAGGCGGCCGCTACCCTTGACCTCCGCGACCATTGCCCCGAGCGTGTCGGTGTGTGCCTGAAGCAGCAGCGCGCCCTCCTCTGTGTCCTCGCCGCCGAGATCGATCAAGACGCCGCCCTTGACGGTGCGGACGGCCTCGTAGCCCAGCGAACGGAAGGCGTCCAGTACCCATTCGGCTGCCTTTTCGGTGAAGCCGGTGGGGCTGTCGATGCCAAGAAGCTCGACCGCCTTTTCGACGGCGTAATCTGCATATTTTTGATCCATAGAGCCATCTCCTTTATTTGCATTTTCTTCATGATAACACCGCCGGAGGGGAATTACAACCGCCTTTCCGGGCCGGGATCGGCGCCCCGGCGGAGAAAACGCGCCCAGGCGCGGAGCCTGTCCGCCAGCGGCGGAAGCACGGCACTGCACCGATGCAGTCCGGCAGCACGATAAAACGGCATTTCGTGACAAAACAGAAGTGAAAATATCTTGAAAATCCAGAAAATTTCAAGAAATCGGGAATATTCTGCGAGGGAAATGGAAAACGGCCGTTTGCCTGAAAATTTGTCAGGAAAAAACAAAATAGGACAGGGAAATTACACAAAAAAATTACGGAAAAATAGGCAAACGGCGTATGGATTTTACAAAAATAACGTGCTATACTCAATTATGGTATGTAGCCTCCTGACGTGGACAGACCTACCCGCGGGAGGGAGAAAGCAGCCTTGTGCAGCCGGACATCAAAAGGGAACTGGAGGTTGATACGACAGGGAGATAGGATCACGATGCGCCGGTCATGCGAATTTTTACGAGAAACAGGAGGAGATTCTGAAGATGAACAAACGCAGCACGCGCTGGTTTGCGCTTCTGCTGGCAGTGGCGATGGTATTTTCCATCCTGCCCACCGCCGTTTTTGCAGAGGGCAAGACCCAGACCTACACCAAGGTCACGGCCGCGCCGAAGGACTGGTCGGGTACCTACCTGATCGTCTCTGAGGGCGACAGCCTGATCATGGACGGTTCCCTCACGAATCTTGATGTCGAGGGGAACAAGGTCGATGTTACGATCACCGAGGGCAAGATCGCCGGTGATTATGCGAAGTATGCTTTCACCATCGCACCGATGGAGGGCGGCTATTCTGTGCAGTCTGCCAGCGGAAAGTACATTTCCGGTACATCTGGCAAGAACAGGCTGAACAGCAATGCCTCCCCGGCGCTGAATGCGATCAGCTTTGCCGACGGCAAGGTCAAGATCGTCAGCAACACGACGACGCTGCAGTACAACAATGCCGCGACGAACGGCACTCGTTTCCGCTACTATAAGAGTGAAAACCAGCAGCCGATCTCGTTGTATAAGCTGGAAGCAGCCCCGGCCCGCCAGAGCGGCATCATCAAGGCCGAGGACATCCAGAACGGCGATAAGGTCGTTGTGTTCAACCCCGTTTATGGCAAGACTCTGTCCACGGAATACTCCGGCTACTATAACAAGGGTACGGACGTGACGCTGGCAGAGGGCAAGCTCACCGGCTATACGGATGCGGACATCTGGACGGTTGGCGTCAACAAGGACGGCACCTACACCTTCTCGACCGGCGAGGGCAAGAAGCTCTCCATGGGTACCGGCTTCACCAGCACCCCGCTGGACGATGTGAACCAGAGCTGGAAGCTCAACGCCGTAGACGGCAAGGAAGCGACCTATTATATCGACAACACCGGCCGCACGGATAAGTACCGTATGCAGTTCCAGGAGAAGTTTGGTACCTGGAGCGCCTACACCGGAACGGGCGACGCCTTTGAGCAGCAGCTCTATCTGGTCGTGGACTCCAGCACGGAGCCTGATCCCGGCCCCGAGCCGACGCCCAGCGCGCTGTTCAAGGACGGCGAGCAGGTCGTTATTTACAACCCTGCCAACATGAAGGCGCTTTCCACCGAATACAGCGGCTTCTATAACAAGGGCACGGACGTCACGCTGACGAACGGTACGCTCACCGGCTATACGGATGCGGACATCTGGACGGTCGGCGTCAACGAGGACGGCACCTACACCTTCTCCACCAGCGAGGGCAAGAAGCTCTCCATGGACACGCAGTTCTCCAGCACCCCGCTCGACAAGGTGAACACCGCATGGAACGTGCTTCCGGCAGCAACGGATGGCTGCTACTACATCCAGAACACCGGGCGTAGCAGCTATCTGGAGTGGTTCGCTGAAAAGAACAACTGGAGCAGCTATGGCAAGATCGGCGACGAGGCCCTGTTTGCGCAGGCGTTCTACCGCGTCCGCAAGAGCGGCATCGTGACCAGCCTGTCCGCAGGCGATACGGTCGTGGTCTTCAACCCGGCCAACATGAAGGCCCTGTCCACGGAATACTCCGGCTTCTATAACAAGGGTACGGACGTGACGCTGGCAGACGGCAAGCTGTCCGGCTATACCAAGGCCGACATCTGGACGGTCGGCGTCAACGAGGACGGCACCTACACCTTCTCCACCAGCGAGGGCAAGAAGCTCTCCATGGATACGGGCTATACCAGCACGCCGCTCGATAAGGTCAACGACGCATGGAATGTCACACCTGCGGCGACGGAAAACTGCTTCTACATCCAGAATGCCGTGCGCGGCAACTATCTGGAGTGGTATGCGGATAAGAATAACTGGAGCAGCTACGGCAAGATCGGCGACGAGGCCCTGTTTGCGCAGCAGTTCTATCTGGTCGTGGACGACGGCTCCGATCAGCCCTCCGGCGATCTGCCGAAGCCCGGCGACAAGTTCGTGATCTACAACCAGAACGCACAGGCGGTTCTGGCGGCAGAGAACGACACGCAGTCCATTGAAAAGGCTGCGGCTGTGATCGAGAACGGCAAGGCTGTCCCGGCCAACGGCGCGGTCGTCTTTACCGTCGAGCAGAACGGCGAATATCTCCGCTTCTACAGCGAGGCTTACGGCTACCTCTGCTCCAACGGCACCGGCAACAACGCCTTCTACAGCAAGGACTTCTCCGAAGAGGGCGTCACGACTGATGACGCCGACTGGCTCGTCCGCACCTGCTCCGGCGGCGTGGGCGGCTATGAGATGGAGAGCCGCGTTGCGAAGTTCAGCGGCCACAGCCAGTGGCTGGAGTATTACTCCGACGCGTTCAAGACCTACAGCATGTACAGCAAGACTGGCGAGCTTGATTATACACTCTACTCCTTCTTCTTCTATCCCGTGGCGGACGGCGTGAATGTGGACGGCGGCCTCGTCGTGCAGCCCACCATCACCTTCCCCGAAACCATGCTCCCGGCCTATGTCGGCAGCAATTACGAGTTTGACCTCGAGATCGACACAATCTATGCGATCGACGATCCGTGGATCGAGTACAGCATCCGCGACGAAAAGGGCAAGCTGATCGGCGGCGTAATGGGCGGCACGGACGTGGAGGTTCTGGACGGCTTCACCACCGGCAAGGGCCGTGTCCATATCACGGTCTTTGATACGGACATTGAGGAAGCAGCCAAGGCCGGCAGCAAGATGACCCTGACCTTTGCGTTCAAGGATGTCAAGCGCAACGAGGCCAGAGCGTCCTACACCGTCAACATCCTCGACGAGCCGGTCATTTCCAACGTAACGCCCGCGCAGGGCGCGCAGACCGGCACGGAAAAGAAGCCGGTGATCTCTGCGGAGATCGCAAACGCCGGTGAAGCTCCCACCGTGACCATGACGGTCAACAACGAGACGGTCAATGCGTCCTACGCGGACGGCAAGGTCACCTACACCCCGGCTGCCGCTCTGGCGGACGGCAGAGTCACCGTGACTGTGACGGTCAAGCGTGCGGACGGCAAGGAAGCCAGCAAGACGTGGTCCTTCACCATCGGCGAGGCGACCTTCCAGCGCTATTTCGGCCAGCTGCATTCCCATACGCAGTATTCCGACGGCGCAGGCTCGCTGGAAAGCGCTCTGAGCTATGTCAAGAATCTGCCGGATACCGCGAACGTTGACTTCGTCGCGTTCACCGATCACTCCAACTATTTTGACACCACCAGCGCCGCGAACCCCGAGGGTGCGCTCTACGACATGTCCCTGGCCTCCGCTTCCAGTCAGCAGACCTGGAAGAGCTACAAGGACGCTGTCGCTGCGTTCAACGCGGAAAACGCGGGCAGCATGGTCGCCATGGCGGGCTTTGAGATGACGTGGTCCGGCGGCCCCGGCCATATCAATACCTTCAACACCCCCGGCATCGTTTCACGCAACAATTCGACGCTCAACAACAAGACCAAGGACGCCGGCCTGCAGGCCTACTACAAGCTCCTTTCTCAGTCCGAGGGCGCCAACGCACTGAGCCAGTTCAACCATCCGGGCACGACCTTCGGCAACTTCATTGACTTCGGTTATTGGGATGCCGTGATCGACACCCGTATGTACATGGTCGAAGTCGGCAACGGTGAAGGCCAGATCGGCGCGGGCGGCTACTATCCCAGCTACGAGCAGTACATTATGGCGCTCGACAAGGGCTGGCACGTCGCACCGACCAACAACCAGGATAACCACAAGGGCCGTTGGGGCAACGCCAACGACGCCCGCGACGTCGTCCTGACCGACGACTTCACCGAGAACGGCATCTATGAGGCGATCCGCAACCGCCGCATGTACGCCACCGAGGACAAGAACCTTGAGCTGGACTACACCGTCAACGGCAACATGATGGGCTCCATCATCGACGTTCCGGAAAAGCTGAGCTTTGAGGTCTCCTTCAACGATCCCGACCGTACCGATTCCATCGCCAAGGTCGAGCTGGTCGCCAACTCCGGCAAGGTCGCCTATACCTGGGACAATGCCGCGGATCTCGCCAAGGGCTCCGTCAGCGTCACGCTCGATCCCGAGTACACCTATTACTTCGTCCGCGTCACCGAGGGCGACGGCGATCTGGCCGTGACCGCTCCTGTGTGGGTCGGCGAATCGCTCAAGCTCGGCATCTCCAAGGCTGAGTGCGGCACCTCTACGCCGGTCACCGACGAAGAGCTGACCATCACCACCACGTTCTTCAACAGCGAGGCCAAGCCCGCGACGATCAAGTCCATCACCTATACCATCGGCAATGAGACGATCGGCACTGTGACGGACGCCATCGCGCTGGCTGCAAGCAGCACGCAGGATGTGGAGTTCAAGTATACCCCGACCAAGGCCCGTGTCATGACGGTCAAGATCACCGCCGTGATCGAGCAGGACGGCAAGGAATACACCTTCACGAAGGACGTTGTGCTCGACGTTCTGGATGCTGGTAAGCTCGTCTACATCGGCATCGACGCATCCCACTACAACGAGTATGTTGCGGGCAACTACAAGGATTCCATGGGCAACTTCGGCGAGCTGGCTGCGGGCTATTCCGTGCGCACGGTCATGCTCAAGACCAGCGAGGAGCTGATCGCGGCCTGCGGCAACGCCAAGTTTAAGGGCCTGATCCTGACGGCTCCGTCCCGTCGTCTGGCGGACGCGCAGACGGATCCCAGAACCTATTCCGAGGCAGAGCTGAACGCGATCAAGGCGTTCAACGAGAATGGCGGCATGGTCGTGCTTGCCGGCTGGTCCGACAACTACGAGAACTACCCGGTCATTCAGAACAATCCGGCTATCAAGCACATGGCTGCGACGCAGAACGAGGTTCTGGCGGCCCTTGGCTCCAGCCTCCGTATCTCCGACGACGCGACCTATGACGATGTTCGCTCCGCAGCGGACGGCGTCGATAAGTGGAGACTCTACTTCTCGGCCTACAATATGGACAACCCGCTTCTGAAGGGCGTGGAGTTTGACGCGGAGCATCCGTTCGACAAGCTCTACACCGAGCGCTTCAGCCACTACGGCGGCGCCTCCATCTATGCGGTTGACGCCAGCGGCAACCCGACCTCCACGATGCCCGCGACGGTCAGCCCCGCGGTCTATGGCCACGCGACGACCTACTCCGTGGACGTTGACAAGGACGGCCTTGGCGGCGCAGCTACCCCGAAGTACACCTTCGCGGATAATGACGACCGCCTGATGGTCATGGCGTCCGAGCAGCTCGAGGGCAAGGGCCTGATCGTCGTTTCCGGCGCGGCCTTCATGTCGAACTTCGAGGTCCAGTATCAGGCTTCGGACAACGGCGCGGAGAAGAACTACTCCAACTACAAGATCTGCCAGAACCTTCTGTCCATGCTCAACCAGACGCAGATCGATAAGATCTCCGACGTGCAGGCAGAGAAGGACGAGGGTGTCAAGTACACCATCGAGGGCATCGTGACCTCCAACGCCTCCGGCTATGACAAGGATACCGCGTTCTTCGACTGCATCTATGTGCAGGACAACACCGCCGGTATCAACGCCTTCCCGGTCGCAGGCAACTTCAAGATCGGCGACAAGGTCCGCATCACCGGCACGACCTCCTCTTATCAGGGCGAGCGCCAGATCGCGGTGACCAAGATCGAAAAGATCGCGGACGCCGAGGCTCCGGCTCCTCTGGATGTCACGGCTGCGCAGGTCAATGACGGCTCCGTGCTCGGCACGCTTGTTCGTGTCAAGGGCACCATCACCAGAGTCGAAGAGGCCGAGGGCAAGATCCAGACCATCATGGTCAAGGATGCCGCAGGCAATGAGACCCGTATCTTCATCGACGGCTACATCACCAAGGACAAGGAAGTCCAGAACGCAGTCATCGGCAATCAGGTCGAGGCAGTCGGCCTGGCCTCCTACGACAACACCTTCGTCCTGTCCGACGGCACGCCGGTCTATCCGCGTATCCGTATCCGCGACCGCGACGATGTGGTTTGCAGCAAGTCCGACAGCAAGATCTGGAGCGTGACCCTCGTCACGGACGGCGGCACGATCAACTCCGGCAACGTGACGGCTTACATTGAGGGCGTCGGCGCGGTCCTGCCCACCGATGTGACCAGAAGAAACTACATCTTCCTCGGCTGGTTCACGGCGAACAACATCCGCGTGACGGAGATCTCCGCTGCCGACAGCGGCGACAAGATCTTCTACGCGCACTGGATGGCTGCCGGTGCGATCCCCGGCATCATTGACGCCATCGGCGATTCGATGCGCTTCGACGATGTGACCAAGGGCGACTGGTTCTACAAGGATGTGGAGTATGTCTACAACGAGGGCATCATGGACGGCGTCAGCAAGCGCGAATTCGCGCCCAACGAGACGCTCACCCGTGCGATGATCGTCAAGATCCTCTACCGCATCGAGGGCGAGCCCGCCGGCTACCGCAGCTCCGACTTCAACGACGTGGAAAGCGGCAGATGGTACACCGAGGCAGTTGCATGGGCCGCGGAGAAGGAGATCGTCAAGGGCTATGGCAACGGCAAGTTCGGCCCGAACGATCCTGTCACGCGTGAGCAGCTGGCTGCGATCCTGTACCGCTACACGCAGTACAAGGGCTGGAGCACGGCAGCCGCTTCCGGCAATCTGGACGGCTTCAAGGACGCTGCCTCCGTTTCCAGCTACGCGGTTGACGCAATGAACTGGGCGGTTGACGAAGGACTGCTGAAGGGTGCGAACAACAAGCTTTCGCCCAAGTCCAACGCAACGCGCGCACAGGTCGCCGCGATCATTCACCGGTATCTGAAGGGCTGATTTCCAAGCGTTTTCGCCCCACCGGCTCCGGCCGGTGGGGCGATGTTTCAATTGCCGTCCGCACGGACAGCGGCGGCGGATGCAAAAGGAGCTTTCATGGAAGAAAAGAAAAGAAAACTGAGCAGGCGGCGCTGGCTGGAGATCGGGATCGGAGCGCTGCTGGTGCTGCTGCTGATCTCATGGGCGGCTGTTCTCTGTGCGACGGAGACTGACCGCGAGGCGTCGGCGGCCCGGAAGCGGAAATTTGCCGTCGCGCGCGTTGTGGACGTGCAGGAGGATGACGGCGAGGCACAGGACTGGACCGAGGGCCGCAGGATCGGACAGCAGCAGCTCGAGGTCGAGATCCTGACCGGCGAATGGAAGGGTGTTCGGCTCGAAACCATCAACTACCTGACCATCTATACCAATGTGGACGCCCGTGAGGGCACGCGGATCATTGTCCGCCTGGACGTGGACGACGACGGACAGCCGTATGTCGTGTCCGTGCCAAACTATGACCGCGCGCCGGTGCTGGCGGGCCTTGCGCTCGTGTTTGCGGCGCTGCTGGTCGTGATCGGGCGGAAGAAGGGCCTGATGGCGCTGGCGGGCCTGCTGTATACGCTGGCCTGTATCTGGTTCATTCAGGTGCCGATGATCCTGCGTGGCGCAGATCCGGTCTGGATCACCATTCTGATCGTTGTGCTGACGACGGGCGCTTCGCTGCTGCTCCTGACCGGTATCAGCAAAAAGACGCTCTGCGCGACGCTCGGATGCGTCGGCGGCGTGGCGGCGGCGGGCCTGTTTGCAGCGCTGTTCTGCGTGATCTCGCCGCTGAACGGCTTCAATATGTCGGAGGCGGAGGAGCTGGTGCTGCGGTCGCTGGACCGCGATATCCACATCAGCGGATTGTTTGTCAGCGGAATTCTGATCGCGTCGCTCGGAGCGGTCATGGACGTGGCCATGTCCATTTCCTCCGCCTGCTGGGAACTGCGCGAGCTGAACCCCGACCTGCCGCGTAAGGCGCTGTTCCGCTCCGGCATGAACATCGGACAGGACGCCATGGGCACCATGGCGAACACGCTCATCCTTGCCTTCGCCGGTTCGAGCCTCAATACACTCCTGCTGTTCCAGATCTTTGATTATCCCATGATCCAGATCTTCAACGCTGACTCCATCGCCATCGAGATCATCCGCGGCGTGGCCGGCACCATCGGCATCATCCTGACTGTCCCCCTTGTCGCCCTCCTGAGTGCCGAAATCATGGGACCGAAAAAGAACGCATAATCCAGTTCTTGAACCGAAAAACCGGCCGTATGGCCGGTTTTTGGTTTACTTTCTCTGCAAAGTTCGCTATACTGTTCAGGAATGAGAAAGACAGGAGACGTATTGAATATGACCACTTGCATCAAATGCGGCGCGCCGATCGAAGACGGGGAATTGTTCTGCGCAAACTGCGCGCAGAACGGTGCGGCAGTGCAGCCAAGACCTGCTCCGCTCCCCGCCGGGAGAATGCAGACCCCGCCGCGGCTGAAAAAGCAGCTGGCGGAACCGGTGTCTGCTGCGAAAAAACGTGCCGGTTCGCCTTCGACGGGCATTCTTGCAATCTGCTGCATCCTGCTTCTGGCTGCTGGCGCATTTTTGTATCTGACCGGCAGCGCAAAGCTGCGCAGTCAGCAGGCGGAACTCGACCGGCTGCGGGCGGAAACATCGTTTTTTGACCAATATGCCGTCTGCGTGAACGTCGGAAGCGAGGTCTATCACCGGTATGGCTGCACGCTGTTTAAACCGGAGAATTTTGAAATCCTCAACGAGAAGCTGGCCGAGGCTGAGGGATATCTGTCCTGCCCGGTCTGCATCGGGCAGTAAGGAGCGGGCAGGATGGATATTCTCTCCCTGTGCCAGAGGATGGTCATGCTGTTTTTCTGCATGGCCTGCGGCTTCTGCGCCGCGAAGGGCGGCGCGATGGACGTGCAGAGTAACAAAAAGCTTTCGTCGCTTATCGTGACCGTTGCAAACCCCATGCAGATTCTCGCCTCCGCACTGACGGGCGAACGGCTGCTCTCAATCGGGCAAACGCTGCGGTTGATGGGCCTGATCGCGTTGCTCTATGCCGCGCTGATCGGCCTGAGTTTCCCAATCGCACGGCTGCTACGCGTCAAAGAACGCGAGGCCGGGCTGTACCGGTTCATGTTCATCTTCGGCAACATCGGGTTTCTCGGCTATCCGGTCGTGGAGTCGCTGCTGGGTTATCAGGCGACCTTCTATGTGACGCTGGCCGTGCTGGCCTTCCAGCTGCTCTGCTGGAGTTACGGCGTGAGTCTGATCGAAGGACAGGCGCGTTTTCACTTTCAGTGGAAAATCCTGCGGCAGCCGTGCGTTGCAGCGTCGCTGGCGGCGTTCGTGATTTATCTGTCCGGCTGGCAGCCACCGGTGCTGCTGCACCAGACTGTCAAATATGTCGGAGACATCACAAGTCCTATCGCCATGCTGATTGTCGGCTGTTCGCTTGCGCAGATGCGATTCGGGCAAATCTTCGGAAACTGGCGGGTGTATGTGCTGGTGCTGTTCAAGATGATTGCCGTGCCGTTGCTGGCGCATTTTGCGCTGCGGCAGGTACTGGACAATGAACGGATTCTGTGTGTGCTGACGGTCCTTTTGTGCATGCCCATTGCCACCAACACAACCATCCTGAGTTACCAGTACGGCGCTGACGAGACGACTGCCTCCTCCGGCGTGTTTGTCAGTACGCTTCTTTGCATGCTGACGATCCCTCTGATGATGAAGCTGCTGTTCGGAACGTAAGGGGCAACAGCGCCCAAGAGGCTCGTTTTTACGTCCCCGCTGTCTGCGCGCGCAGGGCAGCGTAGACGCCGACCAGCTGCGTTGCGAGTTTCAGCGGGTCGTCGGTTTTTTTGAGTTTGACGGACAGCATCGGCACCTTGCCTGCAGAGAAGAAGATGCGCCCCTTGAACTGCGCTTCGGCGCAGCAGCCGGAGATGGCGGCGAAGTCCATCGTGGCCAATGAGAGGAGGATCACGCCGTCCTTCTGCGTGATTTCCGTGATGCCGGCCGCTGCGGCTCTTGCGCGCAACAGTGCGATGGCAATCAGATTCATAACGCCCTTTGGGGGATCTCCGAAGCGATCGACGATCTCGTCGAGCAGTTCGTCGGCATCCTCCTGTGTGCGGATGGCTGCCATGCGGCGGTAGAGATCCATGCGCTGTTCGCCGGAGGTAACATAGTCCTTGTTGATGTTTGCGGTGACGGTGAGGTCGGCGGTGCATTCGGGCTCCTTCTGCGCTTCCTCGCCGCGCTCTTCGAGCACGGCGTCTTCGAGCAGCTTCAGATACATATCATAGCCGACGGTCATCATATGACCGGACTGCTCCGCACCCAGAAGATCGCCCGCACCACGAATTTCAAGGTCGCGCATGGCGATTTTAAAGCCGGAGCCGAATTCCGCGTATTCGCGGATGGTGTCGAGCCGCTTTTCCGCGATCTCGGACAACACTTTCCCCTTGCGGAACGTCAGATACGCATAGGCGTGGCGGCTCGAACGGCCCACGCGGCCGCGAATCTGGTGCAGCTGCGCAAGGCCCAGCCGGTCAGCGTCCTCAATGATGAGCGTGTTGACATTCGGGATGTCAATGCCCGTTTCAATGATGGTCGTGCAGACAAGGATCTGAACTTCGCCGTTTGACATTGCCTGCATGACGTCGCCGAGTTGTTCCTCGTTCATTTTGCCGTGCGCGACAGCGATCTCCGCCTCGGGGATGCGCTGTTTGATTTTGGCCGCGCACTGGTCGATGGATTCCACACGGTTGTGGAGATAATAGACCTGCCCGCCGCGGGCAAGTTCACGCCGGATCGCCTCGTCGAGAATGCCGTCCTGGTGCTCAAGCACAAACGTCTGCACAGGATAGCGGTCCTGCGGCGGCTGTTCGATGGTGGACATGTCACGAAGCCCCGACAGCGCCATATTGAGCGTGCGCGGGATGGGCGTTGCGGACAGTGTTAAGACGTCCACGCCTCGTGAAAGTTCTTTTAACCGTTCCTTGTGCGTCACGCCGAAGCGCTGTTCCTCATCGACAATGAGCAAGCCGAGGTCGTGAAAATGAATGTCCTTCTGCAGCAGCTTGTGCGTGCCGACGATCAGATCGATTTTGCCGGATTGCAGATCGAAGAGCGTTTTTTTGATCTGCGCAGGGGTGCGGAAACGGGAGAGCACGTCGATGGTGACTGGAAAAGTTGCAAAGCGGCGCATGGCCGTGAGATAGTGCTGCTGGGCCAGAACGGTCGTCGGGACTAAGATTGCGACCTGCTTGCCGTCCAGCATGCACTTCATGGCCGCGCGCAGCGCGACCTCCGTCTTGCCGAAGCCGACATCGCCGCAGAGAAGCCGGTCCATCGGCGCGGGGGATTCCATATCGCGCTTGATCTCGTCGATGCAGCGCAGTTGATCGTCTGTCTCGGCGTATTCAAAGCTTTCTTCAAATTCCTGCTGCCACGGCGAATCCGCCGCGAACGCAAAGCCCGGCAGCCGCTTGCGTTCGGCGTAGAGTTTAATCAGGCCCGCAGCCAGGTCCTTTGCCGCGGCCTTTGCCTTGGCCTTTGTCTTCTGCCACTGGTCGCCGCCGAGTTTATTGAGTCGGACAGGCGTATCTTCGCCGGCACCGATATACTTGCTGACCAGATCCAGCTGTGTTGCGGGCACATACAGACAGTCCGTGCCCTGATAGGCGATCTTGACGTAATCCTTTGTGACGCCGCCGACCTTCAGCTGCTCCATGCCGACATAACGGCCGATGCCATGGTGCTCGTGTACGACGAGGTCACCGGGGGTCAGATCGGTAAACGAATCGAGCTTTTTGCGGTTCGTTGCCTTTTTCGGCGCACGGACGCGCTTGCGCTCCTGCCGGACGGCGATCTGCCCCTCCGTTAAAATGGCAAATTTGAGCGTCGGGTATTCAAGCCCGGCGGGAAGCGAGCCGCCCGCAATGAGAATCTGTCCCGGCTGCGGAAGCTTTGTCAGCGGGAACGCCAGAAGTGCGTTCAGACCGCTTTTGGCAAGCAGATCCTTCAAAATTTCCCCGCGCCGCTGTCCGCCGCACAGGACGATGGAGCCATACTGGTTCGATGCGTAATTTTTAAGGTCTGCTGCCGCTGTTTCAAGACTTCCGCCGTAGCCCGGCAGCTGCCGGGCCGTAAAGGAAAGCAGCTGTTTGGGCGGCAGGGACCCGGGATAGCGCGCGGCCAGGAAGCCGTCGCAGTAAATGACGGATCTGCCCTGCAGTGATGCGGCCAGATCGTCAATCGTGGCGTAATAATCGCACAGCTCTCCAAAGAGTGTGCCGGAGGTCAAAAACGAATCGAGCAGAAGGCCGAACTCCTCAGCGCGGTCCTTTTCCCCGCGCTGAAGATTGCCGTGGTCGCAGAAGGCGACGACGGCCTCCTGCGGCAGATACGACGCGGCAGTCGTAAATTCCGGGTAAATCAGCGCCATGTATCGGTCAGCGCTGGCGAAAAGCGTCTCGGTTTCAAGCGCCTCGCAGTCCTTCTGCAGTGTTTCGATCAGCGCCTGATTGGGCGTTTTCCGGCGCTGCTGGCGCGTGATGATGGCACGCAGATCTCCGCACAGACCGGCTACTCCCTGCGGATGCAGATGCGGCTCCGTTTCGGCCACAGGCAGGAGGATTGCCTCGTCAGCGTTTTCCGTGCGCCGCTGTGTGATGGGGTCGAAATAGCCCATGGTGTCCAGTTCGTCGCCGAAAAACTCCGCGCGCAGCGGCTTTTCCTGCGCGGGGGAATACACGTCCAAAATGCCGCCGCGCAGCGCGAACTGTCCCACGCCCTCGACCAGACTTGCACGGGAATAGCCCGCCCGGGTCAGGCGGCTGATGAGATCCGGCATGCTGTATTCTGCGCCGACCCGGAGCGTCACTGACGCGGAAAAGAGCGTCTGGCGCGGGATTGTGCGCAGCAGCAGCGCATCGAGACTCGCCACCAGCACCGGGACACGGCCCTGCGCCAGCGCGTATAAAAGCCGCAGCCGCTGCTGCTCCCACTGACGGGACACACCGATGGCTCCGGCCAGTGTCAATTCTCGGGACGGCAGAACCGGTGGCTCCTCGCCTAAAAACGCACCAAGTTCAGAAGCCAGCCGCTTTGCGGCCATATCATCCTGGCACACGGCGATAAGCGGTCTGCCGGACTGCTCGTGCACGGCAGCAAGCACATGGCTGCGCGGGGCCTGGCTCAGTCCGGACACGGCGACGGCCTGCTTCGCCTCCACGGCCTTCAGCAGCTGGTTATAATCGGTGCTCTTTTGCAGAAGCGAAAGCAGAACGTTCATGGGATTCTCCTAAAAATAAAAACAATTTTTCGCCCAACAGGCAACGCGCATAGGAGAGTGTCTCCTATGCGTAGGGGGTGGGGTATTGAAAGTGAGATGGGGGAAATTTGCACAGCACCCTGTAGGGGCCGCTGCCCACATCGGCCCGTTGGGAAGTTCCGAATTTGCTGCAGATTTCCGTAAAAAACGGTGCGTCTTGCCGGGGCGATGTGGGCAAGGTGCGTGCGTATTTGGGTGCACTCAAAACATCTTCCCGTTATACTCCGCCGCGGCCTTTTCACAGCCGTTTTTGACGATGCAGAGGGCGGCGTCGGCGGCGTGGGACATGGCTTCCTGATAGTCGGGCCATTCGGTTTTGGAGACGGTGGACAGCACCCAGTCGGCCAGATCGTAATCCGGGTGCGGCTTGGCGCCGACGCCGATCTTGACGCGCGGAAACTGGTCAGAGCCAAGGCAGGAGATGATGGACTTCAGACCGTTGTGGCCGCCGGCAGATCCGTTTTTGCGGATACGAAGTTTGCCGACGGGGAGCGAAATATCGTCAAAGAGGACGAGCACCCGCTCTGGCGGGATTTTATAAAAGTGCGCGGCGGCCTCGATGGCGATGCCGGAGGCGTTCATAAAGGTTAGCGGCTTCAT
>ENA-ORML01001857-ORML01001857.1-human-gut-metagenome-genome-assembly--contig:-NODE-1857-length-16185-cov-5.515065_pt1 | contig 16185 bp, 13 predicted proteins | sample MGYA00242103_ERZ508995 | MGnify/ENA primary metagenome ERZ508995 (study PRJEB26280, sample SAMEA2338702) | human gut metagenome | biome: human gut; feature: human-associated habitat; material: faeces... | reverse complement strand
ACATCATTAATGTCGAATATATTAACATGTCACCAATGTATCTGTTAAGCCATTTCTTTTCTACTCTTAACATAATTACCAATTCTCTGTTTCTTTTAACAACCATTCCATATGTGAATAAAACAATACATCTATTCTATCAAGTTCATCATTTATATTTATCTCATCTTTTTTATAACGATTTGATTCAATATTATTAATCTTTTGAAGTATATTTGATTTGCATCTTAAATCACCTGTTAGGGTTTCATAGTATTTAACAATAGGTTTTTCTATTTCTAATAACCTTTGTCTATATTCATTTTTGAAATTACTATAATTAAATAATTCTGGAAAAAAAACAGATACATCAATATTATGTATGCCAGCAAACTGATTAGGATTTTCACTGGTTAATGTTAGATCAAAATCCCATGAAGGACCAAACTTCAGTAACGATTTATTATCCTGCCTATACAAGAATAAATTACTACCAGCATAATCTTCTTGCAAAATTATATCCTGGCTTAGAATCCAATCTACAGCAGAGTTGATATCTAAATAATCAAATAAATCTTTGTCCCTACTTTCAATTTTTGAATCAATCAATGACATATAATCATAAATTTCATTATCCTCATCAAATTTTGGCTTAATATACGTATATGCCATTGGTATCATTTGATTTTCCGTTCTAAAAAATTCTGTATCTGGTTTCCACCAATATGGATCATTTTCAATTAGAAAACCAGAATTTTTGATTTCCATTCGATTTGGTGACTTTACTTTTTCATAAAGTAAATATGTTCCACGATAATCATTATTTATCAATAATGAGACCATTTCGAATTTAGGAGCCCATCCCCTATTTATTTGTTGTGCCAATAATGATGCAATAACAGTATTAATGTTATTACCACAGTTTAACAAATACCATTCTTTACTCTTATAATCCGAAGTAGTTCTAAATAACAAATCCATTGATTGTTTCAATTCAAGTTTATAAGATGGTTTTCTCACACCTGCAGAAGATGTATTTCCTCTTATCCTAAAACTCATTTTACCCGAATATGCTAAATCTCCATCTTTATACATATCCATTATACCATCCACTTTGGTATTATTGATTGTTGTATACCCCCAACAGCTTAGAGGATCTTCTGGATATAACAAATCAGCTTTAGGAATTTTATTCTCTTCTGTATTAAGACTCATAATAGGTAATTTGCTAATCATATCATAATTGTAAATAAATTTCTCTACGCGATAAATTTCTTTTTTTTCCAAATCATAAAATGAACATTTATATGCTTTATTTTTACTTAAACGATTTAAATATTCTATGCCACTTAGAGAATTAATTGAATTTTTATAAACTATCTGCTTTCTGCTAGTGTCTACCACTTTTATAGTCCCTTTTCTTGGAACATTATATTTTATGTAAACATTATTCTTATCTACAACAAAATCAAAAAAATAATCATGCACTTCAGATATCCCTAAAACACTGATAATTATAAAAATCGAAATTACAAAAATAAACATTCTTCTTTTATTCATAAACTCGTATTTTCCTTTCACATTATAAATAATTATTAAACTTTAATTTTTTTAACATTTGAATTAAATATTTTATTATTTCAAAATTTATAATTAATTGAGCTATGAATAAAAAAATTTGTAATATATAACTTTTTTCAAATACAAGAAGTAAAATCCATTGTAATAACAAGATTAGTCCACACAAAACACTTCGATATAAAGGTAATTTTACTTGTGTAATTTTCTTACAATTTACTGCCATAATAAGCCATATAACAAAATAACCAATAACTGTTGCAATGACAGCTCCATATAATTCAAATTTTGGTATCAAAAATATGTTTAATATACTATTAATGATTGCACCAATAACTGTTGCTTTAGCAATTAATTTAGTTTCTTTTTCAGCGGCGTAAATAGTTGTCAAATAGCCTGCAATCGAAAAAAATACAATAGATATTAATAAAGCAGGCGAATATTTCCATGCAATATAAAATTCTCCCTTAAATAGAAATCTTGCAAGAGCTTTATCCATCATTATTAAAGCTGAACAAACAGTAAACATTCCAAATGAGTATATGTTATACAATCTTGTTAGATATTCATCCTTATCTTCAGAATGTATTTCTTTAAAGACGCTTAATTGCATTGCTTGATAAATAATGGTATGACATGCACTTAATATTGTTGGTATTTTATTAGCAACAGCATAGATACCATTAATTCCAATATTTGCAAACATTGTTATAAATAACCTATCAGAAGAACTATTTACCCACCATGCCAAACCTGTAAAAATTAATGGAATACTATAAGATAACATTTTTTTCTTATCAATATCATTAGGATTTTTAGTTTCTTTAATTAAACTAAAAAAATTGATTTTAACAATAATATACACATTTGTCACTAACGTACCTAATATACTTGATATTAAAAGACCATTTAATCCTAATTTTAAATATACAATTAAAATTATATTTGATGACAAAGTAACAATTGAATTGATAATACTGCTTATTACAATAATATTTACTTTATCTTTTCCTCTTAAATATGCTAATAAATTATTATATAAAGCTAAAATAAAATAATTTAATAATACGTACAATAAATACGAACCTTTAACAGAAAAACCTTTAAGCAAAAAGAATAGCAAACTTGAAACAACCCCTAAAATTACAGTGCTGTTTATTAATATTGTTGTTCCAAACCTTAATGGTTGGTTCTCTTTTTCAGTATTTTGAAATTCAATAGTGTATAACATTACTGCATCCGAAATATCAAGCATCATAATTGGAAGTATTAATGAAGTTAACGTTACTAATAAATCACTAATTCCATACATCTCAGTTGATAAGCATGCAGTATAGAGCGGCACTAAAAAGAAGCTAAGTAATTTTGGTGCAAAAGAGGCAATTGCAAAAAGAGCAACATCTTTAATTAAGTTTTTTGATCTACTAGAACTCATACCTACTCCTTTTAATCTGGTTGAAAAAAATCATTGATAGTAGTTGGATTTTTTTGAATATTTTTCATATACATATCGTAATCTTTTGCTAAATGACCGATATCCCACGCCATGTAGCCTTCTTTAGCAAGTGTATATACTAAAGCTTTTGATGTAGGACCTAGAATGAAACACAAAGTTTTTTCTTTGCTAAATGATTTAGCTTTCTTTAAAATTGAATCATATTGGGAAAATGCATTTTTTGAAGGTCCTTCAATTATTGTTTTACTCTTACATTCATCAAAAATATCATATTTAATATTAGTTAGTACTCCTTTTCCAATAAATAGAACCAACTCTTTTCCTTTAAACATAGATTTTAATTGTGCATAATATTTTTCATAATCATAACTATCCGATATAACATAAAGCTGGTTGAAACCTGCAGCGATGTAATCTCTATTTCTAGTACAATTTTCTAATAGAAAATTTCTATATTTTCTTACATTTAACATATAAAACTTACGGTTATAGTCATTTAAAATCTTAGTAGAATGAAAATAGTTGTAATTAATGCCAACATATAAATCAGTCTCATCATCTTTTAATATATTTAGTAAAATACTAGCTAATTTTTCATTATATGTTTGAAAAGGAATTGAATTACCACAGATTAATTCAATTTCTCCATCCCCAAATCTACAAAAACTTTTTGGATCATTCAAAAGAATATTTATTGTTTGAGAGTAATCAAAAATCTTTAACCTTTCACTTAATGGTATATAATTCTCGTCTGCTTCGTAATTACAGTAATCTTCTACACTCAATAAAGTGTCATATTGACTATTTAAAATCTCTTCACGAACATTATGCGTACATAAATATTTAATGTTTTTTAACAATAGATAAACTTTATTCATAGCTACTTATATACTCCTTAAACATTTCGTAATCTCTAATATAATCATCTACATCATAAAATTCAGATGCAGCAACGCATAGAACAGAATTCTTTTGAAGCCAAAGCATTTCTCTCCAAATTGTTTTTTCAATTAAAACTCCAATTGATGGATCAGATAACTCTATTTCTTCTCTACCATCTTTATTTTCTAGTATCAATTGTATTCTTCCATATGGACAAAATAATAATTGTTTTAAATTTTTATGGGCATGATACCCTCTTCTAACGCCTTCTGGAACTTTCGAAATATAATATATTCTTTTTATATTAAAAGGAATTTCATTACCAGATTCAAAGAAAGATAATTCTCCAGAATCAACTGTAGGAATTGTTTTTATGTGTATAATTTTACAGCCTGCAACTGCTTTTCTCTCTTCTTGTACATCCCCTTTTAAAATTGAATACCACTTTAAATTATTCATTTCTTTATATCTATTTAAAACTTCAATAGGTATATCTAGTGCTTCATGAAAATTGTGCTTATCATAAAATCTAACAGCACGAGTATTATTTTTGTCTACACACCAATATACGTTCTCTAAGCCATAATCTCTGAATGCACGTTTAATAATCTCATCCATTCCATACCATGAATATCCTTTACCCATAGCACTACTTCTCACAGTTATAGCAAACTCAGCGCTTTTGTTATTATTATCTATATTTTTTAAACTTACAGTGCCCATATATTCATCTTCGTCTGAAACAATAGCAAGATGAACATCATGCTTTAGGCTTTGTGAATCGATAATAAATTTTTTTGCATCTTCTATAGTTTTACTACCAAATTTCCCTCTTAAATTTTTAACAACTGAATCATCATGCATCCATTCTAACATGTATGGTGCATCTTTTATTTCTAACTCTCTCAAATTCATTATTTGCTACCTACCTAACCTGAATTTATCACACTTACTTTATATATAAGACAAAAAATACAGTATACTAACTGTATTTTACGCCTAATTATATCTATTTATTACATCAATAACGTATTGAATCTCTTTATCAGTCATTCCATAATACATTGGTAAACTAAGCTCTGTTTTACTAATTGTTTCCGCAATTGGATAATCACCTTCTTTATATCCGAGATTTTTATAACATTCCTGTAAATGCATTGGGATTGGATAATGCTTATTTGTACTAATTCCATTTTGTTTTAAATAAATTTCTAAGCTATCTCTACTTTCACAACGCACCCCAAAAATATGCCATACTGGCACAACATCATCTATAACATAGGGTAATATGATTTTAGGGTTTTTAATTCCTGCTAAGTATTTATCTGCAATTCTTCTTCTTTCTTCATTCATTCTATCTAAATGTGGAAGTTTAGCAGATAAAAATGCTGCTTGCATTTCATCTAGTCTTGAATTATTTCCTTTTAAAATATGATGATACTTGTAATCTGATCCATAATTTCCTAAAGCTCTAACCTTATCTGCTAATTCTTTATCATTAGTAACAGTAGCTCCTGCATCTCCTAATGCGCCTAAATTTTTGCCTGGATAAAAACTAAACCCCGATGCATTACCAAATGAGCCTACTTTTTTACCCTTGTATTTAGCTCCATGCGCTTGAGCACAATCTTCAATTATAAACAAATTGTATTTATTAGCAATTTCCATTATTGGATCCATATCACATGGTTGTCCATACAAATGAACCGGCATGATTGCTTTTGTTTTAGGCGTAATTGCTTTTTCAATTTTTGTCGGATCAATATTAAATGTACGAATATCTGGTTCAACAAAAACTAATTTTGCACCTACATATGTTACAGCTAATGCAGTTGCAATATATGTATTAGATGGAACAATTACTTCATCATCGCAGCTTATATTCAATGCTTTTAATGCAAGCATTAATGCATCTAATCCATTACCTACACCTATACAATAATTTACATTACAATATTCTGCAAAAGACTTTTCAAAGGTTTCATCTTCCTGACCCTCAATATACCAAGATCTATTGTATACTCTTTCAAAAGCACTTCTAATATCTTTATCTAATTCTTTTTCCATTGGCTTAAAACTTACAAATGGTACATTCATATTATTAAATTCCTCCTATATTCTAACAACAAATTATTTAAAAATTTCAATTAAATGAACGATTCGCTCTTAATATTTTCATAAAATTGTATTTGTTTTTCCAATTCTATATTTGCAACTTCTTTAAATAAGTTAAATTTACCTCTATGTAATATACAATAAATAAGAATTATAAATTTCTTAATTTTTTCTAAAAAAGTTGTAAAATGGATAGCTTCAAAAAAACTATTCATTTTTATAGAGAAATAAATCTTATCAAAAATATCTCCTTCATTAATATAGATTTTGTATAATCTATAAAGTTCATTTTTAAAAGCTTCACTTACTGAATCTTTTTTTTTTCTATTACTTATAGATCTTTCACTAATTCTATATAACACCAAACATTCTTCATCAAATTGCAATTTTAAAGATGGAATGTTTTTAAACATACAATACCAAGTAGGATTATCCTCAAAAAACTTAAACTGACTATTTAATTCTCTACACTTCCCATCAACATACATTTTTTTCGAATATAACATTGATGGCGTATGTAACAACTTTCCAAGCTTAAACTCTCTTATATATCGTTTGTGAGTCATATTTTTTTGCATCACCCAAAATTGATGTCTTAAAGCATTATTATTCAATTCAATCTTATTATTCTTAATGTAAACAGGTAAGCCATTATATATAGTATTAGGTGAAATCGAATTAGCTTTTTTAAAAATATCATTTGAAGAAATTAAATCATCTGCGGCTATAACTTTAAAACATTCTTCGTGTATTTGATTCATAATAAAATCATAATTTGAAGGAACACCCTGATTTTTATCGTTATATTTCTTTATTATTTGTTTAAATAGATATCCATTTTGACTTATCCATTTTTCTAAAACTTCAACAGTATTATCCTTTGAATTATCATCAGTAATGACTAGTCGACAATTTAAATGTTTACCAAAATTTAAAATCTGATATTTGATACTATTTAAAGTTTCACAAATTATATCTGCTTGATTATATGCAAGTACTCCAAAAGTAAAATCAATTTTGCACATTAGTTATCTAAACCTCCTTACAAGTATCATTATTTGTGTTTTTATTTTCTGAATAACGAATACTTGTGTAAACAATCCAAAATACTATTCCCATTTTAGGAAATTCTAAAATGCTCTCGAACACCATCAATAAAATAAAATAATTAACCAAAATATTTTTATAGATATTTTTCGTTCCTGAATATAAATATTTAAAGAACAATATTAAAAAAACAGTTCCTACTAGTCCTAACTCTCCATTTACTGCTATCAAAGAGGATCTAGCACTACCTAACAAACTTGTTTTCGCTTCATGTGTTGGATCGATTGAATTAAATACTGACTCAATATATTTTTTTCTGCAATGTGAACTATATGGAGTAAATAATTTATCATATATACCTATATACCCACCTGCACAAGTTTCAGCCGCTCGTGACGAATACAACCCTGCGCCTGCACCAAACAATAATATAAATATCCCTTCAGTAAATGGCATTGTTATAAATGTTGTAATATAATATTTAATTTTTGGGATTCGGTATTGAAAGTAATTGAAATCAAACAATCTAAACAATTGCGCAGTTACCCAGCGAGGACTTAATAAATAAAATACTATAATACCAAGCAAAATGAACATTCCATATTTTATTTTTTTATTTTTATCAATACTTTTAGTAAATACAATGCCAATTACAAAAGCAAACAACAAAGCAATTGTATATGTTACCGATGTTGTTGCTAAAGCAACTATAGCTGATGCAATAGCCCATCCAACACACTTTCTATCTTCATTTATACGAAATAAAAAATATAAAAAAGCAAATGAACAAATTATCATAAGTACATCACTATGATAATTTCCTAAAGTACCTGAAACCCAGTCATTATCAATCATACTAAAAATAATTTTTAAATGTGTTAGTGCATAAGATATGATAGCGACTATTTGTATAAGTACAAAGCATTTTAATAAATAATCTATATCCCCTTTTCTGAATCCCTTTTTATTAACCACATTCATCATTAATAATGCCGATACTAAAAAAGGCAGATTATATAATAGATAAAAGAATATATTATTAACATTTTGTATGTGAATAATAAGATTGAACAAAATATAGACAACTAAACAAGCAGTGTAAATTAAAATTTTTCTCGTTTTAAACTTTAATCCGTGTTGTTTTATATTTATAAAACACAAATATAAAACCATGACAATGATTAAATAATTATCAGGAACAATTAGTGCTAATAAAATTAATAATATACTATCCTTTGCATCAAATATTTTCATTCCATATTTAAATTTCATTAATGCGAATGCAAAAATCGGTATATATAAAATAAGACTTTTTTGAATTATTCCATATAAAAAAGAACATATTAAAACAATAAGAATTAATAAATCACAATATTCCAGTTTCTTTTTTTTTAACACTTCAATCATATTTCACCATATTTATATACTTTTTTGATATACCCTTCCATGAATATTCAGTTTTTAAATTATCATATTGAACACAACAAATATTTTTATTCTCACAATTTGCAAAGGATTCAATATAATCAACAATCTCATTTAAATTGTTTTCTTCTTTTGAATATGCAAAACCGGCATTGTTCTTCAAAACAATATCAGTTGCTCCACAACGATTGCTTGAAATACAAATACACCCTAAAGCAATTGCCTCTAATATTGCAACATTAAAAGTGTCATATTCACTCAAACAAAGCATTATATTATAGTTTTGAATTGTTTCATATAATTCATCTTTATTACTAATATATTTAACATAATGAACTTCATTTTGTAAATCCAATTTATTTACCATTTCTTCAAAATATTTTTGTTGTGATTCATTTACTTTACTACCAAAAACATCCATTTTAAAACTAATGTTTTTATCTTTTAAACTTCTACACAATTTCAACGTAGTTGTTAAACCTTTTCTTTCAGATAACCCTCCCAAATTAATAATACTAATTAAATGTTCTTCTTTTCTTTCAGTTACTTTATTAATATCCCATGCATCAGTTCCGTTCTCGATAACATTTACATTGTCTTTACGACCATATAATTTAAAAATGTCATCCTTTTGCATTTGTGAAACACAAATCAGATTTGGAAAATGCGTATACAGTATTTTCTCTAAAAATGTATTTTTTATATTAATGTTTGCATCAAAATTTTTTTCAATTTTTGATAAGCCATGACATGTTAAATAATATTTGTTTTTCTTATTTAATAAAGTCAAAAAATAAACTATAAAAGGAATAATGTATCCATCTGTGTGAACATTTATAATACAATTTTTACATCCAAATATTTTTTTTACCATTCGCTTTATATAAGCCGATTTTGATTCATCATTTTTGTATAGTAATAATTCATAATCAGTGAATCCATTCTCATTAAAACCTTTTATTAATCCTTTAATTACACCGGTTGGACCATTGTTTTTATCTTCTTGAAATCCAGCAACAATAACTAATTTATCGTACATTTTAACCTCTTTTAAATTAAATTGTTATAAATATCTTGTAAACGAATAATAAATTCTCTTATTGAAAATTCTTTTTCAAATCTAATTCTACTATTCATCCCCATTTTTTTTCTTATGTTAAAATCTTTTGATAAGTATTCAATTTTAGACGATAATGCCTCAATATCTCCTTGATCAACAATATATCCATTATTTTCATTCTGGACCATTTCAACAACACCACCACAATCATAAGCAATAACTGGTTTTGAAAAAGACAACGCCTCTAATACAACAGTTGGAAATGAATCATACTGTACACTTGATAATACTAGTACATCAGTAATGTTATATACGTTTTGCATATCTTCTCTAAAGCCCGGATAAATAATTCGATTAGAAATACCACTATTATTTATATAATCAACAAGCCCATTGACTCTCCACTCTTCTCCTGAAAACGCATCTCCTATAATTAACCCATATATATTTTGATTCTCCGTTTTTTTGAGTGCGTCAATAAAATCTTTTTGCCCTTTTATAGCATTTATTCTTCCTACATGTGTATAAACAATGGCATCTTTTGGAATCCCTAATTCTTTTCTTATATCAACTTTTTTTTCAAGTAAAGATTTATCTACAATACCATTATGCAATACTAACATATCTTTTTTACTTTTAGTTAAGCCTAAAACATAATTTTTTAATGCTTCTGAAACTCCCAGGACTTTAGTAGAGTGATTTAATGCGATTTTATACATTATTTTTGCCACTACTCTCGGATGTTCAATCATTTCATGTAAATGAAAAATAACTGGAATATTTTTAAAAGTAGAGAAATAAATACCTTCTAAAACGGCTAGTGTATTATTATGAATAATTTTTATATCATGTTCTTCAATATAATTACTAATTCGTTTTATACTCTTCATATATGATACACAATATTCAATCATACCTTTAGGATTGAAATATTTTCTTCTAATTATTGGATAATCAATAATTGTTGTATCTATGTTACTCTTATCTAAAATATCCTTCAAAGGGCCATCGTTCGGAATCAATACATGAGGTGTATACTTTTCTCTGTCTAAATTTGTTACAATATTTATCAAAATTTGATCTGCTCCATATAACTCAGCACCAGAATGTAAATACAATATATCTATCATAACTAGTTTTCTCCTGAAAGGAATGCATCTTCATATTGACCACATATTTTTTTCCATGTATATGCCTTCTGTACGCGTTCCTTGGCTTTAAGACCCAAAGCTTTGATTTCTACCTCAGGTTTATTGTCAACTTGATTAATCAATTGAGCTAACTTGCCTTCTTCTCTATCCCAATATAATGCCGAATCAATAGCAACTTCTTTATTAAATCCAACATTAACCAATAAATTTAAATCTGTACTACCTAGTGCTTCGATTAAGCTTGGGTTTGTTCCCCCAACGGTATGCCCATGGAAATATGCATATGCATTCTCACGAATTTTCTTCAACAATTCTTGATCATATACCGTGCCAACAAATTTAATTCGTTTATCCTTTGAGAAATGTAAACGACTTTCTAATTCATTTAAAAACTTATCATTCACATTCGTGATTATTGCAAAATCTCTTTTAGAATTTGATTTCATAAATTCATGAATCATAATTTCGAATGAGTTTTCAGGAACAAATCTTCCTACAACCAAATAATAATCCTTTTTAGTTAACCCTTTTTCTTTGTACCAATCAACCAATTTGGCATCAGTATCTGATAGAATACTTGGCGTTAAGTCCGCACCATAAGCAATATATGTAGTTTTAGGATTTCCGTTACCGATACCCTTTCCATCATATTGTTCATGAATGTATTTCTCAATATTTATAGAATCACAAATAGCTAAATCACTCCATTTAACCATCATTTTCTCAGATTCTTTCCAATATTTACGTACAGGTGCACTCCACTTCGCCCTCATCCATTCATGTCCATCTGGATTTAAATAAACTTGTCCTCCCATTTTATGGATTTTTTTATAATATTTTTTCATAAATGGGCCAATACGACAAGCCATTATATATACAATCGGATTTTTTATATTGTTGTTTTTAATATATTCACAACAATAATCCAATGATTTAATATCATAATAAATAGCTTGTGCAGCACCAATTTCTGGAACAGTTATTTTGAAACAATGTGCATTATGAAATTCAAATTCTGAATCACAAATTCTTGTGACGTTGCTCAACTTAGTTTCATCCATACATCCATTTCCATTTGCTTTGCAAGCTACATGATATTTAAGATTATTATTATTCTGATGATACTCAGTTAATTTATAAACAAACGTTTCATATCCACCATATGCGCCTAAAGACTTTGCGCCAACTAAAAATACGTGTTGCATATATTTTCCTTTCCTTTTACTGTAATCATTCATGAGGACAGCTAATAATCAATCACTTATTAAACATATTATCAATAAATTTGTTCATTTAATATTATCTAAAGCGTTTCATGTTAGTATTTATTTTTATCACGAATTGCTATAAAAAATAATTAATTAAATGTCATTCATTTATTTTATAACAACATATTTACAAAAAAATTCACAATTGTTTTAGATGTGCTCTATCTCCTCAATTCTAGAACCAATCAAAACTTATTAATATAACTATACAATGGACTAAAATATAAATTTCAAAATATGTTGTTATTAAATTTTTGTTACTACCATTTAAAATTATCTCAACTGAAAATTCATATGTATATCTTCAACAATCAAGAGATTCTGTTAAATTAACTAAAGCGTTAAACACGTGTTATACGCTAATAAATTTTAGCATACATTTATCAATATAGCAAAATAGCATCATTTGTTAATTTATTATGTCATTTAAAAATATCAAAGCCTTCACTTAATCTAGAAGCGAAGGCTCATTTTCTCTTGCTATTTAACTGTTAACATTTCTTTTCTTTATTAAGATATAGATTACCATTGCAATACTAGATATCATCATCAAATAATACATTGAAGTAAAATTTAATACACCTGTTACAACCTTTGTTTCTGTTTTCTCCGATTTTTTATCTACCTTGGTTTCAGTGATTATAATTGGATTCTCATCAGAAGCATTTGCTTGTTTAATCTCATCCTTTTTTGAAGCAATAATTGATACTAATGAATCTTTCTTTTCTTCTGGTCTTATGCTTTGTTGCTTTGAATCTAAGATAGTGAATGTATCATTTGCAACAATTTCATATTTATAATTTTTTGACTTGCTCTGTGCGGTAAGCTTATAATTTCCAATTTCTTCACCAGGTTCTCTAATTAATATGTAGTCATCTGTTTCTAATACTGGATCTTTTTCTCCAACATATTTTTGATAGTTTAGTAATTGCAATTCAATAGTTTTAGGAAGAATGGTTACTTTGAATGGAATGGATTCATAATACCTAGAATCCGCATCAAAACTGACAATATATTCTCCCGCATCTTTTAACAAGATTGGTTCAATATCACTTCTACCACTATCAATCTTATATCCATCTTCGTAGTAAACAACTTCTACATCCGAATGTGTAATCTTTGTCTTTCCAACTGGAACATCTTTTTCATTCTTTGGCTCAAATTGAAAATCAATGTTACCATCATAACGATCAAATGATACAAAGTCTCCGTTTGGTAGAATTCTTAATTTCAACTCATAATCACCATCAAATTTACACAGATATATGTTTTCTTCAGAATCTCCTTCTCTCCAATCCTTGTTGTAACTTACATTTACAAGTACCTTTTTAGGAATGATTTCAAAAGCAACATGTCCATCACCAGTAACCGCAAAATACTTTCCACAATCAATTGGAGCATCCTCTAACTGCTCAAACTCATGAATAGAATAATAACCAGTCGCATTATCAATCTCTATCCTTTGACCCGTATATTCAAAAGATAACACCTCCTCATCTGCTTGTATACCCATTGGTACACAAAACATAAACAACGCCATAAATACACCTAAAATTCTCCTCATATTATATTTTCCTTTCTATAGGTGAAACTCTACTTCAACTATATCAAAGAACAGTGTTATTTGCTACTACATAATATGATATTTCTTAAATTAAAGTATATATTTATAACTTTTTATATTTTGTTAACATGTCTAACCAAATAATGAGATCCAATTGAAACGATCTGTATATCTTTCAGCATGTTCCCATACTACAATATCTGGTTTATATTCATCTAACATATTTGTTTCAAATGACCAAATGTTTACAGTTTGTGCTTCTGCAAAATATTGACTTAAAATACTTAACATTTCATCTGAATACGAATCCCCTATTACCAATATTCTTTTATTTGATTTTATTTTTGTGTTTACTGTGGCTGGATCCAATTGATATTGAGCATCATTATTGAATGTATCTTGCATATCGCATAAACGTGCTAAATCTCCAGAATAATGATTTGTGATTTTGCCAAACTTAACATCCTTTAATGAATCTGTTTTACCATCAATCTTATCCTTTAATGTCTGTACTGTCACAAAAGCACCTATTTGATTAAAGTGTGTATCGCTCTTATAATAAACCTGTTTTTTCTTTTTAGCTTTTACAAGTGATGGTTTTGCATCCACGACATTTAAATCCGTATTCTCTTTTAAATACTTCATCAATAAATCTGTCTTTGATGTAGTATCTTTTCTTTCTATTGTGTCTGGCATATATTCAGGATATACACTTGATTTATTTGGAATCGAAAGAATATAGAAATCTATTCCATAATTTGCAAACTGATTTCTTTCATTCATTAACTTTTCTGCAACTGCCTGCATAGTAGCCTCATCATAATGATTTATACCCTGATAATCTGAAATCGGATCTCCATCCTCTGTAGATTTATAGAATAACCAATCTTCTTTTCCAAGTAATACCTGAGTCGATTCAATATATGTATTTCCTGAAGTTTTCTTTGTTACTTCACTAGCTGCTTTTGCCCCTTCTTTTTTACCCGTTAAATTCGACGTAAAAGAATCTACGGCTCCTTTTACTCCCGATTTATCTTTCTTTGTTTCTAGTTCATGCCCCTTAACAACATCACTCACCTTTTCATCCTTTTTAAATAAAGAAACAGTTTGATTAAATAATGTTGAAATGGATATTCCAAAAATCACGAAACAAAATACGATCATTATTATTTTTTCTTTCATGGTGCCCTCCTAGAAATTAAAATAAATAAATGGATTATATGCATTCGAAAAAATAAAGATAATACTCAAATACAAGATTCCACACATACACACGACATACAACAAGTTATACACCATATTCTTTTTAAATATACGATTGATATTTTTAAAAATAGGAAAACAACAAAGAATACCCATTATAAAATATAGAATGTATTGTTTAAAATATTGAATCACATAGGCATCGATAAATCCTTTACAACCAAATCCAAACATAGAACGAATATAAACGAGTGCAGCACTTAAGCTATCGCTTCTAAATAACACCCATCCCATCATGACAAAGAACATTATATATAGGTTTTTAAATGTTCCCATTTTCTCATCTGTATGAAAGAACTTTTCGAGTATCAATAGCACAAAATACATAAGTCCCCATACAATAAAAGTCCAGTTTGCACCATGCCAAACACCCGTTAAAAACCATACAACAAAGATATTGAATATTAAACGAGCCTTACTATTTACTCTAGAACCACCTAGTGGAATATAAATATAATCTTTAAACCATGTTTGTAAAGAAATATGCCACCTTCTCCAGAATTCTGAAACACTCTTAGAAATATACGGATATTTAAAGTTTTCTAAGAAATGAAAGCCAAACATACGACCCAAACCAATCGCCATATCCGAATAGCCTGCAAAATCAAAGAAGATTTGAAGTGTATACGCAATCGCTCCCATCCATAATAATAAGAATGAATTGGTTGTTCCTGTACTTGTTACATTTCCAAATACAGTATCCGAAACAACCGCAAATTGATTGGCTAATAATACTTTTTTGCCTAAACCAATAATAAAACGATTTACACCCACCGCAAAATCATTCAGATTCTCTTTTCGATTCTCTATTTCATTTGCGACAGTTTCATAACGCACAATAGGACCTGCAATCAATTGTGGAAATAAAGAAATATACAGACCAACATTTAAAAATTGAGTTTGTACCTTCCCCTTACCACGATATACATCCACTACATAAGAAATAGCTTGAAATGTAAAGAAAGAAATTCCAATTGGAAGAGCTATCTTAAATGTATCTGCTTTACCTGTGAAAATAGAAACAATAAAATTCAAATACTTAAAATATCCCAGTATACATACATCAATTACGACCATTAAGAATAGAATCAACTTCTGCATTCTCTTATCGTCTGAATATTTATTGATTAATAAACCTAATCCATAATGTAATAGAATCATAAACAGCATTAAGAACACATATTTTGGTTCTCCATATGCATAGAATAATAAACTCATAATAAATAGAAATATATTCTTACCCACTGTATGTTTTCTTAACACAAGATAATATACAGCTAATACGAAAGGTAAAAATAAAAACAAAAATACTTCACTTGGAAATAACATACCCTTTAACCCTCATAAAAAAAGCCCATCAAATCATATAAAATGATTTGTATGGGCGCTTTTCATTT
>ENA-ORML01001838-ORML01001838.1-human-gut-metagenome-genome-assembly--contig:-NODE-1838-length-16301-cov-3.656285_pt1 | contig 16301 bp, 9 predicted proteins | sample MGYA00242103_ERZ508995 | MGnify/ENA primary metagenome ERZ508995 (study PRJEB26280, sample SAMEA2338702) | human gut metagenome | biome: human gut; feature: human-associated habitat; material: faeces... | reverse complement strand
GCAACGGCTGCCCATCCGCATCAACAAAATCCGCCGGATTGGCTTTTCCACGATTTCCCTCAATCATCGCAAGTTTATCCAGCTTTGCCTGAGTAGTTTTGTCTACTTCCTTTCCTGTAGAAAAATCAAACCAGCTCTTATAACTCATATCGCCGTTTTTCTTTAACTGAAGGTTGAAATTTGTTCCGGCGGACACGGTAACCGCATATGCGCTGCCTTGTTCGATAACAATCTGATTCCCATCATTCGGAATGGCCGGACGAAGCGTGTTATCTGCCGTATTTCGTGTCTCCGGCCCATAATTCTCCTCATTTCCTTCCAGCCACATCCGGAAAGTCGGCAAAAAGACTTCCCCATTGTCCGCATTGCGCACCTCAATGGCTGCCGGAAAATCTTGTGTTCCTTCTAATATATTATCCCCTTCAGTTGTCGACAACTTGACCCATCCAACCATCCGCTGCTTCGCAATACCGGTTCCGGATGCCACCTTATAGCTCAGTTCCCCGGCTCCACTGCCGTTTACCTTGGAATTAATCGTAACTACTTTATTTGTATCTGCCTGGGCAAAACCGTTCCCATCCCGGACAATATTGCCTTCTGCGTCTTTTTTCGGTTCATATATCAGTCCGTTATGGCCCCCAATCATAATGACATTGTCATCCTTATCCAGGTACTCGATACTGTAATTTTCTCCATATTTTAACATCTTGCTCGTATCAAATCTCGCGGAAGTCGCCGACTTGGACAGTATCAATTCAAAATACGCCGTAACTTCATTGGCAACAATATCCTGTTCTCTCGTTGCAAACTTCGCTCCCAGATTATATTGAATCGTATCATAGGAACGGACAATCCGGTTGTTCGGGCCGCTGTCATTTCCCGGCATGTCTTTAGAATCAAACGGTTCCTACCCATCTTGCATAGTTTTAATCTCCAATGCCTCTATATAACATTTTTCCAGCTTTTTGCTCACAAACACATAAGGCCCGGCCCCGTTTGTATGAAATGTAAAACTTGTATAAAAGTCGCCGTCTACAGTTACATTTTCAACCAAATCGGCCAGAGTATCCTTCAGCGTTCCATTTTCATTGCTGTTGTAAATAAGCAGTTTACGCGCGCCAGCAGGCCCCTTCAGCTTTCCCCCGTCACTTGGGCCTAGATATTCTATCCTAATCGTGGCATTACCCTGTTGTCCCAGCACCTTGTCCATCGTCATAACATCGGATTTTCCATTTTCATCAACCGTTACCCATCGAATCCGGAAGCACTGGAAATCATTATATTCGGAAACCTCATCCTTCACGGCGTCTGCTTTCGGATAATAGGGCTCACTTGCCCCAACCTTTCGGATGAATAATTTGTATCCGGCCGGCGCCTCTGCGCTTGCCGGAAGGGTAACCGTCACCTTGATGGTTGCATCCGCCGGCTGCGGGTCACTGTATGCCACATCGTAGGCCACCCAGGTGCCGTCCGCCTGTCTTGCTCCAGGATAGGCAGTATTGCCGTCCGGCAATGTGACCGCTCCAGCGCCTTCTGTCTGAGCAAGGGCGATTTCATTGGCCGCCGTTTTAAAACATTCCTCACCGTGCACATGTTCTGCCGCCTGCAATCGGCCGCAGATTAACGCGCCGTTTTCATCGCGGCAATCCTCCGTGTGGGTGTGGGGGATAATCTCTTCCTTCCCGCAGATCAAAACCTGCTGTGTCCCATAGCACACCTCGCCGTGCTGATGCCCCGGGTTCTCCTCCATGCCGCAGGTCAATTCCTGGCCCCAGGCATAACATTCATCACTATGTATATGTTCACTGCTCTCATCCGTGCAGATTGTCTCTCCCTGTGTCCGGGTATAACAGGATTCATCATGGATATGTCCTTCTTCCTCTGCCATACCGCATACCAGCGTCTGCTGCTCTTCATAACAAGCCTCGGTGTGCTCATGGGCTTCCACCTGTGGAAGTGGGCACACCAAACTGCCTTCTGTGTCATAACAGTCATCATTATGTATATGAATGGCATAATCCGCTTCGCCGCAGATTAACGCTGTCTCCGCATTGTAGCACTCTGCCGTATGCTGGTGTACAGTCAGCGGACAGGCCAACTGTCTCTCCCCGGCCATCGGCGCCGGCTGATTTTCTTCTGTATTCTGAACACTCCCGGCCTCCGAAGCTGCCTCCCCATCCTGAATACTCCGAACTTCCGTGTCCTGAGTTTCCACAGAGGACTCTGCCGGAGAACTCTCCTCCGCAAAAGCAACAGCCCAGGTGGAAAGTATCATCGCCACCGACAACAAAAATGCTATAAAGCGTTTTCCATTTGCTTTTCCTTTCATTCTGCTCTTCACCTTCCATGTTGTTATATACTCAAATGAAACATCATTTAACAAGTTCCGCCTTTTCGGCTAAAATTTCTGACATCCTCCCTCCTGAAACAAAAACAGCCGACATCCCTGTTGGTCTAAGACTCAATCTAATGTCGGCTGCCAACAGTTTCTCGCTGCAAGGCCCCTGCTCCGCACACCTGTCCTTCGACAGTCCTGCGTGTTCCCATCCTTTTTTATTCTCTACACAATCAGCTTATAGAGTTGAGCGTAAGCGCTCACATATCATTTGTTCCAATACCGCCACATAATTTGCCTTATGTGGTACTTTACGGACAGGACAATGCATAGTTAGCCTTTAACTTATCTATAATTATATTACTGAATAATTAGTGTGTCAAATAAAAATCCCTGAAATCATTTGATTCAACAGGGATTCAACACGGGTTTTAAGCCTTCCTGAGTGGTCTTTTTAGAAAGACTTGTTTTTCTGTGCCCAAAATGAGGAGAAGTGTCGATATTGATGACAAGACATCTGCATTTACATCTAATTCAGATGTCATATACCACATAAGGCAAATTATGAAATAAAATATTAAAATTGTACGGCTGTTGAAAGCCTTACCCTTTTCTTCTCCTCTCAGACTACAAGTTCTAACGCATCCAAGTGTCGCCGATGCTCTGTCCCGCTGGTTATAATATAAATACGAGTCGTATTAATGCTGCTGTGTCCCAAAATATCTGCCAGACGGGCAATATCTTTATCAATAGAGTAAAAGCACCGGGCAAACAGATGACGGAGATTGTGCGGAAATACTTTCTTTTCGTCCACACCCGCATCCCGGCACAGGTTTTTCATCATTTTCCATATATTACTACGGTCCAGGGGCCGGCCTGTGCGTGTAATAAATACAGGGCCCTTGGCAATCCGCTCCCGCTTCAAATAATTTCTGAGTTTTTTCTGAAGTCTCTTCGGAATCAAAATTGTCCGGGTCTTTCCCTTGAGCTGAATCACCGCCTCACCGCAGTTCACTGCCTCCGCCGTGATATACTTTACCTCAGACACCCGGATACCAGTGCCGCAAATTGTCTGCAGCAGCAGCGCCAGCTTCCTGTTTTTCTTTCTCTCCGCCGCCTGAACCAACCGAAAATACTCCGACTTGCTCAATTCTTTTTCCTCCGGGCAATAAACGCTTTTCTGAATCTTTAATAATTTCAGTTTCAAATCCTCCCGCCCGATAAAAGAAAAGAAGCTGTTCAAAGCAGACAGCTTCACATTCACACTGACAGGCTGATATTCTTTCATCAGCTCCTGTTTATATCGAAGAACCGCTTCTTTTGTCAATTCATTTAAATTTAAAAATGAGAAGAAACAGAGAACATCCCGCTCATATTGGCATATAGTAGCAGAACTACGCTCCTCATTTCGTAAATAGTCCATATACTTTTCCACCTGCATCGCATAATTAATCATAGTCATGTTCTTCCCCTCCTAAAAATAAATTTCCCTATTTCTTCCCAATAATATAACGTTTCTTCCTATCATTTTCTTTTGAATATGATAATCCGAAGATTTTAAAAAAGAACAACCGCATAATCATACGATTGTCCTTGTTTTTCTATTATACACTATTTAACCCCATTTTGCGAACTAATCTGATAAATTAAGGAGAAATTGCGCTTAGTATCAAACGCAACCTCTCCTATCTTCGGAAAATTCACATATAAATATCCTCTAAAGTCAGCAATACCACTTCCCCCTGAGCGGCTAAATCCATCAAAGGCTGTGTAAATCCGCCTTTAGAAAAAATGTAATAATGAAATATTCCTTCCTTTCGGAATATATTTGCGTATCTATGAAGCAGTTCCAGTTCATCTACGCCGATTTTTTCATTTCTGTATTTGCAGGAACCAATCAGGTATTCTTTTCCTTCCACCGGGATTCCCACAATATCTATCTGAATCTCTTTTCGGGTTTTCGCATCGCTTCCCCACCACTGGCCCACATCACTCAGCAAAAATGGCAAATTATCTGCATAGCGGAGCAAATATTCCCGACACATTTTTTCAAAAACCAGTCCCATATAATCCGGATAATACTGTTTTATCAGTCGGGCATAAATCTGCCTGATTCGGCCTGCGCCGATGGCGGACATATTGCCCGGAACAAAACGATACCAAAATCGAAAAAAGTTATCATCTATGGTATAGATTGTTTTTCGCCCCGGCTTTTCCGTGATTGGTATCTCCTTCTTTAAAATTCCCAATTCCAGCAGAATACGCAGGTACTTTGCGCAAACTCCGGACTCCAATCCCACCTTTGTCGCAATCTCATTGGAACGAGACGCACCCCCTGCAACCGCAGCTATAACCGAGTTATAAATGGCCGGTTCCCGCAGTTCCTGCTTCAGTAAATTCTCCGGCTCTTCAAAAAGATACCCTGAGGTATCGAACAAATTTTCCAAAAGCGCCTCATCCAGGTCATTCTCTAATTCCAGTTTATTGATATAGTGGGGAATACCTCCGGTAATCCCATAAAGCATAGCCTGGTCCTCAAGAGATAACTCCGGGTGAAAAACCGTGATTTCCCGATATGTCAACGCCTGAATTTTGAACTGGGCCGTACGCCGCCCATAAAGAGGGCTTTCATATCCCAACACCTGATATTCCATAAAACTCATGGAGGAACCGCACAGGATTAAATACAGTTCGGTTTCCTGCCAAACATGGTCGATAATATGCTGCAGACGCGAAGAAATCGATTTTTCTGCTTTGGCAAGATAAGGATACTCGTCAATAACAAAAACTATGCGCCGCTGTTTCGCCATTGCCGTAATTTCATCCAATGCATCTGCATAACTCTGATAGGTAGGCGCATTGCTTCCCTCCGGATTTTTGCAAAGATAAATAGCCTTAGACAACGCCTCCAGATTTTCTCCGGATGATGCATTTAAAGCTGAAAAATATATGGTTTCCTTGCCTTTGCAAAACTCATTGATCAAAGCTGTTTTGCCAACCCTCCGTCTTCCATATATGACAATACATTCAAACCGTCCTTTATCGTAGCGCCTGTTCATAATTCGCAATTCTTCTTTTCTGCAATAGAACATATCGACATCCCCTTAATAAACTCGCAATTTACAAACTCATAAGTTGGTAACTCGTAAGTTTATTATATGTCAAAAATCTGGTTTGTCAACCCTGAGTCAGAAATTTTATTTTTCCTGGGCAAGCCTTTCCACTAAAATAGAAATTCCCTGCAGCGACTGTGTATCCAAATAGCGCAGTTCATCAAAAAGCTTCCGCAATTTTTCCGGTTCTCTCATGTCATATTCAAAAAAATCCTGGGGTGCAATTTCCAGATATTCACATATTGCAAAAAAAATAGCCATAGACGGCAGCGCCCTGCCATTCTCAATGCTGCTTATATATCCTGCATTTTGTCCAAGGGCCAAACTCATACTCCGGGCCGACACTCCTTTTTTTATCCGCAATGTCTCCAATCTTTCAGGAAACTCCTTTTCACAATTATTCATCATGCATATCAATCCTTTTCTCAATACACCTGTTTTCCCGGTCATCTTTTTCTATTTCAGAATGTGTATCATAATACCATTCCAGAAATGCTCCGAAAAATCTTTCTTCTGCTGTTTTACGGGCTTTTACAGCATCCTCGATTTTCTCAAAGGAACCCAAATAATAGGTTTTTCCCTTAAATGTAATCTGCGCTGCCCATTTTTCGTTTTTTTTGTTCCAATAAACCCCGTTGCAGCCGCTGGAATTAACGCTGAGCAAACGCTGATGACGGGCAGCCTCCAGTAAAGTCACTGAAGTGCCGTCCACCAGCTTCAGATTTTCTATATAGACTGTTTTCTGTCGGCAGCCACAGCTTTTGGTATGACCCATCAATAGGTTGTTCTGCCGGACAATCGTTTCCTTCCCGCATTTGCACCGGCAGCGCCAGAAATAGACGCCTTCCCGGTTACCGTCGTAGGCTGTGACCGTCAAATCTCCAAAATGTCTTCCCAAAATATCCTTTGCCGGCGGATTTCCCAGACAGCCGCAGCTTTTGGTCTTACCACTCTGCAAGGACGTTTGTCCCACAACCGTCTCACGCCCGCAGTCGCAGATACACTGCCAGCGGTGCAGTCCGTCCCATTTACCTGCATACCTCTGCACCACAAGCTTTCCGAACCGCTTTCCAACATAATCCTTCAGGGGCGGTCTGCTCAGGCATCCGCAGCTTTTCCGATAACCGGCGGTGAGTTGATGCAGCGGCGCATCCACTTCGCTGCCGCAGTCGCATCTGCAGTGCCAGATCAGGCTGCCGTCTCTGCCTTGCCCGCCAGTGGGATAAAGCGCCACAAGCTGCCCAAACCGCTGACCGGTAATATCCCGTTGACCGGGCTTTACCACCGTTTCACAACCGCAGTCCCGGATAGTACCGCGCTGGAGGGTTCTCGTGTCCAGGCAAATACTTCCACCACATTCACAGTCACAACGCCATACCATATATCCGTTTTTTCTCTCCGGAGTTGTTTCTATAACAGTCAGCTTTCCAATGCAAACTCCGGGCTTGATTTTTGGCCTTTTGTTCTCTTTCAATTCATACACCTTCATCTAGTCCCGGCTGAACAATACTGTTTTTTCATTCTTTCTGATTTATAACCGGCCCGCCATTATCTATACGCTTACAGCGCACAGTCACCCGGCTTTGACCGCTGTAAGTACAGGTAAATAGGGTAAGATCGTAATCGCCCGCCGTCATATCTTCAACTTCGGCAGAGGACAGAAGGTCTGCCGACGCCACCTCATATTTCCAGATTACGCCATCCATATCGGTAAAATATACCAGGTCGCCGGAGACAAGATTTCGGATTGGCCCAAAGTGCCGGGTATAGTTATGGGCGCATATCACCAGATTACCAGTTCCGGCAGAGCCGGCATAACGGCAGGGCGAAATCTTCAACCGGGTATAATCCCATTCGCTCATCACCGGCACCTCCAGATTTATAGAAGGAATGGACAAATATCCCACATAGGCATAGCCGTCGATTTCCACCTCAGCCATGGCGGAGGCGCGGGGATTGGAGGAATCTGCCCCGCCCTCCAGTCCGTCCACAGCATTTTGTGTTCCAATCTGTTCCAAAACCCGGGGAAGTATTTTTTCTACGGAAATCCCCGCCGCATTGTTTTCACGCAGATTCAAAAGGAAAAGACACAGCGCTGCCAGTACCAGTACTGTCCCCGACAGCATACAGACAGCTCCGAGCTTACTTCTCATCGCTGTTCTTTTTCCTTCTGAAATACAGCAGCCATCCTGCCGCGAACAATCCAAGGCCCAGCGCTGCCAACAACGGGATTGGCCAGTTCAACTGCCCCGTCTGAGGCAGGAGCGGCTCCGATGGCTTTTGGGAGTCGGTTGGATTGTCCGGGTTACTCGGGTTATCCGGGTTATTCGGGTTATTCGGGTTGTCCGGGTTATCCGGGTTATCTGGGTTGTCCGGATTATCCGGGTGGGGTTCAAATTTCCCGGCGGCATTTACCTCATACACATAATGGCCGTCCTCCTTCATCGGAACCGAAATAAGGAATGGCTGCAGCGGCTTATAACCGTCTGAAGCTTCCGTCTGAACAAGGAGATACAGCCCCAGTTCCATATTGGTAAAAACGGTCTTCCCCTCTGTGTTTTCCGCTGCGGCATAAGCTGAAATACCGTGTTCACTAACAAAGGCAGCGACATCTTCCGCCAACTTTGCTGAACCGATATTGTTATAATCACCGGAAAAATCCTCCATACCGGAGGTTTTAACAAACCGGTAATTGCCGTCATCCTCTTGAACACGGCCTACGCGGTAGAGAGTCAGCGTCCCGCCTGTTATGGGCTTGCCGTCATATGCCATTTCCACGGTGATTGTCCCTTTACGGCTCTCATCCGGAATCTCGTTGGCATATGCCGTCACAGACATCGAACACAGAAATAATGAGGTCAGCAATAAAGCCGCAATCTGTTTTATATATTTCATAGAACTTTCCTCCTCGTTATCTTTTCTTTCTGCCAATACTGATGAATAAAACAATCAGCAGAACCAGCAGTATAGGTACAGCCACCAGCGACGCCACTGCCATCGGCCCAATCTGCGCAGCATCGGCGGTGACACGGACATTTTTTGCCCCTTCCCGGTTTTCCACCCGATGCCCCCGCACCAACAGCCGATGTGTGTTGATGCCGTAAGGCGTGCAGGTGACCAAAGTGCAGTAGTCTTTGCCCGCTTCAATGGCAAGCCCGTCTACTTCATAAGGTTCTACGATTCGAATCTGATCCACTTCATAGGTCAGAGTTTCATCCAAAACCTTAAGAATAAATGTGTCGCCTTCCGTCATCTGGTCCAGATTTGTAAACAGCCTGGCGCTGGGCAGCCCCCGATGTCCGGATAGAATACAATGCGTATTTTCCCCGCCCACGGGAAGGGAAGAGCCTTCAATATGCCCGATCGCACTCTGCAAAATCGCTTCATCAGTGCCATGATAGATGGGCAAACTACAGTTTAGCTTTGCGATTTCAATATAGGCGATAATCCCGTCGCCGGACACATTGAGCTGCGCTTCATACTCCGGCCGCTCCTCCTCACTCAGAGACAGTGCATGGTGAGACTGAAACAACTTCTCGTTATAAGCCTGAGCATTCTCCCATAATGCTTCATAAATATCTTTATCCAAATTTGCCACCGCTTCAGTATAGCCGGCAACGGCCCTGGACTGGTGCAGGGAATTCCAGTAGTCGCTGACAGTCGGATACAACAGCAAGGACAGCCCTACAAGAAAAACCAGTATTAAAATGATTGTAGAAAAAGTGCCTTTTTTCATGCAGCGTTCTCCTTGCCGCTGTGAGAAGAACTCACGGCGGATTTGCGGTTTAAATCTCACTCATACCGGGGAGGAAAGCCCTCCCCAGTATATATAAATAAATAGATGACAACTTATTTCTCAGCGTTCATACGCTTTTTGACGATAAGCAGCACAGCCGCTCCAATCAGCAGAACAGAACCCGCAACATAGAAAATCCTGGTACCCATGCCGCCGGTGAAAGGAAGCTCTATGCCGGTTTTGTTGACAACAAGGACAGCCGCAGCGGCAATTTTATCATTGTCATACTTAACTTCCGTGGTAGTGGCGGACGCCTGATTAACCACATTTCCGTTTTCATCCAAATAGAAAACTGTGTGGGTCTTGGTTTCTCCGGTCTTGACTGCGGTTACGATAACCGGATTCAGAAGCTTGTTGTAGCCAGCCGGCGCAGTAACCTCGTTGATTTCGTAATCGCCTGCTGCGACGCCCTTAATGGTAATCACGCCGTCATTCGGAGTCGTCAACCGGTTTATCAGGCCTGCTCCCAGGTTAGTACCTGCGTAGATATACGCGCCGTCAGCATCGGGAGTCTCTTTCACATAGAAAGGCAGCCCGAACACAGCGCCGCTCAGGGCCTCCCCCTTCTCATTGACCTTTTTCAGGGCAATGGCATAGGTGTAGATGGTTTCGTTCTCTTCCAGCTTGCCAGGAGCAGGGCCTTCATCCGTTTCCCAAGTGAGGGTTACCTTGTTGGTGTTGCCGGCGCCATCGATGGCAGCCTCATCAGTCACAACAGCTCTGTACACGATGGTGACAGTGGCGCCATTGTCATACAGAAAATGATTACTTGCCTCGTCATACCAATTGATGGTAATCTTTTTCTCAGCAAACTGAGCAATGACATCTGTCTGATCATTCGTTGTACCGGCGTCGCCATCGTTATCCACGATAATGCTTTCTATCGTCACATTCTCCAGAAAATCAGGCAGAGTATCCTCGATGGTATAGGAGAGAATTTTCTTGGCCGTCTGACCCGCGCCATCATAGTTGGATGTTTTAAAACTAACTGTGTAGGTTACAGTATCGCCGATGTTGACATTTTCACTGTTAACCGTCTTTTTCAGATTGCTTGGAGCGGAGCTGTTTTTATCCACAATCGTTGCAGTAGGCTTGGTGGAATCCACAGAAATAGCCTGCTCACCCTGAGTGGTGGTAACGACATAATAGCCATAGTCCAGCCCCTTGAAGTTCAGAGCAGAACCGTCGCTCACTGCATGCACGCTTTCCGTTGCAGTTTTTGCCCATTCATTCAGAGCGGCTCTCAACCCCTCACTCATGCTGTCGTCATTCTTGGCGGCATCCGTTGCAGAAATATAGCCGTTTTTATCTGCTTTAAAGTAAGCCGTCAATGCGTCAGGGATGTCGCCTGTATAGGCAATACTGTCGCCATTAGGGGAAACGGCGGCGTCAAACAGCTTATAGACAGTGTAGGTTTCGCCCTTGGCTGCATTTGTAATTGTAATAGTGCCTTTGCCGGCTGAACCGCTGTCGACATCCTGTGCAAAAGCGGTGGCAGCCATGGCAAAAACCATAACCAGGGCCAGCAACAGGCTGGCAAATTTCCTTGCGTGTTTCATGATTTACATTCCTTTCTACTTATTTTCTGTTCCCTTTCTTTTTACACCACAGGAATATCGCTGATGCCGTCATCAGCAGCAGACCTCCTATGATATACAGGGTTGTGCCGGAGCCGCCGGTTTCAGGCAACTCATAGGAAGTGATAACTAAGCCCAAATCCTGATTGGAGTACAGCTCCACACCGTTGACCAGCGGAACAGTCCCGATTTCATCAAGGCTGTGGAGCAGCATGCTCTCATTCTCAACGGTATACTGGATATAGTAGTCATATCCCTTGATGTCAAATGCCTTTGTTTTTCCCGTGCCGAGCGCCTTGCCGTCATTGGTGTCAGAATCATTTTTTCCGTTCTGCTGGTAGACTGTGGCGCCGGTGTATTCTTTCAGGGCATCACCGGAGAAAGCCACAATATAATTGCCGGCCCCCAGCCTGTCGAAAGAGTAAGCGCCGTCCGCCTCTGTCGTAACCGTAGAAATGGCTTTTCCTGTCACATCCTCCTTGCAGAGTTCGTAATTACCCTTCGCATCCACCTTGAAAAGTGTAGCTGTAACGCCTTTCAGCCGCGGCTCGCCATCATCCCGGATACCATTGAGATTCTTATCATGCCAGACAATGCCGGAAATGGCCCGGGAAATGACCTGGGTCTCCACCTTGTTGGATGTCAGCGGAAGCGTCCCGCTGCCCGCAATCCAACTGTTGGCGATGTTTTTGTACCAATTGTCGGCCGCATTCTTTTCCGCCTGCACTGCTATCTTCATATTAACAGTCTGCCCCTTATGCAGATTTTCCACCTTCACGTACAGGCCGGTGATGTCGGTCATCTTCTCGATTATTTCGTTCTCCGACATACCGTCAAATGCGCTGTCATAAACAAATTTACCGTTGCTTACCTGCCCAAGCCGCTGGAAAAGGGACGTATCTGCAAGCATCCTTTCCACATCAGCTTCCCTATCGGCTACATTCCCTCCTTCGCCAAATTTGCTCACCTTGTTGTAAAGAGTCGTATATTCGATTTTACTGTAATACACGGTGGCACCCGCAGGAGCCGCGCCGCTCTCCTTGCTGGAGGTAACATCTACTTCGCGGAGCACGACATCGCCGTCAAAGTCTGAGCCGCGAATATCCTCCTTATGCGGGAGCAGGTCGTAAAAATAAATCTTATTAATCTTGTCCGTACCGCTGTTAGTATAAGTGACATCGTAGACAATAGTGCCGTCCAGCTCTATATACCGCCGATTCACCGCCTTGGTCAGATTGGTGCTGCTGCGCAGAACAATCCCCACGGTGATGTTGTCGGTGTTGCCCTTTGTCGGATCATATGCCCGGTTATCGCTCGTACCGCTGATATAGGTGTCAGCTTTGATAGTATCGTTGTTTTCCAGGGCAGTCACCGCGGCAAAGTTGGCCTGGAAAGTAATATCCGGCAGATAGAGCCCCACCGGGGCATCCTGAATCACAAACTTAATCGACTGGCTGTTTGCCCCCATCTGTGCATAGACCTTGATGCGGTACCTTTCCCCATCCGAAGCAACAAATTCAAGCTGGACGGGATGATTCGGGTCAGTGCCAATGGCAATGCTTGTTTCTTCGTCAGCCACTTTCCCGGAAGCGTCCACCGCATAGCCATTGATTCGATAAGAATCGCCGGAAACAGAGATGCGCTGAGCGCCGTTATAATCTTTGTCCAAAAATGTATCGATAGTCAGCTCAGTGATTGGTCTCTCAGTCTGGCTGGTCCTATCAGAGACATCTGTTCTGATATTCTTCAGCCGGTAATCCACCACCGTCTCGCCATCGCCTATGTTGTAGGAAATCATGCCGGTGGTCGACTCCTTATTATCCACGCCAATATTGATTCCCGCCTTATAATTTAAAATCAGCAGGCTGTTGCCCGACAGCGTGCCGCCGGCGTGGGTTCCCTTCACCTGAAGGTTATCCTGATACTCGGTTTTCACATAGTTAGAGGAACTGCCCTTCCCGTTGGCAAGAAGGCCGCCTCCATTGGCAAGCTCGCCGCTGTACTTATCGCCCTGAACCCTATTTGTCGGCTTATCGAATCCATCCAGGTGATTCTTATCGCTGGCTGCATCCCATTTGCCATTGGCCCAGGTGATTGGCTGATTGTTTCCGTCTTTCAAATCGTAGGACCATACCCTGAAGGTGTTCACTGTGGCGACAGTCTTGCCGACCAGATTTGGATTATCCCCGTTCACCTTGACAGGGATGCGCACATACTGGTAGTTGCCGCCCCGCAGGTTGCAGCCCCGCAATTCCATCAGAACACCGATACATTTCATTCTCTGATTGTTCACCGTAATATAGCCGTCTTTATCCGGCCTGTCACTGGAGTAGACCAGGTCCTCCTCCCGGACAGTATTCATATAGGCCACCACGTCATACTTTTTATCGTTATCCTGATGATTGGTGTCATAACCTTCCGGATAATCCGGGTCTGCGGCATATAAGAAGGAAGGGGTTCCTTCCACCTCACCATATTCTTCGGCCAATTGCCGATAGACTGCTGGTTCACCCTGGATGCTCAGCGCCTCGCTGTCGAATAATTGGAGCAGGTTCATGGAACGGGTGCGGTAATCACTGCCGGCGCTTATCATGCCATAGCCTATAATCCAAATCTCATCCCCGGCAAAGGTGCTGCAGTCATAGGAAGTCGTCCAATAATCAGTGCCCAGGAAACCTTCACTCGTTGTATTAGGGGGGTTATTCCTATATATTCCATTGAAGGAGCTGCCCTTGGTCAATCCGCCCGGGGCATAGAGGACGATTTGATCGCTGGTGCTATTGTCTCCCTTGTTCACTTCATGATTGATTTTGCTCGCATCCCCTGGCTGCGCTTCCAGCTTCTGCCCGGCGCGGGTTGTCAGACTCAAATTGCTGACTGTCGTATCCAGAAAGATTTCCGCCTCGCTTACCTTCTGCACCCTTGGGAATACGCTGAGCACCTGGACACATCCGGCGGAGAAGCAGCGAATATAGGAGTCATATCCTGATACATTACCGGCATTGCCTGCATCCTGAGTTGGGAAATGCTGCTTATCAAAGTCAAAATCATAATCGCTGATTGAGAAGTGATAGGTGGTATTCCTACCATCTCCTGTCACAACGGTAGGATGGGCAACATGGTTGATATTCTCGATTGCCCCGCCGCTCTCATCTACCAAAGCCCACTCCCCGCCATAATAGCAGCCGTTGTGGGGTTGAAGGTAATTGCTTGGAGCGCCGCCCTTGGCATAAGGAGAACGGGGTTCGCCGTCCCAATAGAGGTTGCGCCCGCCATTGCCCTTACCATCGTTTGGCGTTGTCACCGTCCCTCTGCCCGGGTCCACATATTTATTTGTATAAGACTCGTGCGCCGGCACGTTTTCGTTATAATCCCACAGAATCGGGGTGTAGGCATCACTATCAATGTTTTCTTCTCCGCTTTTTGCTGTGGAACCAAAATTCAAATCAAAGGTAATATTCCCCATCGGCAGGGACATTCCCCTTATATTCTTATTTGCCAGGTTAGCCTTATTCTCCGTATCATTATAGAGCTGCAGGGTAATCCCGTAGCAGGTGAGCCGGCCATAGCGGTAGTCGGCGTATTCTGCCTTCTTTTCATCAGATAGAGCACTGCCATTTTCCGTGAATTCGGCCGGGTTGGACTTGCCATGGTTTTCCGGGAGATTGGCAAGCCGCTCCAGCTCAGAGCGGGCGGGCTCTGCGACCGCCTGCCCGGTGGAGAAGTCAAACCAATTCTTATAACTCATGTCGTCATTTTTCTTGAGCTGAACATTGAAATTTGTCCCGGCGGAAACTGTGACCTCATACTGTTTATTTTCCGGTGCACTAACGTCCACTACGTTGTCCGTGTCCGGCTGGGCAGGCTCCCGCCAGCCCTCCTGTGAAAGCGTCCCTTTACCGTAATTTTCTTCGTTCCCCTCCAGCCACATTTTAAATGAAGGGGCAAAAATCTCTCCGTTGTCGGCGTTGCGCACCTCCACCCCCGTTGAAAAAGTCTGGGTGGCGTTTAAGATACTTTCGCCCTCGTTAGCACGAAGTTCGGTCCAGCCGACAAGCCTTTGCATCGCAACACCGCCGCTGCTAACCTTGTAGCTGTTCTCTCCCGATGTGCTTCCATTCAACTGGGCATTCATGGAAACCGTAGGTTGGGCGTGGTCCGCTTGGGCAAATCCGTGCTTATCACGGACAACAACTCCGTTTTCCATTTTAGGCAAATAATACTTGTTGTCATGGTCCATAATCATAATGACATTCCCGCCATCGTCCAAATATTCAACACTGTAATTCTCGCCCAGCCAAAGCATCTTGCTTATATCAAACCGGGCAGCGGTGGCGGATTTTCTCAAGGTCAGTTCAAAGTACATATTCACCGTTTCCTGCGTAATACCCTCCTCCCGGGCCCCGAAAGTCGCAGCTAAATTGTACTCGATAGTATCATAGGAGCGGACAATCCCATTGCCGTTACTGCTGTCATTGCCCGGCTTATCATCAGCATCAAATGCAGCGGAGCCATCAACAATACTTTCAATGCTCAGCGCATCAACATAACCCTTTTCCACCTTCTTGCTCACAAAAACATAGGGGCCGGTCTGGGCGGCCTGGAAGGTAAATTTGTCATAGAAGTCACCCTCTACCTGCACATTCTCCACAGTGTCCGCAACCCGCTCCACCAGAGAACCGTCCGCAGCGCTGTTGAAAATCAACAGTTTTCGCGCCCCCGCAGGGCCGGACAGTCTCGCATCATTTTTCACATAATCAATCTCAACCGTGACAGTTTCACTTACATTCAGAGGCAGCATATAAAGACGGTCTTCTTCCTTTTTAATCCAGCGGATGGTATAGCACTGCCAGCCGTTAATCTCTCCCGCCTTTGCGAGAACCGCATTGTTATCGGGATAAAATCCCTCTCCCTCGTTTATCTTACGGATAAATGGGCGGTAGCCCTCCGGTGCGGTCACGCCCTCCGGCAGAGTGATGGTGGCCTTTACATTGGCTTCGGCTTCAGTCGGGCCGTCATAGGCGACCCAGATGCCGTCCCCCTGCTCTGTGCCGCAATAAATGCCCATCTCTTCCAAGGTGGCAGGTCTTGCGCTTATAAAGGCATAAACATTGGATGCATCGCCGCTTCCTTCCTGAATTTCAACCGGAATTTCAAAGTCGAAGGATTTGAAAAAGCCCCCTTCCTGTGTTGATTTTTCTACAACACAGCGTTGAGGCGCCGCCGCGCCATCCGCGCCCAGAGCATATACAAAAACTTGTGCGTCCTTATCCGCATTCAGGCCGCCGCTGCCGTATGAAACAGATGCCTTGCCGCCTGTGAGACCATCAATCTGATAATATTCGACTGTTTGAATGGTATATCCCTGGTCAACCGAAAACAGCGCCGTCTGCAGATGTTTCTGCGCATTGCCTGTATCGCCCGTCCATAACGCTGCATTGACGCTGACGCCATCCTGATTTGTGACAGTCACGGCTGCC
>ENA-ORML01001831-ORML01001831.1-human-gut-metagenome-genome-assembly--contig:-NODE-1831-length-16348-cov-11.622721_pt1 | contig 16348 bp, 13 predicted proteins | sample MGYA00242103_ERZ508995 | MGnify/ENA primary metagenome ERZ508995 (study PRJEB26280, sample SAMEA2338702) | human gut metagenome | biome: human gut; feature: human-associated habitat; material: faeces... | reverse complement strand
GCCCGGGCTCCTCTCCCGGTTCCTCAGGATGGCCGGCAGCTCGGTAAGGTTCCTTATAGGGCGCGCTTTCGCTCGGACAAACACGCAGCGGTACTAAGGTTGCAAAGTACGCAACCTAAGAACCGGCGTGTTTATACGGCCCTTACAGGAATCCTTACCAAGCCGCAGGCCGTCTGGAGGAAACGGAAGGGGATCCCGGGCAGACGGAGCCGCCCACTCAGAATTTTATCTGCACCCGTTTTTATATGGTTCCCAGCACGGTACCGATATCCTCAATCATATCAAGCACTGCCTGCCTGGAAGCATCCGCGTAGTTGGCTTCTGTGAAATGGGCATATTTTTCCTGCTGATAAGCGGCGATGATCCCTCTGGAAGAATTGACGATTGCACCCAGACCGTCTTCATTGAAGAAAGGAAGCAGATCCGCGCCCTTTCCTCCCTGCGCGCCATAACCGGGCACCAGAATGTAGGACTTGGGCATGATTTTCCTGAGGACGGCACCCATTTCCGGATAGGTCGCCCCTGCCACGGCTCCTACATAACTGTAATCCTCTCCCATGGCTTCCTCGCCCCACTGAGCCACTTTTTCTCCTACCAGCTCATAAAGCGGCCTTCCGTCCACCAGCCTGTCCTGGAATTCCCCGCTGCTGGGGTTGGAGGTTTTCACCAGAACGAAAATCCCTTTTTTCTCTTTTTTGCAGACATCTATAAAAGGCTTTACCCCGTCGGAACCAAGATAAGGGTTAACCGTTGCAAAATCCTCGTCAAACCCTTCAAAGCTGTGGCTCCCCACCTGCGCCCTGCCCAGATGGCCCACCGCATAGGCTTCGGAAGTGGAACCGATATCCCCCCGTTTGATGTCGCCGATTACAACAAGTCCCTTTTCCTTACAGTAATCCACTGTTTTCTGGTAAGCGATCATTCCTTCAATTCCAAACTGCTCATACATGGCAATCTGAGGCTTCACCGCAGGAATCAGATCGTATACCGCATCCACGATCCCCTTATTATATTGCCAGAGCGCCTCTCCGGCCCCTTTCAGCGTTTCGCCGTAAGCATCAAAGGCCTGTTTCAGGATATGCTCCGGAATGTATTTCATCATCGGGTCCAGTCCCACTACAATAGGGGCATTGGTTTTCTTTATTTTCTCCACCAGCTTGTTAATCATGATATCCGTTCCTTTCCGTTATCGCTTTTTATGTTTAATTCAGCCATGCTCTTTGCCTCATGCCTGAATTATAACCTTTTAATCCGAAAAAATTGTATCATATTTACAGGCCGGAAACAAGGCTGGGATTGCCAAAAGAACGAGGGAAAAATGACACCCAAACCATAATTCTTATGATTCCGTCAATACCCGGCAAAGCTTCTTAAAAAAAGCAATCCCATAGTACGTAAAGGTATGAAATCCCTCCAGCTTCAGTTCCGCATCGTACTGCTTCCGCTTTATCTGCTCCAAAGCCTCTCTTGCACTGCTGTCCAGCTGTGCAAAAGTATCTGCCACTTTCAATTCGATAATGAACGCAGTTCCGTCATAGGGAGCCGACAATAACAGCAGGTCACTCCTGCCCAGACCATTTTCCCGGTTCGATTTCAGGATATAGCCATCCAGCATTTTCAGAAGGCCCGCCAGGAAACCATGGTAATAGTCCTCTCTATAGTCATAAAAACTGATTGTTTCCATCAGGCTTTTGGACAGTTCCCGTTCCAGTATTTCTGTTTCCCGATGCAGCAGGGCATGATACATCTGCGAGAAATCCTTTTTCCGGATACTCTGATTAAACCAGTCCAGAATGGTATTCCGGTAAATCATCTTGATTTCCGTATTCGGTATTCCTAACGTCAGGTAGATAGTCTCCCCATCAAACCTTTCCGATTGTTTTTTCAAATATCCCGTAAAAAACAGGAAATTCCACAGGTTATCCTCCGATTTATATACTTCACCATAGGTGATATCCTCATGCACGGGCTTTTCTATGGTTCCGCCGTCAATCAGGCTCTCCATCTCCTGTTTCACGCTGTTATCCGCATGTTCTACCAACTCGCGGACAATGCTGTTTGAGGAGGTGTTAGCCCAATAAGGTCTGGGAAATGCGTCATGGTCGGCGGATGCCGCCTTTACATAATTGATGACGCTCCATGGATTATAAACCTCTGTCTTTCCAAAAAGATAGCCATCATACCATTCCCGCACTTCTTTGCACTTCTCTTCTATTCCATAAACTGATAATAAATCTGCTACTTCTTTTTCGGTAAATCCAAAGTGTTCGGCGTAATTCGTATTCAGTATGGTAATCATTTCAGGATTATTTAAGCCTGTAAAAATACTCTCTTTTGTTATACGAAGGCAGCCTGTTATAACAGCGAATTCCAAATTTAAATTTGATTTCAGCGCAGATTCAAATAAAGAACGGATAAAGTCCGACATTTGCCCATAAAAGCCCAGGAAATATGCGTTTTCCAACGGAACATCATATTCATCAAGCAAAATTATGACATTTTTCCTGTATACTTTTTTTAAACACCTGGATAGGAAATTCAATGCTTTGGCCCAGGCCGAATCAGGGCCTTTTTTTTCAATCATTTCCCGAAATTGATTTTTCTCAGAACTATTCAAATTGGAGTTAAGAAGAATATAGCTGTGCCGGTCAAATTCCTGGGCAATTTCATCTACCAGGCATTCATAAGCTGTTTGGAAATCCGGTTGTTTCGCACATTTTAATGACAAACTGATAACCGGGTATTGCCCCATATATTTCGTATACTTTTCACCGGTATCTAAAATATTCAGGCCGTCAAAAAGCTTTTTGTTGTCTATCTCATTTCCATCCGGATCGAACTCTTTTTCAAAATAGTATTTTAGCATACTCAGCCCAAGCGTTTTTCCAAATCTTCTTGGCCGCATAAAAACACTTACTTCACTTCTGTTGTCTAATAATTCCTGAATGAAGAGTGATTTATCAACATAGCAGAAATTATTTTCTCTGAGCTTTTTAAAATCATCGATACCAATTGGAAGCGGTCTCATTCTTGTGTCTCCCTTAATATTACGATTTTTCCGCCAAACCCTGACAGATTTCTTTGAACAAGTTATTCTCTAACAGGCAAATATACGCGCACTCTCTTTCCTATCCTGATTATATCCTGTTTACGTGTTCTCCGCAATGTTTCCCTCTTCATTCTGAAACAGCTTTCCGCCGCTTTTTCCGTCTGGTAAGAAGCAGGCCCGCCATGAGGGCGGTAAAGGGGGCGACCGTAACCAGCCCGAAGCTTCCCACGACCGTATCCAGAACCTCTGCCGCCACATACTTATAGTTCAGGATATGATCCACCGGGGTTCCCTGGGCCATAAACACCATTAACAATGAAATATACCCGCCGGAATATGCTAACAGAAGGGTGGTCGTCATAGTACCCATGGCGGCCCTTCCCACACGGAGTCCCGACAGAATGGCTTCCGGGGCGCTGATATCCGGCTTCTTGCCGATCACCTCCCAAACGGCGGAGGTGATGTCCACCGCCAGATCCATCATGGCTCCCGATGCGCCGATAAATATGCTTGCCATAAAAATAGAGGTCAGATCCAAATCCTGGTAACCGCTGTAAAGCAAAGATTCGGAGCTTGTCATCACGGCGCCGTGGATTTTAAATAACCCGGTAAACAGAATACCGAGAATACAGGTCGTCGTTATGCCCAGCAAGGCCCCCGACACCGCAGTCAGGGTACGTTTGTCCAGACCGTAAACAAAAAAAATGATGATCGCCGTCAGTACTGCCGTAATCCCGATTCCCACCCAGACAGGAGAATAACCTTTCAGATAGCAGGGAACAAGAATCTTCCAGATCATCAATATGGTTATAAAAAAGGAAAGAATAGCCTGAAAACCGATTTTTCCGGCAAAAATTATCAGGAAAACCGCAAAGACTGCCAGAAGGATCACTTCCTTATCCAGGCGGTAATGATCCGAAATCACTACAGAACGGATCGTATCCCCCTGACAACTTATGGTGAGCAGCGCCCGATCCCCTTCCTTAAAAATTTTGTCCTTTTCCAGGGATCCGCTAAGAAAGTTGACTCCCTCCAGAATTTTTCCTTTAAAATTCCCGTTTTCTATTTCCAGCATACAGCTCTGTTCCCCGGACTGGATGAGCCCGGATGTAATGATTGCAGAATTATCTGTCTCCACGACTTTGCCTACCGCCCGTTCTGTACCCTGATAAATAAGGGCATCCTCATAGCCTGTAGGCAGGCATATGAGGATACCGATAAGAATCAGACCTATTAAAGTCGTCAGGAAAACTGAATTCTGCCTCTTCAGAAAAGGCGTTATTTTCATTATTGTACTCCTAACAGGGCAGCCATTTTGCTGTAAATATCCGTGTTGTCATAGTAACCGTCAAAGCTCTCGGCACCGACGCCCTGCACGAGCACCTCCACAGGCAGGCCGGTATGGGCATAGGATCCGAAATTAATACCGCTCTTATTATTCAGGATGTGGGTAATAGTTACGGTAAGCGGCTCATAGCTTCCGTAACGGATATACTCATCCTGGGCGAATTCCGCTTCCTCTCCGGTGCGGGACATGGTAGTCTCATAGGCTGTTTTCAGCTGTCCGTACTCATACTCCGTCATGACAAGCGCGCCGTCATTATCGGATTCCGGATGCTGATCCGCGCTGTCCTTCTGCTGTGTCGTTTCACTGTCCGTTCCGGCAGGCGCCTGAAGGCCGAACAGCTCCGTTACATCCTTCATCACGGTTTCAAAATCTGTTTTATTTTCCTTATATCCGGATACATAGTCGGAATCATATTTCGCGTAGGAAATCTTCTGATTTTCAAAATTTTTCAAGAAGGTGTCATAGTCGGTTCCTGCAAAGCCAATAGTAAGGCCGCCGGTTTCATGATCTCCTGTTACGATGATTAGTGTTTCTTCCGGATGCTCATTATAGAATTCCACTGCCTTTTCCACCGCATTGTCAAGGGCAATCGTATCCGTGATGGTAGACGCCGCATCATTGGCGTGGCATGCCCAGTCGATCTTGCCGCCTTCCACCATCATAAAGAACCCGTTATCGTTATCCAGCACCTCGATGCCCTTCTCCACATAGTCGGCCAACGCCCATTCCTCTTCGGCCCTGTCCAGCTCATAAGACATGGCGCTGCTGTCTGCAAGGTGCTCATCAATGGCAATAACTTTGCCGTCCTCTGCCTTTAAGGCTTCCGCCTCCGCCTGAGTCTGAACCACCTTATATCCGGCGGCTTCCGCCAGAGCGTAGAGATCTTCCTTATCTTTTTCTTTTCCCGTAGGCTGCAGCAAACCGCCGCCCGCGAAATAATCAAACCCGCTGTCAATCATTTCCAGTCCGATATCATAGTAGCTGCTTCTGGATGCCTGATGGGCATAGAATGCTGCGGGTGTCGCATGGTTTAAGTTTACGGTAGAAAGGATGCCTATCTTCATATCCTTCTGGGCCTTCAGCTTTTCTGCGATAGTTTCATAGGTCTGTGTAAAGTCTTCGCTCACGTTAATGCTGCCGCTCCAGGTCTTATTGCCGGTTGCAATGGAGGTAGCCGTGGATGCGGAATCCGGCGCAAAAGAGGTGCTGTCATAGGTCTGTGCGGAGCCTGCTATGGGAAAATTCATCATGGTCAGATTATTTTTGCTGTCCAGTTTTGTTTTTTCTTCTCCTTCCACAGTTACGGTTCCTGCATTTTGTCCCTGAGAGGCGCTGAGGTAATAATTAGTCAGCTGTACCTGGGGATAACTCATCCCGTCGCCGATAAACAAAAATACATATTTAGGGACGCCTGCCTGAGTTTCTTCCACGCTAGTGCTTTCTGCCGATGCCTGACTTTCTGCCGGTGCCAAAGACTCTTCCTGGCTCTGGCCCGTCTGGCCGGCGCTTTCCTGCTGGGTTCCCGTGCCGGTGCAGCCTGTAAGAGCCGCCGCCAGCATCATTCCTGCCAATAATACAGATACAATTTTCTTTCTCACCTTTTTGTAATCTCCTTCTTAATATGTAATAAAACTGACATGCTTATTATAAAGGAGAAAACTTAAGTTCATTAAAGGGTTCCCGCAAAATGAATGTAAAATCATGTAAAATATTCCATTTGTACCGGCGAATCGGATTTCGTTCCTCCGGACTCATTTCCGGCGGAGCATCTGCAGTTTTTCTAGCGGAACAGCTGCAGATGTTCCCTGTCAAGCATGAACGGATAATTTTTCAGCTTGGCAGGATTCGCAAGAACCTCATCCATGGTGCGCTCCCATAATTCCTCCGGAACAGACACCTCTCCCAAAAGCTGCCGGATATATTCGGAAAAGGGCTGCACTCCTCCGAAATCAAGAAGGGAGAGCATTTTCATGACCTCTTCCTGATCTCCGTAATTCCGGATAAATCCGGGCAGAAAAATCCCCACAGCCTTTCCATGAGGGAGTCCCATCTCACAGGTAATGGGATAACTCAGTCCATGGGGCAGGCTGGTTCCCGTATGGGTGATAGCCATACCGCCCAATGTACATGCCCGCATCAGAGCCTCCCTCTCTTCTTCTCCGATTTCATACCGAAGAAGCTTATCCTTTATCCTGGCCCAGGTCCGAAGCCCCATCTCACTGTAGATACGGCTGTAACTCGTAGTATTGGTATTCAAATGGCTTTCTATCAGATGGGCCAGTGTATCCACCGCCGTATGAATACAGCCGCTGCGGGATGCCGTCTGCAGATAGGAAACATCCACAAGAGCCAGGGCCGGGAAAATATGATGACTTATACTCTGCTTCGTTTTCTTTTCCAGATGGGAAAAGGCACCCTGTGCCGCCGCTCCCGGGACGGTTGTAAGAACAATATCCGGAAGGACGTTTTTGGTAAGGATAGCATACGGGGTCACCTCCGAACCCGTCCCCGCAGTAGTGGGAACCTCCGCTACCGGAAATGCCGGATATACCGGCCCCTGTGCGCTGACCTGCGCTTTCGTATATAAAAGCCGTTCATCATGCTCCGGATTGGCCATCATCAGGGCGATTGCTTTGGAGGCGTCCATAGGAGAACCGCCTCCCACACCGATCACGAAATCCGCTCCTTCTTTGATTCCCAGCGCTCTTGCCCGCATGACTGTTTCCACGGAAGGATTCTCTTCAATGTCATCAAAAACCACATAAGGAACTCTCTCCCGTTCCAGCGCCCCTGTCACATCCTCCAGGGAACCGTTTATCCGTGAAGAATGCTTTCCTGTGACCACCATGGCCTTTGTCCCCAGCGCCGCAAGCTCACGGCTGTGGTTTTCCACACAATTTTTCTCACTGTATACTTTGGTTGGCATATAAAGCTTCATATTCCGTTCCTCTCTTTCCCGGTCCGCTCCTGCTGACCCGTACGGTTCCTCTTTCTTCCGATTATATCGCAAATGGCGGTTTCATGCCAGATACATATGCGGCATGGAAGTATCCGATATAAGTCCCTGCGTAATTTTTCCCTGCACAAAAAGGCGCCCCCGCTGCCGGGAAACGCCTTTTTTCACATTCATATATTTATGCGTTTACTGCTTCTTTTTGCTCCGCATACTTTTTAATATTAGATACATTGGTAATTTTCCGGAACTCCTCCCCGTTAACCACAACGAGGGTCGGAGCCTGCATTACTCCGTATTTGCTTGCCAGCACTGCATTTTCTTCCGCATCAATGGGAATATAGTTCTCATTTTTCAGGTATTCCTTAGCCAGTCTGCAGTTCGGGCAGGTTTTGGTCGTAAAGAGGTATTTTACGTCTTCAGGCGCCTCTATCTTTACTTCCGAATTCTTTTCATAATCGGATAAGGTGACCACTCTTGCGGAAGGATGCTTCAAAACAGAATGGGAAAGGTCGTATTCCGTCCTGTTCTCGAATTCCTGCGCTTTTCCGTCATTCCAGTTCTGAACCGGCCTGTAGTATCCTGTGATACGGCTCCAAACCTCGGTCACTCTGCCGCACTTGGGACATACCTTCTGTTCTCCGGTAAGATAGCCATGCTCGGAGCAGATGGAATAGGTGGGTGACAGGGTATAATAAGGAAGCGTATAATTCTCGGCAATCGTACGTACCAGATTCGCCGCCGCCTTCCAGTCCGGAAGCTTCTCGCCCAGGAACGCATGAAATACGGTTCCTGAGGTATACAGGGTCTGTATTTCATCCTGAATATCCAGAGCGTCAAAAATATCCACGGTATAATCCACCGGCAGATGGGAGGAATTGGTATAATAACAGGTATCTCCCGGCTTTCCTGCCGTTTTGATTCCCGGCCATCTTTTCTTGTCATGCTTTGCAAGACGGTAGGTGGTGCTTTCCGCAGGAGTGGCCTCCAGGTTGTACAGATCACCGTACTGCTCCTGGTAATCAGCCAGTCTTTCACGCATGTGGTTCAGTACTTCCTTCGTAAAATCCTGCGTCTTTTCAGCGGACATATCTTCTCTGAGCCAGTTGGCGTTAAGCCCTACCTCATTCATTCCGATCAGTCCGATAGTGGAAAAATGATTATCAAAGTTCCCCAGATATCTTCTGGTATAAGGATACAGCCCTTCATTCAGCAGTCTGGTGATAACCTGCCTCTTTATTTTAAGGGAACGGGCGGAAATATCCATCATCTTGTCAAGGCGCTTGTAAAAATCCTCTTTGTCCGCAGACAGATACGCAATACGGGGCATATTGATAGTTACCACCCCAACGCTGCCAGTGCTCTCTCCGGAGCCGAAATACCCGCCTGTTTTCTTTCTCAGTTCTCTCAGATCCAGACGGAGCCTGCAGCACATGGAACGCACATCGCTGGGCTGCATGTCGGAATTAATATAATTGCTGAAATAAGGGGTTCCGTATTTCGCCGTCATTTCAAAGAGGAGTCTGTTGTTTTCTGTGTCGGACCAGTCAAAATCCTTGGTAATAGAATAGGTAGGGATAGGATACTGGAAGCCTCTTCCGTTGGCATCGCCCTCAATCATGATCTCAATGAAGGCCTTGTTGACCATATCCATTTCCTTCTTGCAGTCCTTATAAAGGAAATCCATTTCTTTACCGCCCACCACGGCAGGAAGCTCCGCCAGGTCGTCGGGCACTGTCCAGTCCAGGGTGATATTGGAAAACGGCGCCTGGGTTCCCCAGCGGCTGGGGGTATTTACGCCATAAATAAAGGATTCAATACATTTTTTCACCTCCGGATAGGTCAGGTTATCCACTTTAACAAAGGGGGCCAGATAGGTGTCAAACGAGGAGAAAGCCTGGGCTCCCGCCCATTCGTTCTGCATGATCCCGAGGAAGTTTACCATCTGATTGCACAGCACGGAAAGATGGGCCGCCGGAGCGGAAGTGATCTTTCCCGTAATTCCTCCCAGGCCTTCCGTAATCAGCTGCTTCAAAGACCAGCCGGCACAGTATCCGGTGAGCATGGACAGGTCATGAATATGGATGTCTGCATTCCTGTGGGCTTCTGCGATTTCCTCATCGTATATTTCCGAAAGCCAGTAATTGGCTGTAACAGCGCCGGAGTTGCTCAGGATAAGACCTCCTACGGAATAGGTGACGGTGGAATTTTCTTTCACACGCCAGTCTTCTACCTTTACATAGCTGTTTACCACATCCTTGTAATCCAGGATGGTGGATTTCAGGTTACGGATCTTCTCACGCTGCTTGCGGTAAAGGATATATGCCTTTGCCACTTCCGTGTAGCCAGCCTGCTCCAGGACCTTCTCCACGCTGTCCTGAATATCCTCCACATGAATGGCGCCGTCCTTCACCTTATCCTGAAAATCTGCGGTGACACGCAGTGCCAGCAGATCGATAATATCATTGGTAGTCTCCATATCCGTAGCATTGAATGCTTTCATAATCACATCATTTATCTTGGTTAATGTGAAATCGGCAGTCTCACCGTTCCTTTTAATTACATGAAACATTTTCCTTCCCCCTCTGTGGTTTTCGTTCTCTCTTCATTCTTTTTTCCGGCTTTGACAGGGAAAAACCATCCTGCGGCTTATCCGTCAAAGCTCTCCTATAGGCTTAAAAATGGACAAGTGTCCATCAAAACCGATGGACACTTGCCCCTGATTGGGCGATGAAATTATTGTATCACCATTCTTTTATGAAGTCAATGGACACATACAACATATTGTGGAAGTGGTAATATGTTGTCATAAATATAGTAGAAAGTGACATAGAACACTACCTTGTCTGGAGGAATTCGTACTCCCGGAGAGCCTTTTCATCATCCGGATAAGTGCTCAGATATTTCTGCATAAGAACGGTAGCCTGTTTAAAATCTCCCAGATATTCGTAAGCCACAATTTCATTAAAGGAAAGCACCTGCATGAGCTGGTTTCCCTCTATGGCAAGCCCGGACTGAAAAGCATTCAGCGCAGCCTCATAATCCCCTGTCTTTAAATTGCACAGGCCCAGCTGGTTATAGATCTGAGCGTCCGGCGTGGTGCTGAGGAAATTGCTGTAAACACTGGCCGCATAATTATTATCCCCAAGCTTCTCATAGGTCTGTCCCAGAAGGCGGACCACATCCACGCCTCCGTTGGAATCCTTCGCCTTTTCCAGGCTGTTTCTGGCATTATTGTAATCGCCCAGGTAATAATTCATCCTGCCCCGGTTATAATCGGTCAGCTTCTTATCCTTACTGTCCAGCACGGCCTGCAGATAGCCTTCTCCCAATTCCTGTAGTCCGTTTTCCGAACAGGAACAGAAAATATTAATCCGCATATCATAATCTTCAGGATCAATCTCCACAGCCCGGTCAAAATCCGCCTGGGCCGCCTCCTGATCCCCCTGTTCGATTTCAACGACCCCCTTCAGGTAATAGGCCGTTTTTTCCTTGGGCCGCAATGCGGTGATTGATTCATAGACCGCTTTGGCCTTGTCCAGCTCCCCCTGTTTATAATAGGCGGTAGCCAGATAATAATTGATATCAAAATCAATCTCCCCCAGCTTGGCGTCACTGTAGGTCAGGGCCTTTTCCAGGCACTCCACTGCCTTTTCATACTGGGTGAGCCCCATGTAGGCAAGCCCCTGCCCCCGGTAAGACATCTGTGCGTTTTCCTTGTCCAGAAGCGCCGCATCAAAAAAATTAAGGGACTCCTCATACTGCAGCTGCTGTATCAGCTGCATGCCCTGGTCAATATTCTCCTGCTTCGGCGAACCGCAGGCCGATGCCGATGTCATGCAGAGACTGCTTACCAGGACTGTCGTTATATATTTAAACTTTACCATATTTTTCATTGCACCTGTTATTTCCGTTATCAAAAAAGACTCCGTTTGCTTTCAGATTATAGTATAGCAAATCAGCTTTCTTTTTTCACCCCTTTTATCCAGGAATTTTTATTTTTATTTTCAGCTGCCGATAATGGGGGAAGTTACTGCTCACGGCTTTCCTGTAATGCCTTATCCCTCCGCCTGCCCCCGTTTCCCGCTCCCGGCCTTTCCGCAGATGCTGCTGCAAAAAAACTTGCTATTGATTCTGAAAAGGTGTAGTGTGATTATTGTGTAGTACTATAGCGCGATGCTGATGAATTTTTAAATAAATATTTTTATAAAGTTAATTATATGACTGATTACAGTCAGTCTATATCACTCCCGGTTATATCGTATTTATGCAGTCAAAACGGTTCCAAAGCCTGTTGGATGAAATGTCTGAATCAGGCTTTGCAGGAAAAGGGGAATATAGTGAAAAAGAATATCCTGATACAGACCAATCTTCTGGTCTGCTCAATTATTGTGGTGGGATTTCTGCTGACCACCATTCTCAGCTATCGGGCCAATTTCAGCTCGTCGCTGGAAAACATCCAGCAGGTGTCGGATCTGACATCGGAAGGAATTTATTATCAAATCAGTACGACATTCAATAAACCTGTGAATATCTCCCTGACGATGGCGAATGACAGCCTGCTTCATGATGTGCTCATTCAGGAGAAGGAGCGTATGGATGATCCGGATTTTATCCGGACAATTCGGGAATATCTGAGTACCTATCAGGAAAAATACGGCTATGATTCCGTCTTTCTTGTATCCGCCGCCACATCGCGGTATTACAATTTTAATGGTCTGGACCGGGTACTGACGCCGGATGATCCGGAAAATTTCTGGTACTTCGATTCTCTGCTGGGTTCGGATGAGGATTATACCATGAATGTGGATAACGATCAGGTGGAAGGGGCCGGAAATGCCATTACTGTCTTTGTAAACTGCAAGGTCCGGGACAGCGCCGGGAAGTTCCTCGGTGTAGTGGGGGTAGGCGTGCGTATCGACGGTCTCCAGCGTACCCTGCAGGATTACCAGAATCAGTTTGGCATCAATTCCTATCTCATCGACGACGAAGGCATCATTGAGCTGTCCACTCAATACTCAGGGTATGAAAATGTCAATCTGTTCGAAATGAATACTATTTCCGGCGCACAGAGCCGTCAGAATATCCTGGACTGGAAAGACAGTGATGCCCTCCGTTTCTGGGATCAGAACGCCCTGGGACAAAAGCGGAACTATATTGTGTCCCGTTATCTGCCCGAAATCCAATGGCATCTTGTCGTGGAACGGGATACCAGTATCCTTTTGACCAGGCTGAATCAGCAGTTTGTTCTGACCGCATGTATTCTCGCCGTCATCCTCATAATCATACTGATCGTCATTACCCGTGTCATCCGCCGTTTTAACCGGCAGATTATCGATCTGACCCATACAGTGGAGAAGGAACGTCAGGATATTTTCGAAAAGGCCACCGAGGATCTTTTCGAAAATATCTATGAAATAGATATCACGCACAACCTGCCGGCCAATCCCGCCACTGAGGCTTATTTTGAGAGTCTGGGCGCTCCGTCAAGCTGTCCGTTTGATCAGGCGCTCCGTATTATAGCCCAAAAACAGATCAAAGAGGAATTCCGAAAGGGATACATAGAAACCTTCTCGCCGGAACACGTCCTGCGGGCCTATGCGGAGGGTACTGAAAAACTGATCTATGAGTTCATGATCAGCAAAGATTCCGAACAGTATTATTGGATGCGTATCACTGCCCGGATTGTAAAACTGGAGTCAGATGACAGCATTCACATGCTGGTCTATCGACAGAATATCGATACAGAGAAACGGCGGGAACAGAAGATGCAGCTTCTGGCCCAGACGGATGAAATGACCGGGCTGCTGACGAAATCGGCCACCCGGAGAAGGATAGATGAACTGCTGGAAGAGTATCCCGATGAGTATTTCGCCTATTTCATTTTTGACATTGATAATTTCAAACAGGCCAATGACCAGTTTGGCCACGCATTCGGCGATACGGTCATACGTTCTTTCACCCAGACGCTCTTTGAGTATTTCCGCAAAGATGATACTCTGGGAAGAATCGGCGGAGACGAATTTGTAGCCTTTGTGCGGGGAGTGGATTACGCCGGAGCGATGGAACGCGCGGAACGGTTATCCCTGGCGTTATGCCGGACTCATATCAGCGGCAGCATAAGCTGGAAGCTTTCCGCCAGTATCGGTGTGGTTCTCTCCCCGGGAAATGCAACCGATGCCGAGACACTCTTTAAAAACGCGGATACCGCTTTGTATCAGACTAAGAAACGGGGTAAGAACGGTTATACTATTTTTGAGGAAACCTGCTCTGGTTCATAGCTTCGGATAATGCTGTTCTTTTCGTGAAAACGACGCATCCTGTTGTTCATCTTAATAATGGCAGGCTTCCGGAAAGCCGGTTGACCAGTTTTTTGGAGCCGCATATCCCGATACCCAGATAGGTCAGCTCTTCCTCGCCCGCCCCGGCTGCTTTGGCTATATAATCCTCATAGTTCTGGCAGCATTGGGCCACATCCGTAAAGTCCACTACCACACATTCCGCGAATTCCGGCTGATAGAGCCTTTCCCTGATAGCCTTCAGCTTTTCCTTATCCGCCTTAAGCACCGGAACCGGCAGCGCAACAATTCCCAGATGCTCTCTTCCGTCTTTATCATAAATATCGGGCCCTATATTCTCCGGCACCTTTTTCCCCAGAGTGATTCCCAGAATTCCTGCGGTATTAGCCAGCACGCCCGCGGGCAGCTCCTCATTTAATATCATCACGCATTTTCTGTCCTGAAGTTCCATTTTACATCTTCCTTTCTATTCCATACCTGCATTTCTCATATACTCTCACCGGTCTCCCCGATTTCCTCCGCTGCAGCGGGGCTGTCCCCCTCTTCCTTTCCCCATTTCTGAGACAAGAAGAGGCCCCCCAGAGTCAGCAGAATGCCCACGGCGGAAACAGCCGTGATCTTCTCCTTAAGAATCAGCGCGGAAGTCACTGTCGTAACAACAGGAACCATATAAATATAGACACTGGTCTTTATGCTTCCCAGCACGCGCACCGCGAAATTCCAGGTGACGAAGCAGAGCGCGGAGGCCCCCAGTCCCAGGAAAAGAAGATTCCCTGCGTTGGCCGGTTCCAGAAAAAGCCGCGGCTCCACATGAAAATCCATGAGAAAGAGAGCCGGTATCATGAATATCAGTCCGTAGAAAAAGGTACGCCTTGTGGCCTGTACCACGGGATAGCCGAAATCGCTGATTTTCCTGGTCAGCAGGGAATAGGCCGCCCAGAGTATGGCCGCTCCCACAGCAAGCAGATCGCCGAAGGGATTCAGGCCGCCGAAGCCGCTTATCAGGAAGATGCCAGCCATTGCCATGATGAAGCCCAGGAAAAACCGTTTTCCCGGCTTTTCTTCCTTTTTCAGCAGAAAGGAGAAAATTGCCGTAAAGAACGGGGCGATGGAGATGATTACGCCGACATTGGAGGCATAGGTATAGGTAAGGGCTATATTTTCCAGAAGGAAATACAGGGTTACCCCGCACAGCCCTGCCACTGCGAAATACAGCTCCTCTTTTCTTTCCCCTTTTCTTTTTCTGTGGGGACATCCTATCCAGAGTGCAAGGTATCCGATGAGGAAACGGATAAAAAGAATCTCTATGGGGCCAAAGCTCTTCAGCAGTACCTTCGTGGAAATAAAAGTGGTTCCCCATATGAAAATTGTCAGGAACGCCGCCAAATGTCCCTGTAAGGTATTATTTTTCGTCATCATCTGTTTCCGCCTGTTCTGTATTATTTTGGAAAATACGCTGATACTGTTTGGGTGTCAGCCCGATAAATTCTTTAAAGAAATGGGTAAAATGGCTTTGGTCCGCAAAACCAGCCATTCCTGCGGCATCAATGGGTGCAATCCCCTGTTCCAGAAATTTTCTGGCCTTATCCAGCCTTATTGTCTGGAGATATCGGTAGGGCGAAACACCTGTCTGCTTGGTAAAGGAGCGCAGAAGGTAGGACTTGCCGAAATCCGTCATGGCAAGCAGATCGTCCAGGGTAAGATTTTCGGCATAATGCTCTTCTATATAGGTACACAAGGTTTTTATCCGGGGATTGGGCTGCAGAATATCGGCACTTTCAAAATCCGAGGCATATTCCCGGAGTATCTGTTCTATGAGGAAAAACAGGGTTTCTTCTTTTTCCAGCTTCGGCGCATGCTCCAGGATGGCGAGGTACAGATCCCGGACGGATTGGGTAATATCGCTTTTATAGACCACCGTTTCCGTAAAATAGGGCATATAGGGTTTTCCCGTGATTTCGCCTACCGTTCGTTCCATCACTTCGGGGTTGATATTCACGGCCCGGTAATCCAGGATTTCCCCGTTGATGGGCCCGCAGTAATGGTTATCCCTGGGATTGAATAACAGCAGATCCCCTTCCGACACGTCGTATTCCTTTCCTTTACACCATAGATGGCGCTTTCCGCCTTCCACAAAACCTATTACATAGTATTCGTGGAAATGGTTGGGGAATTTCTGTACGATGCCGCTGAGGTTATAGGCCTCAATATCCAGATCCCTGTCATAGTAAATGTGTCTTTGTTCCTGTTCCTGAAGCATGGCAGACCTCTCTTTACGTTGCTTGTAAACCTTTTACAGAATACTTTAACATAGGAGGGCGGGCTTGTCTTGTATGATATGACACTTTGGGGGATAAATTTTATGGGGCGTGGGGGTATGGAGGGCTGCTGAGTCCTGTTTTTGGGCTGCCGGTCCGCTCCCGGCTTCTGTATCTGCGTCCGGGGGGGCGTGTCCGGGTATCGGGCGGCGGAGTCTTTGCCCTGGCAGTCACAGACAAAAAAAGGGGCTGTTTCTAACTGTTTTGTACCTATGTTCCACTGCCAACGCGGCTGAAACTCCTCCCTGCGGTCGTCAGACAGGCGCCGCTATAAGCGGCAGTGGAACATAGGTACAAAGCAGTAAGAAACAGCTCCCTTTTTTTGAGATGCGGCTGTCAGGGCAAAGACTCCGCCGCCCGATACCCGGACACGCCCCCCGG
>ENA-ORML01001820-ORML01001820.1-human-gut-metagenome-genome-assembly--contig:-NODE-1820-length-16484-cov-14.807596_pt1 | contig 16484 bp, 19 predicted proteins | sample MGYA00242103_ERZ508995 | MGnify/ENA primary metagenome ERZ508995 (study PRJEB26280, sample SAMEA2338702) | human gut metagenome | biome: human gut; feature: human-associated habitat; material: faeces... | reverse complement strand
GCACGGCATTGGAGGCAACCATCGACGTGGTGGGGCGCGACCAGCAGGATCAGATCCTCTATCTGAGAAAGGACGCCGATACGCAGATCTGGAATCTCGAAAAGGTGGAAAACGAACTGCACAAAGAGCCACCCGATCATATTCTGGAAGCTGTCTCTGGTCTGGTGTCCGCAGAACAGCAGGTGTGGACAGGCTCTCCCTCCGAGCTTGCCGATGTTGTTTCTGTCGGCATGGCGGCAAATGCACTGAGCAAGTATCTGAATGTGAAGTCCGGCAGGCTGCTGGATGAATTCCACGTCCGCTATGAGAACAAAGTCCGGCACGAAGGGCGGCGTATCACGCTGACCTTCATAGCCAAAAACGAATAAGCCGCGCGACAGCTGCGACGGTTGCAACGGTGAAAATGATACCGTAAAACAACCGTCGCAATCGTTGCGACCGTCGCGGAAAGGAGCAATACAGAATGAAAACCGTACAAATCCCCTATGACCTGTTTCTCGACCTTGCCATGTACCATCTGCGGGGCGAGGATGATTACGAAGAAGAAATCCGTCAGGGCTTGGAGCAGAAGCTCGATGCCATGCTGAACCGTCAGCTCTATTCCCGGTACAAAACGGCACCCACTGAGGAAGAACGCGAACAGGCGCGGCAGGAATATCTTGACCGGCGCGGCGTTCCGCAGAGCTATCGATGGACTGTTCCTCCATGGGAGCTGTGACAGGAGCGTGCCACGCTCCTGTGGTTGGCAGACACGGCAGCGCATGGGCTGCTGTCTCCTCGCGTCCCCCGTCCCCATCGAAAAATCCGCAGAGTTTGAGATGGATGTGGGCAGATGATTATGTGCAGAGAATGCCTGCAAATAAGCTGCTGACCACGCCGGTTTTTGCGGTTTGTATCCACACTGCAAGCCGCAAAACCGGCAGAGGCATCCGCAGATGCCGCATATCCCCCGCGTCCCCCTCAGAGAGCCCACGACACTTTGCAGCCGCAGGATGAAAGTATCATAGCGGGTTATTACACTTCCGCAGAAGTGCCTCCCCGAAAGCTACCCGTCCTGCACAATCTGAAATCAGGAGGTAAACTGCCTATGGCAAGAGGCGACGGTATCCACCGTACCAGCGCAAGAAACGCAAGAATGAAAGACGCAGACATCGGCAACGCGCAGGCGCACAATGAGCGCGAAAAATCGTCGTATGTCAATCAGGACATCGTTCCTGAACGGACGCCATACAACGTCCATTTCAAAACACCAACCGCCGGGTATAAGGCGATGTTCGAGCAGATGCGCTCTGACGGCGTGATTTCCACCCGCGGTCTGAAAGCGGATGCTGAGAAATTCGGAGAGCTGATTTTCGATGTCAACTCCGCGTACTTCTTCAACCACGGCGGCTATGAGTTTGCAAAACAATTCTACACCGATGCGTACAAAGCCGCAATTAAAATTGTCGGCGGCGAGCAATACATCCTTTCGGCGGTCATGCACGCCGACGAGCGCAACCGCGCCATGTCCGACGCGCTGGGACAAGACGTGTATCACTACCACCTTCATGTAGTCTATCTTCCCGTCGTAGAAAAGCAAATCCTGTGGTCGAAGCGCTGCAAGGATGAGTCGCTTCGCGGCACGGTCAAGGAGATAATCCAGCAGGTCAGCATGAGTAAGAAGTGGGCTTCCAAGCCCGCGCTGGACGAGCATGGGAAACCGCTGCTGAACGCAAACGGGAAAACTGTGCTCCGAAAATCCTATTCCGTTCTGCAAGATGATTTCTTCGCCGCCATGCGAAAGGCAGGGTATGACGATGTGGAGCGAGGCGAACGCGGCAGCTCCGAGGAACACCTGACGGTGACGCAGTTCAAGGTGCAGCAGGAGCAGGCGCGGCTGGCAGAACTCACAGAGCAGAACCGCCAGCAGGAACAGCAGGCAGCGGCACTCGGCAAGCAGATCAAAAAAATTCAGAATCAGCAGGTCGATGTGCGGTCTATCGAAAAAATCGTGGCAACGTCCATTCCCTTCTCACCCAAAGTTGCCGTGGAGCGTGAGGACTTTGACCGACTTTCCACTCTGGCAAAGAAGTACGTTACAGCAGAGAAAAAGGAATCCAAACTGCAAAAGGCGTTGGATGCGGCAAACAAACTGATTGCAAAACTCAAGGCTGAGATTGTCGGTTTGAAGCAGGAGATTTCCGATTATAAGTCTGTTCGCGGCAAGCTCCGTGCAGCAGAATTGGAGCGTGAAAATACGGAGCTGCGCGGGAAAGTCCGCAGCTATGAGGATGTGATTCAGCGCAATAATCTGTGGCGATTCTTCCATCCGCACAGAGAAAAAGCGGCAATGCGAGACGATGCCCGCTGATGTCGTGTTGAGCTGAGAAAAACGGATTTTATCGAATGGGAGCGTCCAGATCGAGCCGCGTATCATTTGGGCGCTCCCCATTCAAAAACCAGCCTGTTTTTGCGGGTGTAGAGCCGAGAAAAAAACTTGAAAATGCGCCCGTTTTCGTAGAACAGGCAGAAATGGAGGCAATATGAAAACCGGACTGACTAAACGGCAGAAAACGACCTGCATCTATTTTGACGAAGCCAGCAAAGCCGTCGAAATTCAGACGCATAATACCGCGCTCAAAAAGCGGCTGACACAATATGCGGCGGCATATCCCAATCTGTGCAGGCAGACCGACGATGACGAACAGGGTGGTCTGACCTTCGAGATTGACCGCAGACGCTTCGCTGTCCGTCTGACCGCGCCGTACTCGGATGAGCGCCGTCACGCAGCAAGCGAGCTTGCCAAGAAGAATGGATTGAAAGGACGAATATAAAGCCAGAAGTAAGTGATTTATCTGCTAGTGTCCATAGGAGCCGCCATGCTCCTATGGACATTGTGTATGAGCAAGAGATATTGGTAATTACGTACTTGTTCCCTTAGCCAAAGTATGATATACTGATAGATAATTCAGCGAAAGCTGAATTATACTCACCAAAATATGAATTCAATTTACTGTTGGAGTGAAGGACATGGCTGTAAGTTACAAGAAATTATGGAAGCTGCTAATTGATAAGGATATGAAGAAAAAGGACCTTTGCGCAGCAGCAGGCATCAGCCATGCATCAATGGCAAAGCTCGGTAAAAATGAAAATGTTACAACCGATGTTCTTGTGAAGATTTGTACCGCTTTGCAATGCGATATAGGTGATATAATTGAATTATCAGAGTCTGAATCTAATGGAGGCAGTAAGAATGATGAGTGTATTTAAAATGCCTAACGATATAGAGCAAAGAATAGCGAGGGCAATGGATTTTTTTTGGTCTACACGTACAGGGCAAATTTCAAGACAAACTGCTCATGGGGTTCATGATCAAGGAAATCGGGGAGCAGTCACAGGCGGAAAACAACTTGATGGTTTTGTTGATCTTGTGTTTGACTTGCTCACTTTGAATGGAGTACCAAGCCAGTGCATCTATACAAATTCTGATTTGGAGCTTCCAGGTTTCTTCCGTCCTAACAAGAAGTGGGATTTGCTTGTTGTTGACAATAAAGAGCTAATTATCGCAATTGAGTTCAAAAGTCAAGTAGGTCCCTCTTTTGGGAACAATTTCAATAATCGAACCGAAGAAGCTATGGGTAGCGCTCTTGATTTATGGACAGCATATAGAGAGGGTGTTTTTGGTACACATAACGCCCCCTGGCTGGGTTACTTTATGGTATTAGAAGATTGCATTAAATCTAACGAGCCAGTTCGTGTGCGATCTCCGCATTTTAACGTTTTAGACGAGTTTATTGATGCGTCGTACAAGCAAAGATATGAGATATTTTGCAACAAATTACTTCTCGAACGACAGTATAGCGCCGCTTGTTTTGCGACCACCTCATTTATTAACGAAACTATTAGTTATGGTTTTCCAAAAGAGAATTTGTCTTTTAACTCCTTTGCCTACTCGATGTTAAGTACAGCAATCGCTCATTTTGGAAGGCAGGGGCTATAATGGTAACAACTCACAAATTATTTCACAGTGATGCACGAATGATGGAGTACATTCCGGATAAAAGTGTTCATCTTGTGCTAACGTCTCCTCCATATTTTAATCTAAAAGAATACAGAAAAGGCAAGAACCAACTTGGAATCATTGATGACTATCAGGAGTTCGTAAATGAACTCTCAAAGGTATGGCAAGAGTGCTATAGAGTTCTTGTACCAGGCGGAAGAATCGTTTGTGTAGTTGGAGATGTTTGCCTTTCGAGGAGAAAATATGGTCGCCATGTAGTAATGCCTTTGCACTCAGATATTGCTGTATCTTGTAGAAAGATTGGATTTGATAATCTTAATCCGATTCTTTGGCACAAAATTTCTAATGCAGTTTTTGAGGCGAATACCAACAGCTCAATTCTCGGAAAGCCATATGAGCCAAATGCAATCATTAAAAATGACATAGAGTACATTTTAATGGAACGCAAGCCTGGTGGCTATCGAAAACCAACTGCACAGCAACGTAAAGATAGCATGATAGATAAGGAAGACTTTCAGCGCTGGTTCAGTCAAATATGGGAAATGCCAGGTGTCTCTACCAGAAACGGGCATCCTGCCCCATTTCCACTGGAACTTGCAGCTAGATTAGTAAGGATGTTTTCATTTGTTGGGGATACAGTACTTGATCCATTTTGTGGAAGCGGAACAACAATGCTTGCAGCCGCTAAATACGGACGCAACAGTATAGGTGTTGAAACTGAAGCGCATTATTGTGAGTATACAATTCACCGATTAGAATCCGAAATAAATCTATTCAATGAGTATCAGCTCAAATATTTTGATTTAAGCCACGAGACAGATAATTACATCACAAGCAAAGGCAAGGATTAGTATGACTCTTTCTTGCGGAGATGAATAGAAGTGCAAAGGAGTGAGAGACTATAATGCGTAATGATTTAAATTCTCAACTTATGGAGCAAAAAATGAAGGTTGATTTCAACTCATATGATCTCTCGGTAAAAGAACTCATAAGCATGGTTGAAGACAACCTTATCAACATTGCTCCAGAGTATCAACGGCAATTTAGGTGGGATGTCGAAAGACAATCTAGTTTGATCGAGTCCCTGTATTTGGGCATTCCTGTTCCTGCCATATTTACTGCGACAAATGCCGATGGCACTTGGGAACTGATTGATGGGGTTCAAAGAGTTAGCACCATCCTTTGCTTTGCTGGTTCTGATGCAGATAGAGCAAAGATCAACGCAAAAAATACAGCTCCTTTAAAACTGTCTGGTTTAAAAAAGCTATCCTCATTTAACGGAAAGTTATATTCAGATCTTCCTGTTGACATACAGACAAAATTTAAACTGACCAGTTTAAAAGTAACCACACTGAGTGATAAAAGTGACAAAAGTGTCCGCTTTGACTTGTTTGAAAGACTCAATAGGGGCGGCATTAGCCTTTCGGATCAGGAGATTAGAAGTTGTGTGTACAGAGGCGGTTTTAACGACTTCATAAAGGAACTATCACTCGATTCTAACTTTATAAAATGTGTTCACCTGTCGGAGCGCCAAGAGACTGACGGCACACGGGAAGAGTTGGTTTTGCGCTTTTTTGCATATCTTTATGATATTGATAGTTTTTCGCACAGTGTAAAGGATTTTTTAAATAATTACATGGAAAAGGCTGATAAGAAATTCAGCTACAGTAAGAACGAAAAGCTATTCAGATATGTATTTGATACTATCTCCAGCGCATTACCTACCGGTATAACAAAGGGTCGAAAGAACACACCTCTAAATCTGTTTGAAGCCGTGTCAGTCGGGGCAGCACACGCCTATTTGAACAAAGGTAAGATTAACACATCTGGGATTGAAGAATGGATTACTGATTCCGAGCTGCTGAAATATATCTCTGGAGCAACTAACTCAAAGCCGAGAGTATTAGGTCGAATTGAATTTTGCCGCAAGAAGTTTGAGCGATGAATGAGTTTGAAGATATAAGAACAGAAATAACCAGAAAATTTGTGGAATTAAAGCTGTGGGTTTCAAATATTCCGAGCGATTCGACAAATATAGAATTCGCAACAATTTCGAAAGGGCTCTTCTTTGTCTACCTCTATGGAATCTACGAAGAAATCGTTAGAAAGACAATTTGCGCAACTGTTTATGCTTTGAATGATTCTTCAATAAAAATTGGTGACTGCAAGTACGAGCTTTACGCAGTGCTGCTCTCCCCAGAGTTCGACGCATTATATAGCGTCGGAAACGAAAAGAAGTGGGAAAAGCGATGGGATATAGCTAACAAACTATTATCAAACACGCAAATAGATATTCAACCTGACCTTTTTCCCACTGATGGGAGAAATATTCGTATTAGGCAACTTCAAAGTATTGCAAACTCCTTCGGTTTAAAAGGAAATGTACTGCCTCGTAATGAAACGGGTGGCTACGTACAAGAACTGGTAGACATGAGAAATAATATTGCACACGGCAATAAACTTCCCAGAGAAATTGGCTGAAATTACACACAAGAGGATCTTCTGAAGCGTTGTGATATACTCTCAGAAGTATGTACATACGTTGTATCAATGTATGAGAAATATATTGTAGAAAAAAGCTATTTGAAAACAGCAGCAGAGTAACTATTCTATCTTTAATGTCAATAGTGCGGATTTGTTTTTGCCTTGTGCGGTATAATGCAAGCTATCATCTCCGCTATTGATAGCATTCCCTGATAGCTTTTTGATAGCAGAAAGTCGGATACCCCATAGGATTGGGATAATTGGTATCAAATAAAGCCAAATGGAATCAAACGGTCTATACAAAAAAGTTTAGAACGCGTTTCCGCTTGGCGAGTGGGAATGATTTCACAGCTTGAAAAAAGCCCGTAAACACTGGGCTTTTCAAGCCTTGATGCCCCTCGTGGCAACGATTTGGCAACAGAATTTCATTATTCACAAGAAAAGAGCTATCTGATTTCAAATGAAGTCAGGTAGCTCTTTTTCTATATCTTCAATATCCTCTCAAATCATGCAACATATCTGAAAGCTCTTGGTTAAGCTGAATAAAGCAGAGAAGGTATCCTTCAGTAATCTCAAATTGCGTATTTCCATCTTCCGCTTTTTCTTTTGTAGCCAACGTTTGTTCGCCAGATGCGTTTGTAATGCGGTAGCTATGAATTATTCGATTTCGCATTTTGATAATTTGGGAAAACAGCGTTTCAATTTCATCTCCGCATTTTGAAGTGATGACTTCATGGACGCTCCCCTTGAGACGCCCTGATTCTAAATCTATTAGATGATACCAGTCGTATTTATCTAAGTCATCACATTTAAGAATATTCTCAACTATAAAGGCGTTATTTGAGTTAAAAACACAAATAGCGCTCCCTAGCAGTTCACGGTATCGCTTGGTCGGCAACGATTGCCTTGTGTAGCTTTCGTACATCCCATTTCCCTCATTTCATACCTCTATCAATTATCCCGTATTAACAGATCACTCAACCCCTGGGACATGATCTTCGCTTGCTTCTGGGTGGCATCAAACTCCGGGTAGTAGTAACGCCACTTGTCGTAGTCCTCCTTAGAGATTTCGCCCGCCTCCAACATGGCAGCAGCCTGCTGCCAGGAGCAGAGCATTTCATGCAGCCGGGCAGAGTCCTTGCTCTTCCGTACATCGACCTTCAGGCAGATTTCTCCATCCGCTTCGTCGGTATGGAGTCCGTAACGGTCTTCCAGCGTGAACAGCGTGTGCATCAGCCCAATATAGGAGTCAATGTCCGGTACGTCCAGCGCCTTGGGCGAAACGTCAAGCACCTGTGCCAGCGCAGCGGTCACGTCCGCTTTGGGCGTTCTGGAGCCATTCTCGTACTGCGCAAGGCGGACATCTGCGGATTTCTCCGGGAAGCCCAGCGCCATGCCAAGGTATTTCTGTGTCATGCCCTGCATCGTGCGGAAAAAGTGGATGCGTTCCCCAATCGCCATAATAGCCATCTCCTGTGTCGGTTGTCTTTGATAACGAGTATAGCAGATATGTTTAATTTCGTCAAGAAAAATCTAAGCAAGTTTATTTAATATCTTCCTACAAACCGGCTTGACTTAAACTAGTATGTATAGTACAATAGCTGCAAGCTAAGCATTTTAGCTTAATTCATAGAAATTTTACAATTAGGATAGTCAATAAATGCAGAAAAAATGTCCGTTGTAAAGTGAGAGGGTGAAATCCAAATGCTGTGAAAAGAGCAGTGTGGAGGCACTGGAAAAGCGCGGCCGGAGCAAAGTCTTTTTTACGTTTCCGGAGTGGAAGCGGACAAACTGCAAGACAATGCTCACATTAAAAACGCCGAAAACAGCCAGCAGCGTCCGCACGGTCTTCCTTCCGAAAACCGTTGCACTGGCACTGATCGAGACGAAGAATCGGCAGGACGAAGAGAAGATGCTGCTTGGCTCTGACTACAAGGATTTTAATTTGGTTCTTGCACAGCCGGGTGTGGCCACCCGTATGAGCCGCGGCAGATCGACCAAATGCTGTCGACGTTTATTCAGGAAAACGAACTGCGGAGCGTTGTGTTTCACAGTCTGCGGCACAGCAGCACCTCTATCAAGCTCCAGATCAGCCGCGGCAACATCAAGGCGGTTCAGGGCGACACCGGTTACGCGCAGGCCCGCATGGTGACGGAGGTATATGCGCATACGAACAATGAGGAACGACTGCTTCTGGCGCAAAAAGTGGATGAAAACTTCTTTCAGACGCCGACACCGGGGGCATTTGCACCGACCAGTGAGATGCAAAAAGTTCTTCAGATTCTTGCTGAAAAACCGGAGCTTGTCAGGCTGCTTGCCGCCATGTAGCGGCTGCACGGGTTATTTTGTTGGAAGATTTGTTGGAAAACGTCAGAAATAAGCTGCTTACAAAAAATAGAAAAAATCCTCGAAACCGTGCGGTTTCAAGGATTTTTCTGGAGCTGCTGGGCAGATTCGAACTGCCGACCTCGTCATTACCAATGACGCGCTCTACCGACTGAGCTACAGCAGCATGCTTGTTTCTCAAACAGCTCGCTTATTATAGCATAATCTGACGAATTGTCAAGCCCGTTTTTGAAAAATTCAAAATTAAAAATGCAGCCGCAGGGGAGACGGCAGCTTTTCAAAAGAGATCCTGCTATTGGGCTTCTGATATGCGCGGTATCTGACATATTTTTGTATGTTCTTCCTGCGCCTGCCTTGAAGAAGCGGGATTTCAGTGCTGAAATATAATCAAAAAGTCCGGCCGTGCCATGGAAGCTGCGGAAGAGACCCGAAGCAAGAGGGAGACCAGTGAGATCGCCGCCTGAGAGCGGCTTTTCCATGACATAATGGTTAGAGCCAACTAACCAAGAGGCGAAAGAGCAAAGTATGAAGCAGCACATACCTCCCGGCGGCCGGTATAGGTGCGGGAATGCTCCTTCTCATTCTCAGCAGCGCCTTTGCCGTGCCGACAAGGAAAACGGTCCTGCCGCGCCGGATGTTCGTGTTTCATATGCCGACGTGGCAGATCATTTTTGTTTTGATCCCTGATATCCGGAAGCTGGCCGGAGCGGAGGTCTCGACAATGGATTTTGTACTGAGCCAGGACTCCGGCAATGCGGCGCTGCTGATCTGGATGACAGCGAACGCGATGTGGGCAGGCGCAGAGCATCCGGAAATGGACATGGAAATGGAGATGTGAGGAAGAATGACAGGAAAGGTAAAGCTCTCCGGCGATCCTGCTCCGGCCCGGCACCTGCTGCCACTGGAAGGGCAATTTCGGCCATGTGATCCCGCTGCTGGCCGAGGATTTCTGCGTGCTCTGCGTCCGCCTTGGCATGGAGCTTGCCGGAACGCGGCGCTTCGGCGATTTCGGCGCGCTCTATGAACTGATCCGATATCCGCAGTCCTGAATAGAGAAAACAAAGCGGCGGCGCATCCTGTGACGCGCCGCCGCTTTTGGGATGCGTGCGCTTACGATGCCGTGCCATGCTGCTTTTGTTTGGAAGAATGCGTATTTGGATATGTACAGATCGGGAAAAAGATGATAAAATAACATCAGACAACAGGAGAAGAAAAGAACAGAAGGAGAGAAACGTATGAACTGTCCTTATTGCGGCAGTGAGCTGCCGCAGAACAGCAAATTCTGCCGCTTTTGCGGCGCGAACGTTCAGACGGCACCGCGGCCGAAGCCCACGCCCGCGCCCAAGCCGAAGCCTGTACCGGACCCTGCACCGAAGCCTGTGCCGCAGCCAAAGCCTGCGCCAAAGCCCGGAACGGGAAGAAGTCCGGCATTGCTGATCGTGCTGGCGGTGCTGCTTGCGGCGGCACTCGGTCTGAACGCCTACCAGTATTTGCAGAGCCGCAAAAGCGCCGGTGAAAACGAGCAGCTGAGCAGCGAGGCCGCAGATTCGGCGCAGACGCTCCGCCAGTCGGAGAAGGAGCTTGAGAACGCACAGAAGCGCGCGGAAAACGCGGAGACCCGCGCCGAGCTTGCGGAAAGCCGCGCCGGCGAGCTGGAGCAGGAGCTTGCAGATACGACGGCACAGCTCGAGGATGTGTCCGCATCCTACGAAAATCTGGCTGCTTCGGAGGAATCGTGGAAGGAAATGGCCGACGCCTATGCATCGGAGCTGGAAGGCGAAAATGCAAAGAGCGAGGCGTTTGATGCGCTGGTCGATTTTGCAAACGGCCACAATCCGGGCGGCTCTTCGGATATTTTCCGCATCAGCGAGGCCGTGGTCGTGATGAAAACGTCGGACGCGCCGCGAAGCGTACTCCTGACGACCGATTTCAACCCCAATTCGATCGTCCGCAGAGAGCTGGATGGCGATTCGGCAGATGTTGCGTTCACCGAGGATAAATGGGGCTCCAGCACGCCGATGACCATAACGCCGAAGCATGCGGGCACGACCATTGCGACGTTCTCCAACACCAATAACAAGCAGACCTTCACAATGCTGGTCATTGTGTTCGACGGTTGACCGAAAGAACCCCAAAGGAGGAAGATTATGAATATTCAATACATCCATCCGGCAGACCAGCTGGTCATGTTCATGCAGCGCATTTATGATAAGCGGCTGACGACCATGTCCGGCGGCAACCTTTCCATCCGTGACGACGACGGCAACATCTGGATCACGCCCGCAGGCGTGGACAAGGGGACGCTGACCCGGCGCGACATCATCTGCGTCAAGCCGGACGGCACCGTGATCGGGCCGCACAAGCCCTCGTCCGAGCTGCCGTTCCACATCTCCGTGTATAAGATGCGCAGCGACCTGCACGCCGTGCTCCATGCGCACCCGCCCGCGCTGGTCGCGTTCTCCATCGTGCGCCAGTGCCCGAGCCTCGACCTGATCCCGACGGTGCGCCGCGTCTGCCCGGACGTCCGCATTGCGACCTATGCCGTACCCGGCAGCGAGGCGCTCGGCGCGAACGTCGGAGCGGTGTTTGCCGATGGCTGCGATATCGCCATTCTGGAAAACCACGGCGTCTGTGTCGGCGCGCCGGATATGTTCACGGCGTTCCAGCGCTTTGAGACCCTCAATTACACGGCCTCGCTCGAGGTGCTCGGCAGAAAGGTCGGCAATATCCACGAGCTTCCCGCCGATGCCTACCGCATGAGCGAGACAAATTTCCACACGAAGATGGACGACTTTATTCCCAACAGCCGTTCGTCCGAGGAGCTGGCCGCGCGGCGCGATATGATCACGCTGATCCACCGATCCTATCAGATGGGCCTGTTCACGGCGACCCACGGAACCTACTCCGTCCGTCTGGCCGACGGCAGCTTCGTCATCACGCCGTTCAATTACGACCGCGCCTACCTGGAGGAGGACGATCTTGTCCGCGTCAAGGCAGGCATGAAGGAGCTTGGTAAGACGCCGTCCCGCGCGGTGCATCTGCATGAGAAGATTTACGAGACGCACCCGGATATTCAGGCGATTTTGCTGGCGCATCCCGTCCACGCGATGGCCTTTGCCGTGACAGATGCGGCTTTCGACGCGCGCACCATTCCGGAGAGCTATATCCTTCTGCGTGATGTGAAGAAGATCCCGTATGAGGAGATCTACACGAATCCGGATCAGATGGCGAAGGAATTTGTGCCGAGCTGCCCGGCTGTGATGGTGGAAAACGACTGCGTGATCGTCACCGGCGGCTCACTGCTTCAGGCGTTTGACCGGCTGGAGGTCATGGAGTCCACCGCGCATTCGATCATCAGCGCACAGGAGATCGGGCCGATCGTCCATATCACCGACCCGGAGATCGAAGAGATCAAGGAAGCGTTCCATTTACAGGATTGATAAAATATTTGGAGGTAAAAAACAATGCTCAAGAAGATTCCCAAAATCCTTTCCCCGGAGCTTTTGAAGGTGCTCAGCGAGATGGGCCACGGCGACCGCCTGTGCATCGGAGACGGCAATTTCCCCGGCGCTTCGATGGCGAAGAGCGGCAATACGATTTTCCTGCGTGCCGACGGACACGGCGTGCCGGAGCTGCTTGACGCGATCCTCGAGGTGTTCCCGCTGGACAGCTACGTCGAAACGCCCGTCATGCTGATGGAAAAGATGGACTGCGACAAGGATAAGGAGATCCCGGTCTGGGAGGAATACAAGAAAATCGTCGCCAAGCATGACGAGCGCGGCGAGAAGGCCTTCGGCGCATATGAGCGCTTCGAGTTCTATGACCGCGCAAAGGAGTGCTACTGCATCCTTCAGTCCGGCGAGAGCGCCATCTACGCGAACATCATCCTTCAGAAGGGCCTTGTGCTTTGAGCATGAACGCAGCAAGCTGATGAATATGCGAAAGCCCGCAGTCTTTCGACTGCGGGCTTTTTCTATTCGGATAATCGGCGGTCAAGCCTTCTTCCGCTTCGGAAGCGGCGTCAGCTCCGCCAGGAGCGGAATGAGCCGCTCCAGCAGCGGGCGATTTTCGATATCGAGGATGTAATGCGGCTTCGCGCCTTCATACGGTGCGGCGCACGGCGCGCTGTCCAGCAGCTGCGCAAGCTTCGGATACATTTTGACGTATACGGTGTTGTCGCAGACGGTGAGAATGGGCCGGTCGGAGAGATAGACCATATATTCTCCGAACATCTTCCGGTATCGGAGCGGCTGAAAGCCCGCCAGCTGGTCGCAGACGTAGGTGATATAATCGGGAGAGGTCGCCATGGCGGTCTCCTTTCTATGGAAAGCTCAATCTGCGTTCTGCATACGCAGGACGGCGTCATAGAGCGCATTTTTTGGGAAGCCGGTTTCGCGGGAGACCTCGCGGACGGCGTCCTTTTTGGACGCGCCGGAGGCGATGCGCTCCAGCGCAAGCGAGACGGCGTCCTCCAGCGTCAATGCTTCCACGGAGGCCTCGGCCGCGCCCTCCAGAATCAGAACGTACTCGCCGCGCGGATCGTTTTCCGTGTAGTAGGCGAGGGCCTCGCCGAGCGTCATGCGAAAGATCTGCTCATGGAGCTTGGTAAGCTCCCGGCAGAGGCTGATGCGCCGCTCCGGCCCGAAGGCGTCGGTAAGATCCTTGAGTGTGTTTTGAAGCTTGTGCGGCGCTTCATAGAAAATCATAGTGCGCCGTTCGGATTTCAGGGAGTCCAGATGCTCCCGGCGGCTTTTTTTGTTGGTGGACAGAAAGCCCTCGAAGCAGAAGCGCCCGGTCGGCAGGCCGGAGACGCTCAGCGCCGTGACTGCCGCGCAGGGGCCGGGAATGGCGCAGACGCAGACGCCCGCCTTTGCGCAGAGCGCGACCAGATCCTCGCCGGGATCGGAGATGGCGGGGGAACCGGCGTCGGTCACAAGCGCACAGCTCTCGCCGGCAAGCAGTCGCTCGACGATGCGCGGGCCGCTTTCATTTTTGTTGTGCTCATAATAGCTGACAAGCGGCTTTTTCAGCTCCAGATGGTTGAGAAGCTTCAAGGACACCCGCGTGTCCTCCGCAGCGATGAAATCCGCCTCCGCGAGCGTTTTTTTCGCACGCGGGGAGATATCGCCCAGATTGCCGATCGGCGTGGGAACAAGATAAAGCGTACCGGCCATGTCAAGCCTCCTGATGATAGATTCGGCGGAAATCCGCGCTTTCGGCTCCGCTTGCGTCATAAAGACAAAGATCCGGGTCAAATTGCAGCCCCGGACGGCCGTCCAGCCGCGCCTCCAGAAGAACGAGGGAAACGGGGCCTCCGGCCTGATGGCGCACCAGACGCAGGCGCTTCGGCTCCAGACGGCGGCGGCTCAGCGCACAGATCAGCTCCGCGAGACGCTCCGGCTTATGGACGACGAAAAAACGCCCTCCGCTTCTAAGCAGCCACGCCGCGCAGGCGCAGAGATCGTCCAGTGTGCAGAAAAGCTCCGTCCGCGCCGCAGCCAGCGCCGGGGAATCGGAGACGCTGCCGCTCCCGGCGGGATAATAGGGCGGATTGGAGACGACGGCGTCGAAGCTGCTGTGCGGAAGCAACGTCCGGTGCTCCCGGAGATCGCCGCAGAGGATGCGCAGACGGTCAGAAAGCCCGTTCTGCACGGCGTTTTCCTGCGCAAACGCGGCGGCCTCCTCCTGAAGCTCAATGCCTGTGAGCTGCGCCTGCGGATATTTTCCGCAGAGCAAAAGCGAGAGGCTCCCGCACCCGCAGCCGAGGTCGCAGACGGCGCTGCGCGGCGGAAGCGTACAGAAATCCGCCAGCACCATCGAATCTGTGCTCAGCTGGAACTGTCCGGCGCTGTACTGCATCCGGATGCCGCCCCAAAGCTCCTCGACCATAACGCCTCCTGAAAGTGAAATATTGAGAAAGAGCCTGTGCAAAATTGCACAGGCTCTTTGCCATGTACATGATTACTCCTCGGAAATAGCCTCGTTGGGGCATTCCGCAGCACAAGTGCCGCAGCTCACGCACTGATCGGCGTCGATGACGTACTTGTCCTCGCCCTCGGTGATGATGCCGAGCGGGCAAGCGTCTGCACAAGCGCCGCACTTGACGCAAGCGTCGCTGATAACATATGCCATAATAGCACCTCCATCTATTTTAATGCGCTTTTATTCTATCACGGTTTTTCAAAAAAGCAAATGTTAATTCTGCGCCGAAATGGAAAAAATGTTTTTTTCGTGGATACCGTATAAAAAAAGAAGGCCGCGGCGAAAATTTCTTGGAAATGAGGTGACGCAGATTGAAAAAACGGCCGCTTTCGGAGGACACGCAGAGCCTCCTGCGCGAGGCGTATGCGCTGGCGCGGGAGATGGGACACAGCTATGTCGGGACGGAGCATCTGATGCTGGCGATGCTCCGCCGAGAGCAGCTTGCGGCCTGCCGCGTGCTGACGCGCACGGGCTGGGAAGCGGAGAGCTTCCGCAGTCTCCTGCTGTCGCAGACCGGACGCGGGAGCAGGCGCGTACCGCTTTTGCAGGGGCTTTCGCCAAGGGCGAAAAAGACGCTCCGGCAGGCGGGCTGGGAGGCGGCCATGCTGAATATGGAACGCATCGAGCCGGAGCATCTGCTGCTCGCGCTGACGCGGGAGGAGCGGTGTACGGCGGCATGCATTCTGCTGGGCGGCGGGACGGATCTGAACTGTGTCTTTTCCGATGCCTACAGCAGTCTGCGGCTGCCGCGTCCGGTACAAAACGACAGGAGGGAAACCACTACGAAGCTGCTGGAGCTATACTGTGAAAATATGCTGGAAAAGGCGTCGCGCAGCGACCCTGTGATTGGGCGCGAGAAGGAGATATCTGCCGTCTTGCAGATCCTGTGCCGGAAAAACAAGAACAATCCTGCGCTGATCGGCGAACCGGGCGTCGGGAAAACGGCCATTGTGGAGGGACTCGCGCAACGGATCGCTGCCGGGAACGTCCCGGAGCCGCTGCGGACAAAGCGCCTGTTCTGCCTGAATATGGCGAGCGTGCTGGCGGGAACGAAATACCGCGGCGAATTTGAGGAGCGTGTCCGCGACATTCTGGCTGAGATCCGCCGCTGCGGGAATATTATCCTTTTTGTGGACGAGATGCACACGCTGGTCGGCGCCGGAAGCGCGGAGGGCGCGATCGACGCAGCGAATCTGCTCAAGCCTGCGCTGGGTCGGAGCGAGCTTCAGATGATCGGCGCGACGACGCTGGCAGAATACCGGAAGTATATCGAAAAGGACGCCGCGCTCGAACGCCGCTTCCGGCCGGTCGTGGTGCGTGAGCCGTCGCGTGAGGAGGCAAAGCAAATGCTCCTTGGCCTGCGCGGCGGGCTGGAGGCGCATCACCGCATCCGCATCACGCAGGAGGCCATCGATGCGGCGGTGGAGCTGTCGTGCCGGTACCTGACCGACCGCTTTCTGCCGGACAAGGCGCTCGACCTGCTTGACGAAAGCGCGGCGCGCGTGCTCCTGAGAGAGGGAGAACGGAGCGTGGGGCGGCTCTCCGAGCGGAAACGGCAGTCGCTGACGCAGGAGCTGGAGCAGGCGGTCTCGGAGGGGCAGTACGAGCGCGCGGCAGTCCTGCGCGACCGGCTGCAAACGCTGATGCGCCAGCAGATGAGCGTGACCCAGAG
>ENA-ORML01001809-ORML01001809.1-human-gut-metagenome-genome-assembly--contig:-NODE-1809-length-16548-cov-14.591524_pt1 | contig 16548 bp, 15 predicted proteins | sample MGYA00242103_ERZ508995 | MGnify/ENA primary metagenome ERZ508995 (study PRJEB26280, sample SAMEA2338702) | human gut metagenome | biome: human gut; feature: human-associated habitat; material: faeces... | reverse complement strand
GCGCCCATAACCCCCGGCTTTTCCCGCCGGAGACGGCGGCAGCCGCCAGCGCCCACGGCGCGTATATGCCGCCCACCCGCGCCGCCGACAGCGCGAACACCAGCACGCTCTGCAAAAGTCCCTGCCGCAGCGCGTCCGGCAGAAGCTTGTCCCGCACCGTTGGCCGTATCATGGATCCGTCCTCCCTTCGCCCCATGACGGGGCGTTTTTTTCGCATGGGCCTATTGTACGGGAAATTCGCCACGCAATTCGTCGGGAAATGGAATGACCGCCGCGTTTTTTGAGAGGGCGTGTTTTTGCCCCGTTTTTGCCGCCGAAAATTTCAAAATTCTACGTTTTCTTCAAAAAGCAGCCGGAATTTTTGTGGAAAACGCGGTGGATGTTTCCACCCCTTTCCATTGAACCGTTTGTCAAAACACGGTATAATCAAATAAAGTAAGTATCGCAAGGAGAAACCGCCATGGAACGCATCAGCAAGGAGAACTACTATTTGAACATCGCCCAGACCGTGCTGGAGCGGGCCACCTGTCTGCGCCGGGTGTTCGGGGCCATCATCGTGAAGAACGACGAGATCATCTCCACCGGCTACAACGGTGCGCCCCGCCGCAACTGCGTGGACATGGGCCTGTGCACCCGCGAGGCCATGCAGGTGCCCCGGGGCGAACGGTACGAACTGTGCCGCAGCGTCCACGCCGAGGCCAACGCCATCATCTCCGCCGCCCGGCGGGACATGGTGGGCGGCACGCTGTATCTGGTGGGCCGCAATGCCCAGACCGGCGAGCTGCTTCACGATGCCACCTCCTGCGCCATGTGCCGCCGACTCGTCATCAATGCGGGACTCTCCAAGGTGGTCATCCGCAATACGGAGACGGAGTTCTCCACCGTGGACGTGCAGGACTGGGTGGATCTGGAGGACGACGTGCCGGATCTGCGGTAAAAGAGTCGTAATAAAAGGCCCCCTTGTGTAAAGGGGGGCTGTCAGCGCAAAGCGCTGACTGGGGGATTGTCGGTTATCGGACAACCCCTCCGTCAAAAATCAAAGATTTTTGCCACCTCCCCTTATACAGGGGAGGCAGCGGGCCGACAGAGTCGTCGGCCCCTACACCCAAAATATAATATCTCCGCAAAAACGCATCCCCTTTTATCCCATCTATCCGGCCAATGGCCCGATACTATAATGAATACAAAGGAGAATGTCATGATGTTGAACGAGAAAACGGTAGCCGCCTATACGGCTATCCTGCAGGAAGAACTCCTGCTGGCAACAGGGTGTACAGAGCCCATCGCCGTCGCGTACTGTGCTGCCAAGCTGCGCGAGGTGCTGGGCGGAAAACCGGAAGAAGTGCTGGCCGAGGTCAGCGGCAACATCCTCAAGAACGTGAAATCCGTGGTCGTACCCAATACTGATGGCCGTCGCGGCATCGACGCTGCCATCGCGGTAGGTATTGTGGCGGGCGACGCAGACGCGGAATTGCAGGTGATTGCCAACGTCACAGAGGATGACGCAGCCGCCATTCAGGGCTATCTGGATGCTACACCCATCAAGGTCACCTGCCCCGTGACCCCCTGCCTGCTGGATATTTTTCTGCACGGCAAGCGGGCGGGACACACCGCCGCGGTACGGGTGGCCAACAACCACACCAACATCATCTACATGGAAAGGGACGGAGAAGTCCTGCTGGAAAAGCCCCTCACCGCCAATGCGGAGGACAATTTGCAGGACAAGAGTGTTCTCAACGTAAAAGACATCATCACATTCGCTGAAACAGTACCGTTAGACCGCATCGAACCTGTTATCGGCAGGCAGATCGCCTGCAACACCGCCATCGCCGAGGAGGGCCTGCGCAACAGCTGGGGCGCCAACATCGGCTCCACCCTCCTTCAGCGCAGCGACGATATCGAGACCCAGGCCCGTGCATGGGCCGCCGCCGGGTCTGACGCCCGCATGAACGGCTGCGAAATGCCGGTGGTCATCTGCTCCGGCTCCGGCAATCAGGGCATCACCGCTTCCGTCCCCGTGTGGCGCTACGGCAAGCTGATGGGCGCCAGCGAGGAGAAGATCCTGCGGGCCGTGTGCCTCAGCGACCTGATCACCATCCACCAGAAAACCGGCATTGGCCGTCTCAGCGCCTACTGCGGCGCGGTGTCCGCCGGCGTCGGCGCAGGCTGCGGCATCGCGTGGCTGCGGGGTGCGGACTATGATGCCATCAGTCACACGCTGGAAAACGCGGTGGCCATGATCTCCGGCTGCATCTGCGACGGGGCAAAGGCCAGCTGCGCCAGCAAGATCGCCATGGGCGTGGAGTGCGGCCTGCTGGGCTACAACATGTATCTGGGCGGCAACAACTTCCAGCCCGGCCACGGCATCATGGGCAAGGATGTGGAGGACACCATCCGCCACGTGGGCGTGCTGGCGGCTCAGGGCATGCGGGAGACCGACCGGGTGATCTTGAAGATCATGACGGAATAAAAAGAAGTTGGCGCAAAATCTAGCGATTTTGCTGCCAAAAAGCTTGCGGCCGGCTGCGCGCGTCCTTCGGACACACTGGCGGCCGAGAAGAATTTTTCTGACGCGCATGTCGTCAGAAAAATGATTTGATTATTTCGCGCCGTGCGCGGCGCGAATTCTGCGAAGCTTTTACAGGCGGGCCGGGATCGGCCCGCCTGCGGCGGTTTTCGTCGAAAAATCCGCATATATCCGCCCTTTTCCGGCTGGTTTTTTCCGGAAAACCCCTTGCAATCCCACTATAAATATGGTAATATACTTCATGGTAGTATGTGTTGACTAAGAGTGGACGTTCCGTCCGCTCTTTTTGTTGAGCAAAATCCGTTTCTTAAAAATCGGAAATCGTTGGATAATGAAGCGAGGAACGCTATGAAAAAAGTCACCGACATCGTGTGGGAGCTGGCGGAGCCGGTCGTGAAGGAGAACGGCTGTGAGCTGTGGGACGTGGAATACGTCCGGGAAGCGGGCCAGTGGTATCTGCGGCTGTATCTGGACAAGGAGGGCGGCGTGGACATTCTGGACTGCGAAGCCGTCAGCCGCAGGGTCAGCGACCTGCTGGACGAGGTGGACCCCATCGAATCCAGCTATATGTTCGAGGTTTCCTCCGCCGGTGCGGAGCGGCAGCTGAAGCGGCCCTCGGACTTTCAGCGCTTCATGGGCGAGCCGGTGCTGGTGAAAACCTATAAGAACCGGGACGGCCGGAAGGAGTTCGCCGGGAAGCTGGCGGGCTACGAGGACGGCGCGGTGCTGCTGGATATGGGCGGCGCAGAGCCGGTGCGGTTTGAAAAGGCCGAGGTGGCGCTGGTGCGCCTGCGTGTGGAATTTTAAGTATACAAGCTTTGGTTTAGATAGAAGGAGTTAAGATCATGAAATGTGACGAGATTTTTGCGGCGCTGGCTATGCTGGAGAAGGAACGGGGCATTCCCCAGAACTTCATGATGGGCAAGATCATTCAGGCCCTGACCACCGCCTATAAGCGGGATCACGAGGGCGTGGAGAACGTGATCGTGGACGTGGACGAGGACAAGCACGACCTGCGCATGTACGTGCAGAAGGAGATCGTGGAGGAGGTCATGGATCCCGCCAACGAGATCTCTCTGGAGGACGCCAAAAAGCGCAGCGCCAAAAACGAGCTGGGCGGCGTGGTGAATATTCCTGTGGAAAATGTGGAATTCGGCCGCATCGCCGCCGGAAACGGCAAGCAGGTCATCATTCAGGGTCTGCGTGAGGCCGAGCACGGCATGATCTATGACGAGTTCAACTCCAAGCAGCACGAGATCCTGACCGGCACCGTGGTGCGGATCGATCCCCGCAACGGCAACGTGATCCTGAAGATCGGCACCGGCAGCGAGAGCACCGAGGCCGTGCTGTCCCAGAACGAGCAGGTAGAGGGCGAAACGCTGACCGAGGGTCAGATGGTGAAGGTTTATCTGGTGGAGGTCCGCCGCACCACCCGCGGCCCGCAGGTACTGATCTCCCGCACCCATCCCGGTCTGGTGAAGCGCCTTTTCGAGCTGGAGGTGCCCGAAATTTACGACGGCAGCGTGGAGATCCGCTCCATCGCCCGCGAGGCGGGCAACCGCACCAAGATGGCCGTGTGGTCGGAGGACGAGAACATCGACCCCATCGGTGCCTGCGTCGGCCCTCGCGGCCAGCGCGTCAACGCCATCGTGGAGGAACTGCGGGGCGAGAAGATCGATATCATCAAGTACAGCGAGGATCCGGCGGAGTTCATCGCCGCCGCGCTGGCGCCCGCCGATGTGCTGGAGGTGCGTCTGGCTCCGGAGGGCAAGGCCTGCCGCGTCATCGTGCCTGACGACCAGCTGAGTCTGGCCATCGGCAAGGAGGGCCAGAACGCCCGTCTGGCCGCCCGGCTGACCGGCTATAAGATCGACATCAAGCCCGCTTCCCACAGCGAGGACTGAGTATAAGGAGGTGGCCGGTATGGCTGTGAAACCCCGGAAGATTCCCCAGCGGCAGTGTGTCGGCTGCCGGGAAATGAAGGACAAAAAGGAGCTGTTGCGGGTGGTTCGTACGCCGGAGGGTGAGATCCTGCTGGACGGCAGGGGCAAGGCCTCAGGCCGCGGCGCGTATGTATGTCCCGACGTGGCGTGTCTGAAGAAGGCACGCAAGTCCAGAGCGCTGGAACGGGCGCTGGACACCGCCATTCCCGAAGCCGTGTACGACGCGCTGGAAGCGCAGATGGAAGGCGGCGAAGCATGACGGAACAGGTATTCTCTCTGCTGGGCCTTGCCAAAAAGGCAGGCCGCGTGGAGGTGGGCGAGGAGCCGGTAGGCGCTGCCGCCCGTGCCAAAAAGGCGCGGGTCATTCTGGTGGCGCAGGACGCCGGGCCGTCCTCCCAGCGTCGGGCGTTCTCCTTTGCGCAAACCGGGGCGTGCCTGTGCCTGACGCTTCCGGCAGATAAGGACGCGCTGGGCCGGTCACTGGGCCGCAGCAGCGTAGCCATGTGCGCCGTGACGGATATCGGCTTTGCCGGAGCCATCGCCAAAAAGCTGGCGGCCATGGACGGCGAAAAGTACGGCGCGGCGGCGGCACAGCTGGACGTGAAGGCCCAGCGAGCCATGGAGCGTCGGGCCGAGCAGGCGCGGCACGAGAAGAATCTGCGGAAGGGCAAGCGCCGTATCCACAGCGACAAGCCGCCGGAGACGGAGCATCCGCCGGAGGAAAAGGCCGCCAAGCCGCCCAGAAGCGGCGAAAGACGGCCCTACCGCAAAAGCGGCAGTCCCCCGAAAAAGCGGACGCAGCGTCCGGAGGAGCGCTTTGCCGGTTCTCTGCCGGTGAAGCGGGGCAAGGGCAGCAGCCGGAAAAAGTCCGGCCAACAGTAAGCAGGAACATACACGGCGTGATATCCGCGCCGTTCACTAAGATGGAGGTGGCTTTATTTGGGTAGCGTAGCAAACAAATACAGAGTGCATGAGGTGGCGAAGGATTTCGGCGTCGCCACAAAGGACATTACGGAGATCTTGACCAAGTATGCCGAGACCCCCAAGAACCATATGCAGGTGCTGGAGGATCGGGAGCTGTCTCTCATTTTCGAGTATCTGACCCAGCACAACCAGATCGCCAGCATCGCCACGGTGTTTGCCGAGGGCGCCAAGACTGAGGAGAAGAAGCCGGAGCCGAAGAAGCAGCCCCAGCAGAACGACAAGCCTCAGGCGCAGAAGCAAGGCAATCCCCAGCCGAAGAACAACCAGCCCAACGCCAATAACAATAGCAACAGCAGCAACAACAATAATAACAACCAGCCCCAGAAGCCCATGTCCCGCGTGCCCCAGAAGCAGGTGGTGGATACCCGCAAGGCCACCAATGTGAATCTGGATAAGTACGACGAGAAATTACAGGACATGGCCGACCGCACCAGCGGCAATCGTGGCCGCCGCGATAAGGATCAGCTTCAGGGCAAGGAGAAGTTCCGCAACTCCAAGCAGCGCCAGAACGGCCCCATGACCAACAAGCGCAAGCAGGAGGAGGCCGACCGCATGCGTAAGCTGCGGCTGGAGATCATCAAGAACACCCCCGTCACCGTGCAGATCCCCGACGAGATCAGCGTGGGCGAGCTGGCCAGCCGCATGAAGAAGACCGGCGCAGAGGTGGTCAAGTGCCTGATGAAGAACGGCGTCATGGCCTCTCTCAGCCAGATGATCGACTTCGACACCGCCGCCATCATTGCCGAGGAAATGGGCTGCAAGGTGGAGAAGGAGGTCGTGGTCACCATCGAGGAAAAGCTGATCGACGACCATCAGGATAAGGAAGAGGATCTGGTGCCCCGCGCTCCCGTTGTGGTGGTCATGGGTCATGTCGACCACGGCAAGACCAGTCTGCTGGACTATATCCGCAACGCCCACGTGGCATCCGGCGAGGCCGGCGGCATCACCCAGCACATCGGTGCCTATCAGGTGGAGATCCACGGCAAGCCCATCACGTTTTTGGATACCCCCGGCCACGAGGCCTTTACCTCCATGCGTGCCCGCGGCGCCATGGTAACGGATATCGCCATTCTGGTGGTGGCCGCCGAGGACGGCATCATGCCCCAGACCGTCGAGTCCATCAACCACGCCAAGGCCGCCGAGATCCCCATCATCGTAGCCATCAACAAGATGGATAAGCCCGAAGCCAACCCCGACCGCATCAAGCAGCAGCTGACCGAGTACGGTCTGGTGTGCGAGGAGTGGGGCGGCGACACCATCGTGTGTCCCATCTCCGCCAAGACCGGTATGGGCGTGGATAACCTGCTGGAGATGCTCACCCTGACCGCCGAGGTCAGCGAGCTGAAGGCCAACCCCAACCGCGCCGCTCAGGGCACCGTTATCGAGGCCCGTCTGGACAAGGGCCGCGGCCCTGTGGCGACCCTGCTGGTGCAGAACGGTACGCTGCATCAGGGCGATATCATCATTGCCGGTACCTCCGTGGGCCGCGTCCGCGCCATGGTGGGCGACAAGGGCCAGCGGGTGACCGAGGCCGGCCCCAGCGTACCTGTGGAGATCACGGGTCTCAGCGAGGCTCCCTCCGCCGGTGCCACCTTCAACGCCGTGGCCGACGAAAAGCTGGCCCGCGAGCTGGTGGAGCAGCGCAAGGCCGAGGAAAAGGCCAAGGCCAACGCCCCTGTCACCAAGGTGTCTCTGGAGGATCTGTTCAGCCAGATCCAGGCAGGCGAGATGAAGAACCTGAACCTGATCGTCAAGGCCGACGTACAGGGCAGCGTGGAGGCGGTGAAGGCCTCTCTGGAGAAGCTCAGCAACGATGAGGTGCGCGTCCGCGTCATCCACGGCGGCGTCGGTGCCATCAACGAGTCCGACGTGATGCTGGCCTCCACCTCTCAGGCCATCATCGTGGGCTTCAACGTCCGTCCCGACGCCGCCGCCCGCGACAGTGCCGCCCGCGCCAACGTGGACATGCGGATGTACCGCGTCATCTACGACGCCATCAACGAGATCGAGGCCGCCATGAAGGGCATGCTGGCTCCCAAGTACCGGGAAGTGGTGCTGGGCCACGCCGAGGTGCGCCAGACCTACAAGGTCTCCGGCGTGGGCACCGTGGCAGGCTGCTACGTGCAGGACGGCAAGCTGCAGCGCAAGGACTGCCAGGTGCGTCTGGTGCGCGACGGCATCGTCATCCACGAGGGCGTGCTGGCCTCTTTGCAGCGGTTCAAGGACTCCGTCAAGGAGGTCGTGGCCGGATACGAGTGCGGCCTGAGCATCGAGAAGTACAACGACATCAAGGAAGGCGACATTGTGGAAGCCTTCACGATGGAGGAGATTCCGCAGTGATAAACTGGTGAAAAGTCTGATTAGACCGTTGTAGGGGCGGACGACCCTGTCCGCCCAAAACGGTATCCGAAAGCGTCCCGGTAGACGGCGGGCCGACAGAGTTGTCGGCCCCTACAGGTCTCTGCTTTTCAATGGCTTTTCATCGCAAAACACCACATTACCCAAGGGGCGGGCGCTGCGCCCGCCCCTTTTTCAAGAAAGGAGCGCTATTATGGCATCCAACCGTATCGGACGCATCAACGAGGAGATCCAGCGGGAGCTGTCCGGCCTGCTGCGCACGGTGAAGGATCCCCGGGTGGCGGACGCCATGCTGACCATCACCCACGTGGACACCACCAGCGACCTGCGCTACAGCCGCATCTACATCAGCGCGCTGGACCGCACCGACGAGAAGGATCTCATGCGGGGTCTGAAGTCCGCCAGCGGCTACCTGCGCCATGAGCTGGGCCAGAAGCTGCAGCTGCGCTACACGCCGGAGCTGCAATTCTTCGCCGATGATTCCATTGCCCACGGAGCCCACATTCTGGACATGCTGCACCACGTGAAGCCCGCCAACCCCGCCAACGCGGACATTGTGCTGCCGGAGGACAAGTAATATGGAACGACCCATTCTCTCCGCCCGTGGCGCCGCCGGATATCTGGAGGCGCTGGACAATGTGCTGCTGCTGACCCACGTGCGGCCCGACGGCGACACCATCGGCAGCGCGGCGGCGTTGTGCCGGGCGCTGCGGGACTGCGGCCAGACGGCCTATCTGCTGCCCAATCCGGAGATCACCGCCACCTATGCCCCTTACGCCGCGCCCTACTGGGCCCCGGAAGGCTGGCAGGGGGGGCACATCGTCAGCGTGGACATTGCCGACGCGAGCCTGCTGCCGGAGAACGCCCAGTCCTACCGTGACCGCATTGAGCTGGCTATCGACCACCATCCCTCCCAGACGTTTTTTGCCCGCAACACCTGTCTGGAAGCGGACAGCGCCGCCTGCGGCGAGATCGTGTATGAGATCATCCAGCATTTGACCGCCCTGACGGCGGATATTGCCCTGCCCCTGTATGTAGCCGTCAGCACCGACTGCGGCGGTTTCCAGTACGGCAACACCACCGCCCGCACCCACCGCATCGCGGCGGCGCTGATGGACGTGGTGGACGTGGCGGCGGTGAATAAAGCGTTGTTCCGCACCAAGAGCCGGGTGCGGCTGGCCATGGAGTCCCGCATGGTGGCGGACATGAAGCTGTTCGACCACCAGCGGGTGGTGGTGATGGAAATTCCCCTGTCGCTGCGGCAGGAGATGCAGGCCACCGACGCGGATATCGAGGAATTGAGCGCCCTGCCCGCTCTGGTGGAGGGCACCGACTGCGGCGTGACGCTGCGGGAGCTGCGCCCCGGCACGGTAAAGGTGTCGGTACGCACCGGAGCGCGGGTGGACGCCTGCGCCCTGTGCCGTATTTTGGGCGGCGGCGGCCACCATGCCGCGTCAGGCGCCACGGTGGAGGGTACGCTGGACGAAGCCCGTATGGCGGTGCTGGCGGCGTATCGGAGGGTTATTGGCGCGTGAGAGGGGTTTCGTCCCTGCGGGGACGAGGCACTTTTGGCCGTTGTCCCAAAAGTACCCAAAAAGGCAACCAGAAACCCAGGTTTCTGGACTTCCTGCACGCTGTTCCCCCTTCAAATTTAATACCATATCCCACGTGTTCACAGAACACAGTGGATATCGTTACGTATGACGAATCGTCTGCCCCTCTTGCGCCGCTGCCGCTCACGTTCTCAACGGTAGAACCAAAAGCGTTGTTCGGCGTAGGCATCAGCGGCAGCGGCGCAGAAGCAGAGACGATCCTTTTAACGAATCGAAAAAGAAAATCTTATGTAAACGTGCGGTAAAATCTAACATATTTACACAGCGTATAGCGCGCCCGGAAGTGAAGGAACCGGAGGTTCCATCTGGCGCTTTTGCCTACTTTTGCCGCTATTGGCAAAAGTAGGTCGCTCCGGAGAGGGAAACTCTCCCTTAATAAAAACGAAAGGAGTCCCCATGGCCAACGGTATCATCATCATCGACAAGCCCGCAGACTGGACAAGCATGGATGTCTGCGCCAAGCTGCGGGGCATCCTGAAAACCAAAAAGGTGGGCCACGCCGGGACGCTGGATCCCATGGCCACCGGCGTGCTGCCGGTGTTCGTGGGACAGGCCACCCGCGCTGTCTCCTTTGCCGAGAGCGGCGAAAAGGAGTATGTTGCCACGCTGCGGCTGGGCCTTGTCACCGACACGCAGGACACCTCCGGCCACACGCTGGCCGAGTCCCCCGTCACCGTCACGGCTGCGGAGGTGGCGGCGGCGCTGCACGCCTTCACCGGCGACATTACACAGATTCCCCCCATGTACTCCGCCATCAAGATCAACGGCCAGAAGCTGTACGATCTGGCGCGGCAGGGCAGGGAGGTGGAGCGCAAGCCCCGCCCCGTCACCATCTACGAATTGGAGCTGCTGGAGCAGCTGTCTCCCGCCGATTACCGGCTGCGGATCCGGTGCTCCAAGGGCACCTACGTCCGCACCCTGTGCCACGATATCGGGCAGGCGCTAAGCTGCGGCGGCTGCATGGCATCGCTGCGGCGCACCATGGCGGCGGGCTATACGCTGGACGAGAGCCACACGCTGGAGCAGGTGCAAGCACAGGGTGAAGCTCTGCTGCGGCCGGTGGACACCCTGTTCCGCCAGCACCCCTCCTATCACATCACGCACCCCCGCGTGGAGCAGCTGTGCCGCAACGGCAACGCCTTCACCGTGAAAACGCCGCTGGACGGCGGCATTTACCGTGTCTACGGCACGGAGGGCGACTTCCTGTGCCTGAGCCGGTTGGAAAACGGACAAATGACGTCCATCAAGAACTTTTTTGGAGCGTAAACTATGAAGCCTACTGTCATCGCATTGGGATTTTTTGACGGCGTACACCGGGGTCACGGGGCGCTGCTGCGCCGCACCGTGGAGGTGGCCCGGCAGCTGAATGCCACCCCCGCCGCCTTTACCTTTGACCGTCCCCCCAAGGAGGTGGTCACGGGAAAGCCCGTGCCCCTCATCAACTCCGCCCAGGAACGGCAGGAGCTGATGGAGCGGCTGTACGGCATCCAGCAGGTGATCATCGCGCCCTTTGACCGTGAAATGATGACCATGCCGTGGCAGGACTTCATCACGGAGCTGTTGGTGAAGCGGTACGGCGCGGTGCATCTGGTAGCAGGCCACGACTACCACTTCGGCCACAAAAACGCCGGTGACCCCGTGCTTTTGCAGCAGAAATGCCGCGAGCTGGGGCTGGGCTGCGACATTATCCCCAAGGTGGAGCTGGAAGGCATCACCGTCAGCTCTACCTACATCCGCCAGCTGGTGGAGAGCGGACAGGTGGAGCGGGCCGCCGAATTTCTGGGCCACCGCCACTGTCTCAGCCAGACGGTGAGCCACGGCTTCCGGTTTGGCCGCACCATCGGCATTCCCACCATCAATTTCACGGTGCCCGACCACGTGCTGGTACCAGAGTGGGGCGTGTACGTCACCCGCGTATACCTGCCCGACGGCGGCAGCTACGCCGGCGTCACCAACGTGGGCACCCGCCCTACCGTCAGCGACAGCGGCAGCGTGTCCATCGAGACGTTCCTGCTGGGCTTTGACGGCGACCTGTACGGCAAGCGTATCCGGCTGGAGTTCTGCCGCCGTCTGCGGGAGGAAAAGAAGTTCGACACTCCCCAGCAGTTGAAGGACGAAATTGAAAAAAACATTGCCCAGACGCGGGAATACTTCCGGGAAACCGGCGAGGCATGATAAGATGTCGGTATCCTAAAAGGATGCCGACATCTTATTTATTGATGCATAGGGTGCGATGCCCACATCGCCCCCTACATGAAAATGTACGGTGGATCTCTGTAGGGGCCGACGACTCTGTCCGTCCTGACGATGACAATACGATTCCCGTTAGGGCCGACAGAGTCGTCGGCCCCTACAACCGCCTACCGATAGAACTTCGTAGGGCGGCATGACCACATGCCGCCGCGAACGTGAAAAACCGTCCCTTGCGGGACGGTTTTCACGTCTTATTCAGCTTATACAAATTCTTATCCGACGCGAAGTTGGTCAGCTCATACAGCACCAGCACATCGTCGGCCTGATCCGCCAGCGGCTGCACGCCCTCCCGGTAAAACCGCAGATCCAGCACCGTGATGGTGTCGTAATCCCGCACCAGGAACGGCAGGAAGCTGTTGGCAAAGCTGTCCTTCACCACCAGCAGAGATTTGCCGGTGTTGGCCCCGGTGTCGATGATCACCTTGGCGTAGTTGCCGCCCATGAAGATTTTGTAGTGATCCTTCTCCTCCAGCGCCGCCAAGCTGTACAGACTATCGGACACCTCGCCGTCGCAGTCCATGGAGCGGACGGCTGCATCAGATGCGATGGCCACCGTGTCATAGGGGCTGTCCGGCAGCAGCACCTTGGAGTACAGCGTGCCCCGGAAGCAGGTGCTGGCCGTTTCCAGCTGCCAGTCCTGCGGGGTATGCCCTGTGGCGGCGCACCACGCCTGATAGGCGGTCAGTGCGCCCTGCGTCGTCCAGTGATGGTCAGTGCGGTAGTACATGTTCGCCGCGTCCGGCAGCAGCGCCGCCCTCAGGTCGATGACCTGCCCGCCCATGGTGTTCAGCAGCGTATCGAAGCACCCCTCCGCGTCGAACAGCGGCGCGTTGGCCGGCAGGTCGTCCCGCAGCATATAGGCGGGGGTGGGCACCATCATCATGCGGCAATCCTTGTCCGGATTGGCGTCGAAAAAGTCCTTCACCTGCGCCAGATTTTTCTCGTACTGGGCGGTATCAAAGGTGTCGGGCGTCACCTTGGCGAAGTACCGGCCATCCCGCCCCAGCCACGTGTCGTTGATCTCCAGCCGCAGCGCCGCGCGCTGCACCAGCGACGACGCCTCCATCCACCTGTCACGCAGCGCGATCTGGTCGGCCACGTAGTCCTCCGCCTTCTGGGTGAAGGTACCGTCCATCAGCGTCGTCCACGTCAGCGACGGCTTCAGCTGCAAATACCGGTTCTCGTTGGGGGAGAACTCCCGCTCCGGCGTCAGCAGCGATGCCAGCGCCAGCCCCACCAGTACGCCGAAGATGGCCAGCAGCGGGGCCAGCTCCCGGCGCTTATGCTCACTTTTCATCAGGCGTGCGCCGCCCTTTTGGGAATCGTTCATGGGAAAATGACCTCCTTCCTCATCCGGTCATCAGAAGCGGAAATACAAAAACGGGTTATAGCTGTCACCCACCAGAAACGCGATGGACAGCAGCAGCAACAGCACCACGCCCACGGTGCGCAGCGTGACGGCGGCGGTGTCGGACAGCTTGTCCTCCACCCGGTTCCACAGCCGCAGCGGGCCGGTGGTGCAGCCGATGGTCGCAGCGATCAGCAGCACTACATTGGAGCGCAGCAGATACAGCGCCGTGCCGTCCACAAACGTGGCGGTGAACATGGCGGACACATACTGTCCCAGTTGGGCGAAATCGGTGATGGCGAACAGCACCCAGCCCATGATGAAGGCAAAAATGGTGTACACATGGCCCACCCATTTGGGAGCCTTGTCCAGCCACCGCAGCAGAAACAGCTTCTCTAGAATCAGCAGCACCGCGTAGTAGAGACCCCACAGCACGAAATTCCAGCTGGCCCCGTGCCACAGGCCCGTCAGGAACCAGACAATGGCAAGGTTCAAAATCTGCCGTGCCTTGCCGTGACGGTTGCCGCCCAGCGGGATATACACGTACTCCCGGAACCACGTGCCCAGACTGATGTGCCACCGCCGCCAGAACTCGGTGACAGTACGGGACTCATAGGGGTGTTCAAAATTTTCCAGAAAATGGAAACCAAACAGATGCCCTAGACCGATGGCCATATCGGAATATCCGGAAAAATCGAAGTAAATTTGGAAGGTAAAGGCAATGGCGCCCAGCCACGCCGTCACAGCGGTGGGGGCGGACATGGCGCTGATCTGCTCCCAGAGGGCGCCCACCTGATTGGCGATCAGCACCTTTTTGGCAAGGCCCACCACAAAGCGCTGCATGCCCCGGCTGGCCTCGAACACGCTCTCCCGGCGGTACATCAGCTCGTGCTCCACCGTCTTGTACTGGACGATAGGCCCGGCGATCAGCTGGGGGAACAGCGTCACATACGCACCTACGTTGAGGATATTCTTCTGGGGCTTGACAATGCCCCGGTACACGTCGATGGTGTAGGACATGGTCTGGAAGGTGTAGAAGCTGATGCCGATGGGCAGCGCCAGCCCCAACGCGGGAATGCCCGCGTTCAGGAGGCTGTTCAGGTTGTCGATGGCGAAATCTGTGTACTTGAAGAAGCCCAGAATGCCCAGATTGCCCACCAGGTCCACGATCAGCACGGTTTTGGCGGCCTTGTCCCGTCCCGCGTCCTGAAAATGGCCGATCAGCCGGGCGTTGGTGTAGTCAAACACCGTGGAGAACAGCATGATGAGGATATACTTGGGCTCGCCCCAGCCGTAGAACACAAGGCTGAACAGCAGCAGCACGGTATTGCGTGCCTTGCGGGGACACAGGAAATAGATCCCCGCCACCACAGGCAGGAAGATCAACAGAAAAACAGTGCTGCTGAATACCATAGGGTCGTTCTCCTTTGGAAAATTTACAGGTCGTTTACGGCGTTTTTGCCGGAAAGTGGGACAGAGCAGCGCTCTGTCCCACCGGGGGTATATAAGCCTCGCAGAGTTCGCGGCGCGGACACCGCAATCCTATTGGCAACGTAATTGAAGATTTCGTGCCAGCTTACCTCACACGATCCCGTGCAGATATCCCACCAGCGCGGTGGAGCGGATGGCGGACAGGTTGTTGACAAACAGCACGTCCTGCACGTTATTGTCCGTGACGAACTGGCTGAGACTGCCCTTCCAGTACCGGTAGTCGATGACGTGGATGGTCTGGTAGTGATCCGTCAGGAACGGCACAAAAGCGTTGCCGAAGGACTCCTTCACCACCACGCAGCTGGAGCCGTCGGTCACGTCGGGGTTGTTGATGACGGAATAGGAGTTGTCGCCGGTGATGAACGTGCCGTACTTCAGGCTGGCCGGCGCGTCGGACTCGTCATAGATGATCTTGCCCCGCAGGGTCTGGCCGTTGTTGTCCACATAGTCCAGCGTGGCCTCGGTGCTCAGGGGATGATAGGCCACCACCTTGTCGGGATTGGCGGCCATTTCGGCGTTCTGGTTGGAATCCCGGTAGAAGGTGCCCAGGAAGCCGTCATACTCGTCCACGGTGTAGCTGCTGAGGGGCGTGGGAGTGATGCCCTTGGCCTTGCAAAACTGCTCGTAGGCGTAGTACGCGCCGGTGGCCGTCCAGTGGTGGTCGGTGCGGAAGTAGACATACTCGGTGCGGTGCGCCATCAGCGCGTCATACAGCGCCACGGACTTCACGTTGCCGTTCATATAGCCGATGATCTTCTGCTCGGCGTCCTTCTGGTCAGCGAAGATATCCTTGCCGTACAGCTCGTCCGGCAGGCTGATGCCGGAGCTGAGCGGGATAGGCAGCATATACACGGTGGCCTTACCCGCCAGCGCGTCAGCCACGGCGTTCACGTTGTCGGCGTACTTTTTGGCGGTGCTGTCCACGTAGGTGTACATCTCGTATCCGGCATCGCCCACCCGGTACACGGCGTCATACTGCTGCTCTTCGCCCTTCAGCTCGATCTTCTGGTATGTGGGGGTAACGTCGTCCGACGTGTTGTTGCCGTCGGCGGTGTTGGGATCGTCGGTATTGCCGGGCTGGGCGTCGTTTCCGGATGTAATGGGCGGCGTATCCGCGTCGTCATTGGCGGGCTTCTTGTCCTTGCCCAGATTGATGACGATCAGCACCACGGCGGCGATGGCCACCACCAGCGCGATCAGCAGCATCAGGGGAGACACGCCCCGGCGGTGTCCTCTGTACCGGCTCATTTCAGATAGCCCTCCACAATGGCGGTGGCGGCGGCGGTGTCATCGCTGACGCACAGCACCACCAGCGTGCCGGTCTGGCGCAGCAGCGCGCCGTCCAGACGGGCCACTTCCTCCGGGCTGTAGCGTCCGGCCTCGGTTTTCAGGTCGCTCACATAGGTCTGCACGTTGGCGTACAGGGTCTTGGCGTCCTCCTCGCTGGCGCACTGGCCCACCACGATCATGTCGTAGGCGTTGCCGTCGGCGATATAGCCCGCCATAGTAGTGCCCTCAGGAGGATCCATCTTATAGTTCAGCTCCTCCACCGCGTCAGCGATCATCTCTGCGCTGTAGGGCACGTTTTCCTTCAGGTCGTCGGCCAGCTTCTGCACGTCCACGGTCTTTGTTCCGCTGTTTCCGCCGCAGGCAGCCAGCGTCAGCAGCATCATGGCCGCCAGCAGGGCGGCAAGTATCTTTTTCATCCAGTATCCCTTCCTTTTTTTGGCCCTTTCGGGCAGGTCTTTGGTTGATATCTCTCCCGGCGGCACAATGTCCGCACCTTAAAACATCATAGCATAAGTATAGACGGATTTGAAGTGCAATTTGTTTCATCCGCGAAAAATTTTACACTTCGTTCACACGCCCTAGTATGCGCCGCAGAGCCACTCCGTTATACTCAATATATCCTTCAATATATCCGTTTTTCCAGCGCCCGGCACAGCGGCGCGAACACCATGGGCCACACCGCCGCGGCGAACAGCACCATCACGCCGTAGCGCACCGCGCCGCCTGCTCCGGCGCCCAGCG
>ENA-ORML01001806-ORML01001806.1-human-gut-metagenome-genome-assembly--contig:-NODE-1806-length-16576-cov-15.181163_pt1 | contig 16576 bp, 16 predicted proteins | sample MGYA00242103_ERZ508995 | MGnify/ENA primary metagenome ERZ508995 (study PRJEB26280, sample SAMEA2338702) | human gut metagenome | biome: human gut; feature: human-associated habitat; material: faeces... | reverse complement strand
AGCCGTGTCTACTTTTTATGCCCTCTTCAATTTGCGCAATTTATTATACCTTATCCTCTTAGGAGAGGAGGCGACAGGGACTTGGCGGAAAATCTCTGGGGGCTGATGAGCGGCTCCGGCGTGGAGGAGGGGGAACCGTTCTCTCCACAGGGGAAATTGCTCCAAAAAACTTTTTCTGTCCCCATTGTACTGAGCTGCTGTCTGTGGTATAATGAAAAAAATCGAACATACTATCGCTGTTTTGCCAAATATGGAGGGATGTACCATGGATTTTGAATTGCACGCGCCCTACAAACCCACAGGCGACCAGCCGCAGGCCATTGAAAAGCTGGTGCAGGGATTGAAGTTGGGGCTGGAGGAACAGACGCTTCTCGGTGTGACCGGGTCTGGTAAAACCTTTACTATGGCCAACGTCATTGCCCAGTTGAACCGCCCTACGCTGGTCCTGGCGCACAATAAAACGCTGGCCGCTCAGTTGTGCAGCGAGTTCCGCGAGTTTTTTCCCCGCAACGCGGTAGAGTATTTTATTTCCTACTATGACTACTATCAGCCGGAAGCTTATATTGCTCAAACGGATACCTATATCGAAAAGGACTCCGCCATTAACGACGAGATAGAACGCCTGCGGCACAGCGCCACCGCATCTTTGTTTGAGCGGCGAGATGTGATTGTGGTGGCGTCCGTCTCCTGTATCTATGGCTTAGGCGACCCCATCGACTATCAGAATATGGTGATTTCCCTTCGGGTGGGGCAGGAGCGTCCCTTGGACAGCCTGCTGAGGAAGCTGACGGAAATCCGTTATGAGCGCAATGATTTGGACTTCTCCCGAAATAAGTTCCGCCTTCGGGGAGATACTTTGGAGATATACCCCGCTTATTGGAACGGCCGCGCCATTCGAGTGGAGTTTTTTGGGGACGAAATTGATCGGATCTCGGAAATTAACGCCGTAACCGGCATTCCGGAGCGCTTTGTGGAGCATGTGGCCATCTACCCCGCCAGCCATTACGTGGCTTCTAAGGAGAAAATGGCCCGGGCAATGGAGGAGATTCGCAGGGAATGTGACCAGCAGGTGGCCTACTTCCGCAGTCGGAATCAACTGCTGGAGGCGCAACGAATTGCCCAGCGGACCAATTACGACCTGGAGATGATGGGGGAAATCGGCTTTTGCTCCGGCATTGAGAACTACTCCCGGGTGATTGCAGGCCGGGCGCCCGGCACGCCGCCTACTACGCTGCTGGACTATTTTCCCAAGGATTTCCTCCTGTTTATTGACGAGAGCCACGTGACCATTCCTCAGGTTCGCGCCATGTACGCCGGGGACCACTCCCGGAAAGAGAGCCTGGTGCAATATGGATTTCGTCTGCCCTCCGCTTTCGACAACCGTCCTTTAAATTTTGCAGAGTTTCAGGAAAAGCTGAATCAGGTGGTTTATATTTCCGCTACGCCGGCGGAGTTTGAGCGGACCCGTTCGGGGCAGATTGTGGAGCAGGTGATCCGGCCTACAGGTCTTTTGGACCCGGTCACAGAGGTCCGACCCATCGAAGGACAAATTGACGATTTGATTGGCGAAATCAACCGGGTGGTGGCGCGGCAGGAGCGCGTATTGGTGACGACGCTCACCAAAAAAATGGCGGAGGATTTGACGGGATATTTACAGAAAGCCGGTATAAAAGTACGCTATATGCACTCCGATGTGGCTGCCATGGAGCGGATGGAAATCATCCGGGATCTGCGCATGGCGAAGTTCGACGTGCTGGTGGGCATCAATCTGCTGCGGGAGGGGCTTGATTTGCCGGAAGTCAGCCTGGTTGCCATCCTGGATGCGGACAAAGAGGGCTTTCTGCGTTCCGAGACCAGCTTGATCCAAACCATCGGCCGCGCTGCCCGCAATGCCCAGGGGAAGGTGATTCTTTATGCAGACTCCGTCACGGCCGCCATGGACGCGGCGCTTCGGGAAACCGAACGGCGCCGGAGCATTCAGGATGCGTATAACCAGGCCCATGGTATTGTTCCCAAAACGATTATCAAATCCGTACGGGACTTAATTGAAATTTCGAAATCCACGGCGGAGATTCGCCGCAAAGATGGAGTCAAGATGACCAAGGCAGAGCGGGAACGGGAGATTGCAAGGTTGGAAAAAGAGATGCGTCAGGCTGCCAGAATGATGGAGTTCGAATATGCCGCCGTCCTACGCGACCAGATCATTCAGCTGCGAGGCGGCAAGTGACGGGATGCCTGCTTAGCACCAAAAACAAATGCGACAAAAAATCAAAAATCAGGTGAAAAAGTGCTTGACTAAATTGGAATTCTGTGGTAGGATATAGACACAGATCCAGAAAGGCGGTGAGTCCCATGTTCTGATGTGCAGCAGCCCATCTCCGATTAGTGGCTTGTGTAATGAGTTCCAAACCATTTTCATCAGAATGTTGACTACGCAGATGTTGAGAGCATTAGTATAAACAGACAATTCCTTTCTACTAAAATAGGGGTTTCCCCGGATGTACGGAAGTTCTTCGAAATTGTTGTATGCACCTTTCCTAAAAATAACTGCGGTGAAAGAGTCGCGCTTTCACCGCCGAGAAAGGCAGAAGGGGGATATGATAGGGACGAAAACTTGCCGTCGCCGCTGCTTTTCTCATACGCATCAGCGCAGCTTGGTGCAATTTGTGATTCTGAGCGGTTGTAAAACTGCTTTTTATGGATAGCCAGTTTTTTCTGATGCGATGTTGATATCTTCTATTTCATTTGATACTCCTATTTTCGACTCCTTTTCTTAGCGACTGCCCGGTTTTGCGTCTCTGCCGGTATTTTTACCGGCAGAGACATTTTTAATGGCCAGCTTTTGAAAACGAACGGGTTTTCAAAAGCTGGCCTAATTCTGGAAATTGCAAAATATTTTAGGGTTCACTGGAAGATGCTTCCGCATCTTCCGGTTCGGTTTGCTCCGTGGGGGCTGCTGTAACATCTGGTCCGTCCCAATCGGTGCGGGCGTCGGCCAGTTGACGGCTGTTGGCTGTGTGAAAGACGTGGTTCAATCCCGGCAGAAGCTGGGAAACCGTGCCCCGTGTGGCAAAGACGGCATAGGTCCGGAATAAAAGGGGACACAGCTGTCCACTGTCCATGACGGCTTGGTGCAGATCGTAGTAATTTCCGCTGTTCTCCAATGCAGCCAAACATAAGGCGTAGGTGGAGGCGTCGCTTATGCCGCCGTAGGAGAGGGCGCCTCCTTCCTGAAAGAAGGCAGACAGATCAAAATTAGGAGATAAACGCACCTCGCCTAGATAAAAATCGAAGTTTCCTATCTCCAAAGCCTCTTGGTACTGTTCTCCGCTCAGTGCGTTTACCGTCACCTGAAGGCCGCAAGCCGACAGGCTGTCTGCAATTGCCTGGGCTGCCGTCACACGAACGGCGTGGTCGCTGCACACCAGGAGGGTGGCGGAGGTATTTTGAAGACCGGCCTGCGCCAGCGCAGAGGAAAAGGCCGATGGATCGTAGCCATAAGATGCGGCCAGAGTGCTGTCATAGCAATCCGCCTCCGGAGAAGCCGGGAGATAAGCCTCCTCCGCAAAGCCCCGGTAGGTTTCCGCCAATGCCGTCCGGTCGACTCCATGGGTCAGCGCCGCCCGAACGGATTCGTTGGAAAACGGGCTGCTGCCGCTCCGGTTACAGCCCAAATACAGGAGGATACCGGTGGCGCAATCCCATAGCTCATAGTCGCAACGGTACTCCACGTAGGCCGCAGAGCCGGGGTCCGCTAAGACCAGGTCGGTCTGCCCAAATTCAAATTGATCCCGAATTTCTGCCGGAGTTGTGGTTTGGGACAGGGCAATGGTTTGCACATCTACGGCCGGCGGGTAGTCGCTCCACCAGTCCTGACGGCGGATCAATGCGGCGCCGTCTGCCGCCACGGCGTAGGCGCCGGTCCCCAAGGGCTGGGCGCTTGCCACGTCCGACGCCCGTACGATGGGGATATCCAAAAGCAGGGGCAGATTTTCATAGGCGGTGTCCAGCGAGATGGCGACGCAATCTGTACCCTCGGCGCGAATGCCGGTTACATGGCTCAACCGGTTGCCGTACACGGCGCTGCCTTTTGCCGCCTCCAGGCTGGCCACGACATCCTGGGCTGTCAAGGCAGAGCCGTCGGAAAAGGTGGCTTCCGCCAGATAAAACCGATAGGCCTTCAGATCCGACGCGACGCTGTAGCGCTGGCACAAAACCGGCTCTGCACGGTATTGCGACGAAACGGAAAACAGCCCCTGATATAACAGGGAGATCAGCGGCCGGTTGGCCAGGCGGGTGCAGATATAGGGATTCCATCCGGCGTCAGGTTGGTAAGACAAGCCAAAGCTCTGGGCTCTGGTGTCCTGCTGGGTTTGTGCCGTTGCGGCTTCTGTGGTTTCCGGGGAGCTTATATTCTGCTGGGCGCCCGGCGCGGTGGAACAACCTGCCAGAAGGCCCAGGCACAATGCCAGCCCAGTCAATCGAGTGAACTTCGGCATATTGTCCTCCTATGGCAGCTGGATCAAAGCAGCCAGAGAGCCCCGGTCGCCCCGGGTGACCCGGTGGGACCAGTATCGATCCGGCCGGCAGGCGGTGCAGTCGGGGCAGACCGCAATCTGCCGGACGCCTGCCCGCCGGAGCCAGATTCGGTTCAGCTCCTTTAGATCCACGTGATATTTGGGGCCGTGGCCGGAAATGGCATGTTCCGCCTCGCTTCCCAGCGCCGCCACCATGGCGGCGGGGACGTCTTCGTCTGTCTCAAAGCAGCATGGGCCGATGCAGGGGCCGATGGCTGCGCGGATGTGGTCCGGATGGCAGCCAAACTCCTGCACCATAGCCGTCACCGTCCGGGCGGCTATCCCGGCAGCCGTTCCGCGCCAACCTGCATGGGCAGCTCCCACGGCTTGGCGGATCGGGTCGTAGAATAAAATCGGGGTGCAATCGGCGGTAAAGATGGTGAGCGTTACGCCTCGCTCGTCGGTGATCAGACCGTCTCGCTCCAATTCCACCGGACGGATTAGGCCTTCGCCCCGGTTGGCCCGGCCGACGCGTGCCACCAGGTCGGAATGGGTTTGCCGGCTCAATACGGTTTGCTCCGGGGAGAAGCCCATGGCGCGTCCCAGAATTCCATAGTTTTCCCATACATGCTGGGGATCGTCTCCCCGGTGGATGCCCAGATTCAGGCTGGACAGGCTTCCTGTGCTTACGCCGCCCAACCGGGTGGAGAAGCAGTGAGGCGCCGGCGACAAAAGGCGACTGGCGACATATTCCAGGGTCCCCTGTTTGACAATTTCAAACTCCAAAGAAACTCCTTTCCGGCGGCGGGAATTCCCTTATACCCGCCCTTGGGCAATGTCCTTATCCCGGCAGCATTTTTTGTATTTCTTTCCGCTGCCGCAGGGACAGGGATCGTTCGGTCCGACTTTTTTCCCCTTGCGCACGGGCTGCTGCTTGACCGTTTTGTCTCCGGTGCTGACGGCGGCAGCCTCCTTTGCGACTTTTTCCCGTTTCAATTCCTCGTCGGTTTTGATCCGGGCGATGAAAATCCGGCGCACGGTTTCTTCCCGAATTGCCTGAATCATCGCCTCAAACATCTCATAGCCTTCCCGTTTGTAGGCGACCACGGGATCCTCCTGGGCGTAGGCCCGCAGAGTGATGCCTTGCTTCAGGTCGTCCATGGCGTCGATTTGGTCCATCCAGTATTCGTCCACTACCCGGAGCATCACCACGCGCTCCAATTCCCGCATGAGTTTTTCTCCGTAGAATTGCTCCTTTTTGGTATAGGTCTCCAGCGCCAGCTGATACAACCGGTCGGTCAGCTCTTCTTTGGACAGCTGCGGAAGCTCTGCCTCGGGAATTTGAAGCGCTCCTTTGGGGAAGTACACATTTTCAAAGTGTCCCAGCAGCGCCGCCATCTGCTCTGCGGTGTGGAGTCCTCCGGTCTGTGCCATTTCCGTGGCAATTTGGCCCTCTACCACCTGGCGGAGCATGGACAGCACGTTGTCCCGCAGGCTTTCGCCGTCCAGCACCTTCCGCCGTTGGGCGTAAATGACTTCCCGCTGGGTGTTCATTACGTCGTCGTATTCCAACACGTTCTTTCTGGCTCGGAAATTCCGCCCCTCCACGTTTCGCTGGGCAGATTCCACGGCGTTGGAGAGGATTTTCTGATCAATGGGGGTGTCCTCGTCAATGCCCAGGGTTTCCATCATCCCCATAATCCGCTCGGAGCCGAACAGCCGCATGACGTCGTCTTCCAGGCTCAGGTAGAACCGGCTTTCGCCGGGATCTCCCTGACGGCCGGAGCGGCCCCGCAGCTGATTGTCGATCCGCCGGGACTCGTGGCGCTCGGTTCCGATGATGAACAAGCCGCCTGCCGCCCGGACCTGGTCCGCCTCGGCGGAGGTTTCCTTCTTGTAAGTGGCCATCAGCTCCTCATACCGGCGGCGGATATCCAGAATCTCCGGCTGATCCGTCTCAGCGTAGGAGTTGGCCTCGGCCAGGAGTTCTTCCGGGATATCCTGCTTCCGCAAATCGTTCAGAGCCAGGTAGTCGGCGTTGCCGCCCAGCATGATGTCCGTACCGCGGCCTGCCATGTTGGTGGCGATGGTTACGGCGCCCAACTTACCGGCCTGGGCTACAATCTGGGCTTCTTTCTCGTGGTATTTGGCGTTTAGAACCGTGTGGGGAATATTTTCCCGTTTCAGCATCCGAGAGACCAATTCGCTTTTTTCAATGGAGATGGTGCCCACCAATACAGGCTGCCCTTTTTCGTGGCAGGCCTGGACCTGGCGGACAATGGCCCGGAGCTTGCCGGCCTCATTTTTATACACCACATCCGGGTGATCCACCCGGACCACCGGCCGGTTGGTGGGGATTTCCACCACATCCAGCTGGTAGATGGCGGAGAATTCCTCCTCTTCGGTCAGGGCGGTGCCGGTCATACCGGAGAGCTTATCATACAGGCGGAAGAAGTTTTGGAAGGTGATGGTGGCCAGGGTCTTGGATTCGTTGGCCACGGTGACCCCTTCTTTGGCTTCAATGGCCTGGTGCAGGCCTTCGTTGTACCGGCGGCCGTACATCAACCGGCCGGTGAACTCATCGACAATGATGATCTGCCCGTCTTTGACCACGTAGTCGATATCCTTTTTCATCAGGCCCCGGGCTTTCATGGCTTGATTGATGTGGTGATTCAGCGTGGCATTGTCCGGGTCGGCCAGGTTTTCCACGCCGAAGAATTTTTCCGCTTTGGCGATACCGGATGCGGTGAGAGAGACGGAACGGCTTTTTTCATCTACAATATAGTCGCAGTCGTAGTCGTCCTGCACCTCTTTTTCATCGGTCTTGGCAAAGACCAGCTTCCGCAGGCCGGAGACGAAAAAGTCCGACATTTCATAGAGCTTGGTGGATGCCTCGCCTTTGCCGGAGATGATCAACGGCGTCCGGGCCTCGTCGATGAGGATGGAGTCCACCTCGTCCACAATGGCGAAGCTGTGTCCCCGCTGGACCAGCTCTTCTTTATAAATGGCCATGTTGTCCCGCAGGTAATCAAAGCCCAGTTCATTGTTGGTGCAGTAGGTAATATCGGCGGCGTAGGCGGCTTTCCGCTCCGGCGGCGTCATACCGGGAATCACCAGCCCCACGGTTAAGCCCAGGAACCGGTATACCTTTCCCATCCATTCGGAGTCGCGCTTTGCCAGATACTCGTTGACTGTGACAATGTGGACGCCTTTTCCGGCCAGGGCGTTCAAATAAGCCGGCAGAATGGCTACCAGGGTTTTTCCTTCGCCGGTTTTCATTTCGGCGATCCGGCCCTGGTGGAGGACGATGCCGCCAATCAGCTGCACAGGATAGGGCCGCATGCCCAAAACCCGATCCGCCGCCTCCCGGCAGACGGCAAAGGCTTCCGGCAAAAGCGCGTCCAGGGTTTCGCCCTTTTGATAGCGCTCCTGAAACTCCTTCGTTTTGGCGGCCAGCTCTCCGTCCGAGAGCTTTCGGCAGGTAGGCTCCAGCGCCTCAATTTGATCCACCAGCGGCTGCAGCCGCTTAACCTCCCGCTGAGAGCGGGTTCCGAAAATTTTACGCATGATACCCATGATCGTTTGCCCTTTCTTCCGAAACGAATTTACATATCCACCGATCTCCGGCGTAGAAAAGTTTTTTCCGCATCTTCCCCGGCAGGGATGCAGGGTGAAGATGTCAACTCAAATTGCATTATATCATAGACCACGGGAAAAAGACAGAATAAATTGTGAACAAATCCCAGGTCCAGGTTCGGGGATTTTTGCATGGGATTGCGCGGGACCATCCGGACCGCGCCCTGCTCCGGCGCGGCTCCTTTACTTTTATGAACCGGTAGATTGGTATTTTCTGAGCCCGAATTGAAAAAAACAGTAGCACGGAATCATGAAAACAAACCCGAGCAGAGGCAAAAATAAGAGGAAAATCCGGTCTGATCTCCCAATCAAATAAAGAAGGGGATAGTATTGAAATAGGGCGATTGGAATGACGTAGGTAAAAAATTTCAGAACTTCGTTGCCGTAGATGGACAGCGGATATTTTCCGAACTCGCGGCTGCCGTCTGTAAAAATATTCATGAACTCCAGGCCTTCTATGGTGAAAAAACTGATTCCTGCGTACAGGACGAACAGCGATGAAAATACCGCGATGCCGCCGATCACCATGAAAACGAGGGCGGCCACCTTGTCGGCGGTCCATAGAATTCCGCTTTTCGGAATGGCGTATGCAAGCATTAGGATAGATTGAAGCAATCTGCCGACGCGGGAAAATTCCATGTTCGAGGTGAGAACTTGGAATATCTCGTTGCGCGGCCGAACCAGAATCCTGTCCAGTTTTCCGCTTTGAATCAGCTGGGGAAATACATCAAATCCCCGGACCAAGCATTCTGTGATGGAGAATGCCATTAATACGATAGAAAAGCACAGCAGTATTTCGGAGAAAGTAAACCCGTTGACGGAGTGAAATCTGGTAAACATAAAATAGATACCCAGGAACGCCGTAAAGGAAACCAGGAACTGCCCAACCGTGGTCATGATGAACGACGCTTTATACTGCATTTGGGATTTCAGCAGCATGCCGGCGTATTTGAAATACAGCTTCATCCGTTACCCTCCTTGCACGATCACTTTTTTCAGCGCCCGTTTCATCAAAATACGGCCCGCAAGGGCCAATGCCGTGAGCCAGACCAGCTGCAGGGCGATGCTCTGCAGTGCGGCGGTTCCACGGATGTGTCCTGCGTAAATCAAAAACGGCGTGCTCTGCGTGGATGCAAAGGGCAGGGCGTACATCAGCCGTTGCAGGGCATCCGGAAAAAATGGGATTGGAATGAGGGCGCCTGAAAAAAATTCGGCTACGGATGTGGCGATAATCCGGATTCCCATAGGCGAGATGGTGTAAAAGGTAGAGATGTAGACCAGCATGGAGCATGAGATCAGGACCAGAAATCCCAGTGTCACGGAGATCAGGAACAGAAGGCCCGCAGTCCAATCCGGAGGAAGGGTGATGTGAAACGGCGCCGGAAGAAAGGCTGCAACCAATAAAATGGGAAGGCATCGAAGCAACGTCCTTGCCAGCCGGATCGCCATATTCTTGACGAACCACATGGTGTACAGATCGCAAGGGCGGCACAGCTCGTAGGCAATGTTGCCGGATTGAATGCTCTCCAGGATTTCCGGATCGAAGAACCACGCCATGAACATGGCGAGGAAGGCTTGCTGCATCCATATGTAGCTGGACAGCTCCGGGAATGTCATGGGGAAACGATTTTCGCCGTTTTGATAAAAGGCCCAAAACATCAGGATGGTCATACCGCCCCAGGCAAACTGGGTTGCCATGCCGGCCCAGGCGGCAGTGCGGTATTGAAGCCCGGCGATGAACCGGATTCGAAAAAAAGAAAGGTACTTTTTCATATTTCAAACTTTTTGTAAAGAGAAACGACGATTTCGTCAATTGTTTCTCCGGTGACGGATATATCCTGAACCTCCACCTGGGAGGAGATGTAGGAGATTGCCTGAGAGACCGTCAGGCATGCCGTATCGATGATGATTTCCCCGTGACCGCGAAAATCTTTGACGACCGTCATGTGCTCGCAAATGGGCAGCTGATTGCCGGAATAATCCACCGTCAAGGTTTTGTGCGTTGTGTTTTGTGCTTTCAGTTCAGTCAAAGAGCCGTCCAGCAGGATTCTGCCTTTGCCGATCAGGAGAATTCTCTCGGTCAGCGCCTCTATGTCTTGCATATCGTGGGTGGTGAGGATCACCGTTGTTTGGTTCTCCCGGTTGACGGCATGGATAAACTCCCGGACGGCAATCTTGGAGACGGCATCCAGACCGATGGTCGGCTCGTCCAAAAAGAGAATCTTCGGACTGTGCAGCAGGGACGCTGCAATCTCACATCGCATTCTCTGTCCAAGAGAAAGTTGCCTCGCGGGAGTTTTGATGATTTCACCGATGTCCAGCAGTTCTACCAGCCTCGATAACGTCCTGTTGTACGAAGCGCTTTCGACTTGATAGATGTCCCGAATCAACGCGAAGCTGTCGATGACCGGCACGTCCCACCACAGTTGAGACCTCTGGCCGAAGACAACGCCGATGTCCTGCACATGGGCGATTCGATCCTTCCAGGGTGTGCGGCCGTTGATGATACATTCCCCACAATCCGGCGTCAGAATGCCGCTCATGATTTTAATCGTGCTGCTTTTACCGGCGCCGTTGGGACCGATGTAGCCGACCATTTCGCCGTCTTGTATGGTAAACGAAACGTCCTGCAGCGCGTGTATGAAGCTGTATTCCTTATGAAACAAGGCCTTGACCGCTTCAGAAAATCCGGCGTTCCGCTTTGCCACCCGGAAAGTCTTGCTGATTTTTTTAAGCTCTATCATCTTTTTCACCTCTTCCTGCGTATGCACAGTCAAAAAAGTCGGGCAGACATTCGGAACCCGAGTGCCGCCTCCTTCCGCCCTGGCCCCAATTTGGTTGATTGGAAGCGGAGGACCTTCGAGTCCCGGGGCGCCGTTTCCGGCAAAATAGATTCCGGGGGCCGGATGCCGCCTTGGTGTTTCTCGGCCGTTATTGTTGAGAGCCCACACTGCGTTCGGGTAGACGTGCCGAAACGGCATCTTTTGAATTTTTACAAAAATCCAAAAGAAAACAGCCTGGAACGAAATTCTAGACTGTTTTATCATGAAACTAAAGACCTATTTTAATACGAAATGCACACTCTTTTGACCTTTTGTTATAAGGTGCGAGAAATAATTTAAAAGTGCACATGCCACAGAACAATTAAATAGACTTATAATAAATTTTTTCTATTGAACTACATGGAGAAATAGCTCGATCAACAATGCAAAAACCATATTTTTCATATAAATTTTCATCATCACTGACCAAGTATACATCGTTAAATTCTATTCCTTATGCACACCCCTCGGACAAATCGTTAAAAAGTGTGCCTTTTGTTAAATAATGCAACACTCTGCTTATTGACCTGTGCTATTTCCCGTCTGCTCAGCAGCAGCTGTATCGTCCTTAATAAAAATTATAACTCCATGCATCATACACCTTGTGTTCTGCTAAAGTTCTTTCTAATGCACCAATGTCTATCGGCATATTTATCGCCCCCTGTTTTTATCGAACATGACTACTATTCTCAAATAGCAATTTTGCAACAGTCTGTATTCTTCCGATTGGGATCACGGATGAATTAAGATGTACCACACCCAGTCTGTCTGCAAAGCCTTTGACAATTCTGTATGCTGCTATTGCGTGACTGTTACTCTTGTCCGAGGGACTGGCTTCCTGAGCAAATGTTTGCAGCAGATTTCGCTCGCCGGAATAGATCAGTTCCACCAGCTTTGTCCTGTACTCCAAATCTTCCGAGGACATATCCTTGTTTGTTTCCAAATCTCGTGCGTGTTGGGCTTCGTGCTTCAGCAAGGAAACACGGAAGCCCTCGCTTTCAAGATCCCATGTGGATTTCACACAGTTGATATAACCGTCACCATCTACCCATCCACCGGGGCCGATCTCTCCAAAGGAAAGATAATCGATCCAGCCTCGTGTGATGAAGCCATCCAACAGCTTCACTGTATAAGTCTGAATACCGTCGGGCAGTTCCACATCATAGAAAACCGTTTCTGTGGCGCGTCAGATATACGGGCCATAGTAGTCGCTGGTCTTGCCGCCCAGAAAATGCATCCCCCGGCTTTGAAACAGTTCCACAAGATATGTCTGTTCCAAATCGCATAGCCGGGCGTCATCGTCGGTGACACCTAACAGTCCTGCCAGCTTATCTCTCAACTTCTCCGCAGAGCGTTCTTTTGCAACACAAAGGTAAAACACATTTCGGTAATACTGCTGATAAGCTATCAAAATACTGTTCGGTTCTTAATCAACATCATAGGTGATGTACTGTTTGTGTTCAAATACATCCAGAAAGCGACCATAAAGGCCACGCTGTTGGGGCATTCTCCGTAAGGAGGGTGCCCCAATGGGCGGCTTTTCGGGTTGTGGTGTCACAATCCGATGCTCGCTATATCTGTGGACATAAACACATCAAAGTGCAATTCAAAAGGCTGTTTTGATAAACAAAACGATAATTTAACGCTCAGATTTTAGCAGTGCATAATAGCAAGCGTCACATAAGCCTTGGTTATTTCGATCAGAACTACGTAAAGTTCCCTCATACTTCATGCCGCATTTTTTCATGACTTTGCCTGAATTAGGGTTTCGCGGATCATGCCGGCTCTCGATACGATTTACATCTACAATATCAAAAAGAAAATCCATAACTGCTTTTAATGCCTCTGATGTGATACCGTTATGCCACCAAGTTTTTCCGATACAATAGCCGACCTGTGCCATAGAAACATCTTCGTTCATATGTACTACAGCTATACTTCCAATGGGTTCTCCTTTTTCCTTCAATACAATGGCCCATTGATAATAGCTTTGGCTATCATATGTTTTTACCCAATCTTCTACAACCTTCTGACTTACTTCCTGATTTGGATGGGGAGGCCACGTTAAGTATTTTGTAACCTCCTCGTCTGCTGCCCAATTTTTATACATTGCTACAGCATCTTCATTCACAAATCTTCTTAAAACTAATCTCTCAGTTTCTAACCTTTGTGTACCGCTATGTTTCATAAGGGAACCTCCTATCTGTCAATTGCTATTTTTAGCAAGTTGTCATATATATTAACGGGCTGAAGAAGGCTGAAAAGGGCACTTCCTTACGAAGTGTCCCTCTTCCGGGAACTGCTTTATATAACGAATGGTACCATGTAAATCGCCTTTGAGGATGTACCCGTAATAGGTGTCGCTGTTGAAGCTCATCTGGAGGTTCCTTTCTGATAGCTTATCCGATTGCTTGCGCAATCTCTGCGTCTGTGTCCGGACTTGTCCATTTGCCGAATGCTCGGGATTCCATAGACGGGATGTAGCCCATATCCTTGTAACCCAATTTCATCAGCAGGGCCTTGCTCGGTTCGTTTTCCGGCTCTGTGAAGCAGATGAAATCCCATTCGGGGTAAGTTTCGTGAAGCAAGTTGATAAGAGCAGAGAGGGCTTCAAAGGCGTAGCCTCTGCGGTGGTGAGCATAGTGGAAGGTATAGCCCATAGAGATGGTTCCATCCTTGGGCATGACCACGATCTCCCCCACCATATCATCGGTATCCTTCAAAGCAACCGCAACCATGAATGGGGCATTCACGCCCATCACATCGCCCTTGCGCTGCTCTACCAGGGCAACGATTCCCTCATAGTCTTTCGTCTGGCCGCGCTGATACCTGGCGCAGATCTCGTTGTTGCGGTAGTCGTACATAGTGTCAATATCCTTCACCGCAACATTGCGAAGGATCAGACGATCCGTTTCTATAAAGGTCATAGCAATTTCATTCCCATTTCTACTCTGATTTCATTTTGCTGCCGGTCATCGTTTGTATAAGCATAGAGGTCAAATCCTATTATCTCAAAAGGCTCCACGGTGATCATTTCAAAATCACCGTAAAGCCTGTTATCGTTAAAAAGTATAGGAAAACCCTTACAAATAGGGACTTTTGCAAAAAGAAACTGGGCACCCGCTTCAATACTCATTGTACCAAAACTGGTGTCCAGTTATGGAGCGGGTAATGGGAGTCGAACCCACCTATCAACCTTGGGAAGGTCGCATTCTACCGATGAACTATACCCGCATGCTGGAGCTATTATAGCAGAGGCAGCGGGAAATTTCAACACCTTTTTGTCGAAAAATTCCAGAACCGGATCAATATTTTACGGCCGGATGCGTCCCTTCCTTTTTGCGAGGCGGTATGACGTCATGCTGCTTCCGGGAAGGATACTCGGTATAGCTCCTGGCTGCGGGGGTAGAACAGATAGAAGGAAGCGCCGTCCGCCGCGTATAAATGGACAGCTGTGCCGTCCTGCGCCTCCAAAACCTCCGGAAGCCGGGCGGCGGTACAGGCGACGGCGGAGGCGTCTGCCTGAAGCACCTGCAGGTGAAAGCTGGAGTTCACCGCAAGGCCCCAGGTTTCCCCGAACCGTATGCGGTACAGCGCGCCGTCCGCACCGGACCGGCGTAGGACGGTTTTATCTCCCTGGAGGGGGAAGAAGGTGAGTTCTCTGCGAAAGGCGTCCGTGTCCTCTTCCAGGGAGAGACAGGCGAGCAGGCCGTTTGGCGTCAGACAGCAGCAGTCCAGCTTTTCCTTTTCCGGCTCCAGACTCCAGCGCTGCAGCTCTCCGGACCGGTCGGCACGTATCAGGGTACACCGGCCGTCTTCTGCGTAGACGTAGCTGAATTCTGTTCCGGAAACAGACAGCTCCCCAGCCAGAGGCTCCGTCTGTCCCTGAGTCTGCCGACTCAAAATTTCCTGCACTTGTCCGGCGGCAACGGAGCCGACGCCAAAACGCCCGGTGTCTGCCACAAAGCTGAACACAACCGTGCCGTCGGTCAAAGCTTCCAGCTGCTGGAGAGTTCCATGGAGCGTTTGCAATTCCGTTTGCTTCTGATCCAGACAGACCAGGACATACTCCGACGGATAAACATGGGTATAGTCCACGGCTCCGGCACAGCAGGCGCTTCCCGCGCCGGTGATGGCGCCGGCCTGATACCAGCCCGGTGTCTCAGGCTGCCATTGGGCGGTTACCTGGGACCGGTCGGCGTCGTAAATCCCGATTTCCCGCGTCAGCCGGTAGCTGTACATCTGTTCCTGATCGATGCATTTTTCCTGTATGGCGTACAGGATTTGCTCTTCTTCGGCGTCCAGGACAATCCACTCCCAGGTTTCCTCCAGCTCCGGAGAAAAAGCAATCCGCTGGGCTTCCAGGACGGAGTCCCGCTCCGGTCCGGGCGTAAAAGGACCGGCGATTTCCGGCGCCGTTTTCTGAATTTGGCAGCCGGAAAGGAACAGGAGAAGGACCAATAGCACCCAATACCGCCGCGTTACCTGCATGACGTTGCCTCCCTCCTGATGTGTGTATAGCTGCTCCTTCCGATTCATAGAGCTTGTCTTGCAACATTAAAAACCTTGGCTTCACATATGGAGAATTGTAATCACAAATTTTTCTGACCGTTTGACAGTGTAGGTGAGAAGTTATATAGAGCGTTGTATCGTTAGGGAAAGCGGTGAATTTCTAAATGCAGAATATCACGATGTTAGCGCTTTGTCAAGAGAAATCAGCGCTGCAAACGAAACAAACTTTACCCGCGTTCCATAGGTGAATGGCTTTTAAATGAACTTGCATATCTTGCATATAAAAAGGAGCACGCGTCAGCGTGCTCCTTACTGCTATTTGGTTCCAAAAATCCGGTCGCCGGCGTCGCCCAGGCCGGGGACGATGTAGGCGTTCTCGTTGAGCTTTTCGTCTATGGCCGCTAAGAAAATGTCTACGTCCGGATGGGCCTTGCGGACGGCTTCCACGCCCTCCGGCGCGGCAATGATATCCATCAAGGTGATGGATTTGCAGCCGTACTCCTTTACAAAGGAAATGGCGGCGACGGCGCTGCCGCCGGTGGCCAGCATGGGGTCGACGATGAACACCTGGCGGTCGGCAATGTCGTTGGGCATTTTGCAGTAATACTTAACCGGCTCGTGGGTTTCAGGGTCCCGAAACAGGCCGATGTGGCCGATTTTGGCGGAGGGAATCAAATCAATCATGGCGTCCACCATACCCAGCCCCGCCCGAAGGACCGGTACGATGGCCAGCTTCTTACCGGCCAGGACCTGAACCTTGGCTAAGCCGATGGGGGTTTCCACTTCCGTCTCCTCCATGGGAAGATTCCGGGTGGCCTCATAGCACATGAGAGCGGAGATCTCACTGACCAGCTCCCGAAATTCCTTGACGCTGGTATTTTTATTCCGCAGGATGGACAGCTTATGCTGAATCAGCGGATGATTTAAAACGTGTACACTACCCATTATTCGTTGTCCTTTCTGTCTGTATGTTGCAGGCGTGCCAGCCGTTCCCGTTCTGCCTGGGATAGGCGGAGGTAATGGGGCTGCAGGGCTGCGCCGTCCCCGGACTCTCCCCGGCAAATGGAAGCCCAGGCAGCCAATGCGACG
>ENA-ORML01001805-ORML01001805.1-human-gut-metagenome-genome-assembly--contig:-NODE-1805-length-16590-cov-3.002056_pt1 | contig 16590 bp, 23 predicted proteins | sample MGYA00242103_ERZ508995 | MGnify/ENA primary metagenome ERZ508995 (study PRJEB26280, sample SAMEA2338702) | human gut metagenome | biome: human gut; feature: human-associated habitat; material: faeces... | reverse complement strand
TTCTTGCAGCTGCTGCTCCGGCAGTTCAAGCCGCTCTAATCGGTATGTTCACCGCGTTGGAGAACTCTGCTCCAGCAATGGGTAACGCTGTTTCATCGATGGTGCGGGCGCTAATCCCAGCTGTGAATGAACTGATAATCATGGCGGGGGTTGCTATTAGGCAGTTCATCAGCCAGGTCTATCAGATCGTGAAACAGAAGATGCCTGAGCTAGTCCAGATCTGGACGACCTTCATTTCGGGTATGCTTCAAACCCTTCGGAATGTATGGCCCGAAGTCTTGAAAACCGTTATCGACCTCCTATTCCAGCTGGTCATGGCAATCGTCGAGAACATTCCCAAGTTCAGTGCAGCTTATCAGGCCCTGCTGAAGGAATGGATTGAGGCGGCTAAGGCTTGCATTCCACTTATGGTAGAGGCCTTGCTGACTCTGTTGCAGGCACTGATCGATGGCATCACGGCTAAGATTCCTGATCTGGCCGCATCGGGCGCTAACATGATTGCGGCGATGATCAATGGCATGGCCTCTCAGGCTGTGATCATCATCAACGCTGCGTGGAACGCTGTTATTACGTTCATCAATGGATTTGCCGATGCAATTGATCAGAAGGGACCAGAGCTTCAAGCCGCGGTCAACAAGCTGATCACCGCCATCATCAATTTCATCAAGAATGGTTTGGTCGGCATGGCCAACAAGTTCTCCCCTCAGGCTGGGACCATCGGTCGTAACATCATCAACGGTGTTATCAACGGCGTTTCTAGTGCCGCCGGAGCCCTTTACAACAAGCTGCGCAATGTCGCCTCGAGCGCTCTTAGCTCGTTTAAGAGTACTCTTGGTATTCACTCGCCTTCGCGTGTATTCGCGACCGCGGCTGGATTCATCGTTGCGGGTATTGTACAGGGTATCGACAAGAACCAGTCCGACGCGGTTGACGCGATGTCTGGTCTCGGTAGCGAGATGGTTAACGCCATGAGCAACCTGGATACCGATTGGAATCCGGTTATCAAACCGACTGTCGACCTCTCTGAGGTGAATGGTCTGCAAGATCTCACGATGAACGACCTTAGTGCGACTGTTGTCGGAACTTCGGTTCAAAATGGCAGTCAAACAGCTCAGGAGATTCGGGCTCTTCGAGACGAATTGCGCAACAACCAGAAGCCGATGGTCTTCAACCAATACAACGAATCGCCAAAGGCGCTCGATCTCAACGACCTGTACCGTCAAACTGAGCGCCAACTTGAACGAATGAGGAGGGTGTAATCCGCATGACATACACAAAAGTTAAAATATCCAACAATAATGGATTGGAACTACCTCTGTATTTAAATCGTGTGGACAAAGGATGGGTTGCCCAGATCTTAAACGGATCCTTTGGTTCGAATAGGGAATACAACTTTACAGGAAATGTCGTCACATCGATGTCTGAAAAACAGATCGATATCAACATGCGTCTGACGCCTGCTGTCCCCATCCCGGAACGACCGGCTAGGTATTTTCTGGATTATCTTTCTTCCAAGACGATTAGCACTGTCGAGATTACCGACCCATCGCTAATAGTTCCAACAGTCAAGTATACACCGAATGAAACGACAACATATACTAAACCAACTCTAAGTTTTGGTAGAGTATCGCCATTCTCACAATCTTGTATTATTCGCGAGCTTAAGTACAACTATTCAGAATACCCAGCAACGATCGAGTTCACCATTTCGACGAAACTTCCGATCATGTATGGCTATTCGTTTACGTTGTACATGGGTCTCGGCAACCAGAATTGGACTCAAGCGCAATCTGACATTATTTCGACGATCCAATCAATCGCCCCACAAATCGGGACCTTGGACATTCGAGAATTGAAACTATCTTTGCCAGCCATCGGAACTTCAAAATACCGAATTTTCGATGGTGATATGGATATGTTCGCCGCTCTTCTACAGGGTAACTCATCCAGTAACCCTGGAATATTCTCGATGTATGGTCTAATTGACGGAACTCGACGCTTTAGTATCTCTGGCGGATACGATGCTAATGCAGCAGCATGTTATGCTTACGAATCGTATCCTGCTTTCGATATTAGGAGTATGTCTTATTGGCTTAGGCTGCTTAAGCAACCTCCTAAAATCCCACTCGATAGCATGGGCGACGGTTATTGTAAGTTGGAAATGGTAATGGCTAGAAAGAATCTTTAAAGATGCCAAACGTTGTTCAAGTACTTGGCGGAAAATCGATGGGGACGTTTTCCACGATTCCAGTTTTCGACACACTGATCAAAGAGGGGTTATACACCGCTTCGATGACATTTAGATGCAAGGGGACATTTCCATATCCGCCGGGGACCGTTGCATGCTGCTTCGGAGCAACGCCAACTCCATTCGTGGTGGAGGAAATATCGTACGAATCGCAAGGTATCAGTGAAGTTCGCTGCATCTCTGTTTGGGAATTGCTAAAGCGTCGCAACAAATGCGGGTCTTACAAGAATTTATATCCGAGTACGTTTTCCCCACTTGGGATTTTTAAAGTGTTACTGGACGATATAAATAAAGATCCAAATCGATGGTTCGTATACTGGTTGAGGGCTTCTATTCCATCCGACCTAAATAGTTATGAGGATAAGTTTGACCCATCCACGAGTATTTACGATGATATGTATAATGCGGCGTTGTACAATCAATTGTTCTTCGCATCTAGTATTGGTGTGACCAACGATAACAATAACAATTTGGATATTACGCTATACGCCAAATCGTTGAACGGTCAAAGCAACATTCTTGATCTGGGCCCCCTAGATTCGGTATCATCCAGACTGGTTAGACGACTCCCGAGTGCGCCAACACACTGGTACATTGGAAAAACTAGCGACTATGGCATGTGGCAAATGGCATCTAGAGGTCGGATTCATACATGGTATGAAAATCGCCCGTATATGCAAAATACGACCGACTGGCAAGGCGTATATCGTCACGAGTCTGGAGTCCCGGGCAGTAACGATCGCGAATGGGGGCAAACCACTGAAGAAATTCGATGCGAACCACTTAGATCGGTGGTTGTTGATATCGATGACGTTCAATCGGAACGCTTTTACAGCCTGCCGATCGGACGACCGGTCTCGGCGTCAATCATGGACGTCATGTTCACGGGGTATGTCATTGAGCGAACCGTGAGCGGTGGGGACCTGACGACATATTCAATAAAGATCCAACCGGATCGATTCTACAAATACGGCGAGGAGGTAACCGATAAGTGGATTTGACAAAACTTGCCGAAATGGCGAACCCAGCTGTAACAGCACTACTCGGTGGCTCCGGAATCTGGGCGTGGGCAAAGACAAAAGCCGATCACAACAATAATGCGGATAAGCTTCTATTGTCCGTTTCCAGAAATCAGCTCATTACGCTCGGACGTTCATACATCGAGCGCGGCTACGTCACAATGGACGAGTATGAAGAATTCGAAGCAGAGTATCAGATATATTCTGCTTTAGGTGGAAACGGCCTCGCTCGTCGCATATTCGAACAGGTAGATGAGTTACCTATGATGCCCAACGACACTGACGGAAGGAAGAACAAGTGAACAACCAGACCTACGATATTCTCAAGCGCGTGGCGCTTATTGTCATCCCCGCACTCGCGACGTTTGTTAACGCCGTCGGGATTGTGTGGGGCGTCCCGTACACCAACGAGGCAACCGCCACCATCACCGCGTTCGGTGTCTTCCTCGGGGCGGCTCTTGGAGTCAGTTCCGCGAACTACACCCCCGAGACTCACGGCAACCTTGTTGTGACGAAGCATGATGATGTCTACGCGGACTTCGCGGCCGAACCTGCGAACCTCAAGGACGGTGACACCATCGTCCTTAAGGTCACCAAGCCTGAGGCGTAAGAAAAACGTTCGGCATAGTGAGTACTACCCACTCTACACGAAAGGACTCACCATGTCTAACGTCGAACGCCTCTACGAACCTGAGGACCTCGAGAACGAGGTGCTTAACTGGCTCGGTGGAGAGGACCCGTCGACCGGTGAATACACTACCGCCGTTGGCAATCTCGAACGATTGCACAAGCTCGCTAAGGATAATGACCTTAAGGCGAAGCTCATGCCATCGTCCGAAACGATTGCCAACGGTGTGGTGTACTTGCTCGGTCTTATGGCGGTCCTCAACTACGAGCAGACACACGTTCTTGCCTCAAAGGCATTTTCGATGCTGAAGTTCCGTAAGTAGAACTGCTCGAAAGTCTATAATCTTAAAACCTAGGATTATAGACTTTTTCCTTACAGTATATTTTATGCGGTGAATAATGAGAACTATTCATCCTATAACCCCTAACACGGGTTATAGGCTTTAACTAGCACAAACTAACACAAACTTTACACAACTAATAATGAGAACTATCAACCCTCTTTGAAAGGAACCATCATGTTCAACGCCCTGACCATCTTTGTCCTCATCCTCCTCACCCTCTCTTTCGCCTACAACATCTGGCTCGCCTATGTTGCTGACCGCTACGAGACCACCATCAAGAAGGTGGCCGCCTCGTACGTCCGCGCATACCGTGACCTCGCTGACGGCGAGACCAAGGCTGAGGTTCTGGACACGCTCATGCGTGACATTGATCACGACCTCAATGACTGAAACCCCTCAACCCCTATAACCCCTAACACGGGTTATAGGCTTTGCTAGCATATTTTACGCGGAGAATAATGAGAACTATCAACCTTCTCTGAAAGGAACACCCCATGTCCGCCAAGCTCATCAACACCATTGATCTTGTCACCTGCGCCCTCATCGCGCTCGCCGGGGGTTACCTCGTCGGATTCACCGGCGCTACTAGTTACTACAAGCGCCTCTTCCGCACGTTGTACACCTCCAACGATCCCGCTGAAGTCGATAAGGCCAACAAGACTCTTTGTCGCAAGCTGCACCTCAAGGTACAGTACCCCGACGAGAACTGATCTCAACCCTATACACCATACACGGTGTATAGGCTTTAGAAAGTCAAAATAGGAGTCAATCATGCTTGCCATTCTCTTGACCATCGTCACGATCCCGGTGCCACTCGCAATATGGGCCGGTCTGAACCTCATGGCCTCTATCGCGGAGTATCAGGAGAACCCCGTGATCGAGCTCGTTGAAGAGTATCGCAAAAAGTACCCCGATACTAATGAGAACTAACCACTCAAGAAAGGATCTCACCATGTCCAACTCGAACGAACTCGAAGAGACCACCCCGAAGACCCCTCTCTCGGACCGCATTAAGTCGGTCGCCGAAAAGAGCATCCCGGTCGCCAAGGTTGCTGCCTTGTCCTCCGTCGCTATCTTCTTTGGCGCTATGACCATTGCTGGTCTGCGTGCGTCCTCGGACTCCTCCGACGACGAGTGACACCACTCCTCTGAGAACACTCTCAACCTATAACCCCTAACACGGGTTATAGGCTTTGCTAGCATATTTTACGCGGCGAATAATGAGAACTATCAACCCTCTTTGAAAGGAACCATCATGTTCTACGACATTCTCATCACCGCACTCGCCATCGCCCTCACTGCACATGTTTGGTACGCGATTGGTTTCGCACTCTGCCGCTTCGGCGTTGTTAACTTGCTCACCAAGGTTAGCATCCGAAACTGGCTCGTTCGCGAGATCGTATTTACCATCATCAGTATCACGGTGGTGCCCATTTGTGCACTGTACCTGATTGTCACCAGTGCATGTGTCACCCTTGACCTCAACTGACTCTCACCCCTATACACCATACACGGTGTATAGGTCTTTGAAAGGAATAAACCATGACTGAACGACGTATCCTCGACATCGAAGATGCTGACCTCTCTATCCCTGAGGGAGGACTCATCTCCATCTCGCTGGCTCACTCAGCGCCGGTCCGTCCGAATCGGATTGAGACGACCGCGCTTGGTGTGCTTATTGGTAAGTACCTCGATGGTGTTTGTGCTAAACCGACCGTCGATACGCCCACACATTACGAAGACGTAACTTTCGTAAACGGCGCGGGAGAACGTATGACGATTACTCGAGACAAGGCTGACAATCCTGAAAATCAGTACGCCATTGTTCCGTTTCGTTTCGTTATGACTCAGCGTCGCCTGGCCTTCGTAAAGAACATCGTCGTTGTCGACGATCTCGAGCGGAGTCATCCGTACATCATTGTCGACTCTCTTGCAGTCGGATCTGATCCCAACTTCATCCCGATCTCAGCGAGCTCTATCCTTGGACTCGACCTGACTACCTACATCCTCCACCTCTGATCAAGAAAGAAGCACAACCATGTCCATCAAGAACACCATCAAGCTTGCCATCAACTGGGTCAAGACCCACCCGCAGATCCTGATCACGGGCCTGGGTATCGCAGCCTCCGTTGCAACCGCCGTCACCTCGGGTAAGGCCCACGCCAAGGCCATTGCCGACGACAACGGCGCATCCAAGAACCTGCTTGACTTCACCAAGCGTAACTGGATGACATACGTTCCCGCTGCGGTCAGCCTGGGCGTCACGATCTTCGCAATCGTCTCCCTGCACAACGTCACCTACAAGAAGTACCAGGCGCTCGCCGCTGCGTACTCCATCTCTCAGATGAACGTGTCCGAGCTCCGCAAGAACGTGCTCGAGCAGGTCGAGGTCATCAAGAAGGGCACTAAGCCCGTAGACAAGAAGGCTGCCGAGAAGAAGCTCCCCGAGGGCTCAATGGTCATTTTCGGTGACGAGGAGGTCCTGTGCAAGGACGCCATCACCGGACGTACCTTCCGTTCCACGGCTGAGAAGATCCGCGGTTACTGCAACAACATCTCTGAGGACCTGCTGAACTTCGGCCCCTGCCCTCTGAACGACTTCTACGCTCAGATTCACATCGGTGAGACTGGCGTTGGCGATGAGCTCGGCTGGGACGGTGGCGTGACCATCAAGCCTGAGTTTCGTCCGGTGCTCCTGCCCTCCGGTTCGCCCGCGATTGAGGTCGCGCTGACTCCCGCTCCTCAGCCTAACTGGTTCAAGATCGGTTGAAGAGCCGTGACCAAGGAGAATAAGGTCACTTTCACAGACGAGCCGATCGAGTATTCTGAACCCCCAGAATACTGGCCAAACACAAAATACGGGTCCTCTAATGAGAACTAACCCTCAAGAAAGGACCCCTCCCATGTACACCTTCGGAATCATGCTTGGCTTCTTTGGCGTTTGCTGCGCCCTCGATCCCAACCGTGCCCGTAAGAAGGCCTACAAGAAATCCCAGAACTGAGACCCCTCACCCTATAACCCCTAACACGGGTTATAGGCTTTGTCAAAAACTGAAAGGCAGTCACTACAATGGAAACCTTCACCACCATCATCATGCTCATCATCATCCTCGCCTTCATCACATTCATGATGATCATCAACGCGATCACCAAGATCCTCGGCGGAGGTACCGGCAAGATCGCTGCCACCGGCTTTATCGGCTTCCTCCTTCTTAAGACCTTCGGCCCGAAGCTTGAAAAGTACATCGAGGAGTACCGCAACAACCAGAACAAGTGACCACCCAAAACTTACTATTTGAAAGGAATATCATGAATCGCGCACTCGCGTCTGTTGGTATCGCCGCGGCTGTTATCTGCGGATCTGCCACACCTGCTCTCGCAGCAGACAACCCTATCGACGCCAAGATCACCTATATTTCCTCAGGCAGCTCCCAGGTGTCCTCGCCCGTCACGGTCAAGGGAGCTTGGTCTACTAAGAAGCTCGAGGTTGGACAGACTTTCAAGGTTACGTCTGACGTCATCAACTGGGCATACGACTTCCCCTTCACTCTGAACGACGATACTCAGATCGGATCCTGCAAGACCGATAAGGGCACCCTCACCTGCACTGTGGACAACGTCCCGGATTCAGTCGCCAACAAGACCGATATTTCCGGTATTTGGTGGACCACTGCTCGCCTTCAGGAGTCTGTCGTCGGCAAGAAGTTGGGCGAGATCTCTATCGGAGGTCGTGCATACCCCTTCACCTTCGGCGACAAGGATTGGGATGGCGCCTGCGATAACGACTGCAATGGCGGTCACTACGAGGACGCTAAGCCTGAGAACTCGAAGTGGGGCTGGGTCAATCCCGATGGTACTACCTCTTGGATGATCACTTGGATCGCCGAGCCTGGTGTTAAGTACTCCGTCCACGACGGGTACACCAAGCTAAGCACGTCCGTTAAGTGTGCGAAGGGCGACACCTGGGATCCTAACACGACCGTATATATCTCGGCGATTCGAGTCAACGACTACACTATCGAGTTCACAGCCCCCGAGGGCGTAAAGGTGTGTACGACGTACACCCCTGAGCCTATGGCTACGCCGGCGGGCGCTAAGACCGCGACTAACGTCGCTGATGTGAACGGCATCAAGCTTGAGCGTACGATCAAGGTTGGTGTGAATGGTGGGACTACTGGGGACGGGACCACTCCAACCCCCTCTCCTTCCGTGTCTACCCCAGCTCCCAACCCGACAACGACGACGCCCGTTCCGGTGCCCTCCGTGAGTACTCCTGCTCCGCAGTCTGGAACGAGCACGCCTTCTGCTAAGCCGTCTCATTCTGGGACGGCGACACCTTCGACCCAACCCACCGTGAAGGCCGAAACACCCAAGCCTAGCGAGACCAAGCTCGCTAAGACCGGATCCGATTCGAGTTTTCTCGTGGTTCTGGTCCCCCTGGTCGCCGTCATTGGCACCTTTATCTACCTCATCTCTCTGTCTCGAAAGGATGACAACTGACATGCAGTCCATCAAGGTTAAGTACACCAATTTCTTTGGAGAAGAAACGGAGGAGAAGCTCCACTTCCATCTCTCCAAGGCTGAGCTCATGAACATGGAGCTTCAGCGCACCCCGCTTTCCGCCAAGATCGCCCTGATCAATGGCGGTGAGGCTTCTCCCATGGATGCCTACAAGCTGCTTCAGGAATTCGTGGGTGCTGCGTACGGCGAACGCTCTGAGGACGGTACGCGATTCTTCAAGGATGAGCGTGCGACCAAGGCGTTCCTGGCATCCCCAGCATTCGACGCCCTTCTCGACAAGCTCAGCAACGATCCCAAGTTCTCGAACGGGTTCCTTGCCGGCCTCTTCCCCGATGACATCATGGGTAAGGCCAAGAAGCTGATCGAGGAGCACCCAGATGCCTCTCTCGAAGAGCTCCGCAAGATTGCTGAGGCGAACTGATGACGGACATCGTCCCCATCGAGCCTACTCGGCCCACTGAGGTCTCCCTCCCTGGCAACAGTGATAAAGCCAAGGAGGGGGCCTCCCCCGAGAAGAAGGTCATCGCCAAGGCTAAGGTCCAGAAGAAGTCTGCCATCAAGGAAGCTCTTCGGACCTTCTTCGCTCAGGATCTCCCAGAGATTGCTGAGCATCTTGTGATCGATGTGGCCATCCCCGCTGCGAAGAACGCCATCACCGACATGGTGACACAGGGTATTCAGCAGCTTCTTTACGGCGAAGTTGACCCTAGGCGTCGTCCTTCGTCTGGTTATACATCATATTCTAGCTCTTCTCGCGACAATCGCGGGAGAGGATACTACGAATCGCGGCGACCTGAACGGCGCGAACCGCGTCAGCCGAAGCCCACGAACGTTGAGGACCTTGTGTTCGACACCCGCGGCGACGCTGTTGACGTGATCGAATTCGTCGCTGAATCCATCGAACAGTACGGTCAGGTCTCGGTTGCAGATCTGATGTCGTCAGTTGGTATTCAGCCCCGATACACAGATGAACGCTGGGGTTGGACCACAACCGACGCGTTCGAAATCCGACAGATCAGGGAAGGTTGGCTCGTCTCTGCCGATCGTCCCGAACCCATCAAGTAACATATTTGCTCAGAAAGGAGCACATTCAAATGTCTATCACGACCGCTTTCCACACGGGCATGGCTCGCATCTCGAAGCACGCCCCTACCATTCTCTCCGTTGCCGCCTCCGCTGGTGTCGTCGCAACCGGCTACCTCGCATGGCGAGCCGGCACTCGATTCGAGGACTGTGAAGGACGCGACTGGGATCGTCGCAAGGAGTGCATCCGCAACGCCGACCAGATCGCCGATGAGGACGTTCACAAGATCGAGATGAAGAATCGCATCCTATTCATCCTCGACACTGCGTACACCTGTGCGCCTGCTGCTATCGTCGGCGCTGCCACGATTACGATGATCTACTTCTCGAACTCGATTTCGAAGAAGCGTCTTGCTGCAGTTGGTGCTGCGTACACTGCTCTCCAGACTGCGTTCGATGGTTACAAGAAGACCATGGTTAACGCCCTCGGTAAGGAGACTGTCGAGAAGATCACTCGTCCCCAGCTGCCCAACGTCGGCAAGTCCGCTGAGGAGATCCTCTCGTCTGACAACAAGTCCGATGCTGCCGATGTCGTCGACGCCGTCATTGCGTCCATTAACGACCTGTCCCCCTACGCGCGAATCATCACTGAGGAGTCCTCGAACTGCTGGGATACCAGTGAGGATTACACCTCTGAAAACCTCGCAGCTGTTCAGCTCTGGGCTAACCGTCGTCTTGAGCGTAAGGGACACCTGTTCCTGAACGAGGTCTTCGACCAGCTCGGCCTCTCTCGCACTCGTGAGGGTGCTGTCGTCGGTTGGATCAAGAACTCCGAGGTTGGTGACGGCTACGTCTCGTTCGGTGACTTCGACTCGAACACTTACCGAGTCCCTAGCGACGACTACTCTCGCGTGGACACGAACTTCATCATCGACTTCAACGTCGACGGAATGATCTGGGACAAGATCTGACATGCACTACACATCCTGGCTTATCAAGCGAGGGTGTCTCGAGAACTACTCGGAGCTTGCTTCGGTGTGGGATGAACTCGATTTCGTGTGGTATATTCCTGAAGACGAAGATAAGGCCATCCAGGCTCTTCGTATGAGGGATGAATACTGCTACGAAACGGGTATGCCCTCTCCGAGGCAAGCTCCGGCTTCGTTCCTTGAGGTCTTCGTGAGTATTACCGATACTTTGACTGCTATGCTGTATCAGGATCGGGAATCATTCACGAAGTCCATTCTTCTGAATGTGGGCGCTCGTTCATTTTCTGACGACGGGCGCCTGCCTTCAGAGATTCACGAGGAGGCCCTGATCATTGCCGAACGCGTGATGTACAGGACCTACTCTAGGAACGGAACCGGCGGACTATTCCGCATACCGGGGGTAGATACTCTCGAGATGCCCTTAACGACCCAAATGATTCAGTGGGCCAACTTGTACGATCCATATCACTAAAGGAGGCCACGGGAGGTGGACTTTTACGAGATCGAAACTATCCCGATGAGGGGTCAAGCGGGAATGATGGAAGTCAGACCCAACTTCATAAACCTCAAATCTAGGGATATCATGTTGCGCGATGGCGATTTCGTCGCGGTTTGGGACCCCAAGACCGGTCTCTGGTCCAAGCATGAAGACGATGTGATAGATATCATCGACAATGACGTATTCAATTACGTCGAAAAGTCGGGTATCCAGAATCTATTTCCGCGTATCTGCCGGAAAGATTCGGACGGTGTTTGGAGACAATACCGGCAATGGTCTAAGAATATGGTTGACACGGATCATCCTCTCGACCGAATGCCGGTGTTTAAAGACACGATTCTTCGTCAAGAAGACCATGTCTCGTACCGTCTCCCGTACTCTCTCGAAGACGGTGAACCGACTAATTGGTTTAAGCTCGTAGACACTCTATACGACCCTTCTGAACGTCAGAAGATCGAATGGACTATCGGGTCAGTTCTAACTGGGGATTGTCGGACCATCGACAAGTTTCTGGTATTTTACGGAGATCCCGGTTCGGGTAAATCTACAATCCTGAATGTGATGCAGAGGCTTTTCGGAGATTTCTGCGTCCCTTTCGATTCTGAATCGCTCGCACTGCGAAATAATTCATTTGCCCTTAGCGCGTTTGCCGACGATCCATTAGTAGCTATCGAGCATGATGGTGATTTGAGTCGAATCGAGACAAACACTCGTTTGAACTCGATCGTGTCGAACGAAATACAGCTCGTAAACGAGAAATTCAAGAAACCTCGTTCGATGAGGATCACAACCACTCTCATCATGGCTTCGAACAGCCCGGTTAAGATCACCGACGCGAACTCCGGTATTCCTCGACGTTTGCTTGATGTTTCACCATCGGGAAGACGTCTATCGATAGACGAGTACACTAGTGTCATGGACGGGGTGTACCAGGAACTCGGCGTCATTGCTAAGCATTGCGTCGATGTTTATCGTAGTCTGGGACCGAACTATTATCGCAATTACAGATCTAAGACAATGATCTCGGAGACTAATCCAGTCTTCAACTTTGTCTCTGAGATGTATTCGGATTGGGGGCACGACGATAGAGTTACTCTTGCGAAAGCATATTCCGATTATAAGGATTATGTCGATGAAACCGGAATCCAGTATCGAATGCCTAGGTACAGGTTTAAAACCGAACTTAGTCGATATTTTCGAGAATTCCACGAACGAGTGATGATCGACGGCATTCCTTATCGGAGTCTGTTTGTTGGTTTCCAGAGCGACAAATTCGAAAACCGCGAATACACCCCATCACCAGTTAAGGGCGATATATGGCTCGACTTGAAATCTGGAACACCGTCAGTATTCGACGAGCACTTCGCCGGATGTAAGGCTCAGTACGCATCAGAGAAGGGAACTCCTCAAAAAGCTTGGAAATACGTTGATACAACACTCAGTGGTATTGTCTCAACAGATGAGCATTACGTACTCATGCCCGAGGAATACATCTGCATTGATTTTGATCTGAAAGGAGACAATGGTGAAAAAGACCTCAATGCTAATTTTAGCGCTGCTTCTGCTTGGCCCCCTACGTATGCAGAAACGTCAAAAAGTGGCGCAGGCATCCACCTCATCTATCGGTATCCTGTCGATAAGGATACCCTTGCTGAATATTCGCCTGGAATTGAAATCAAACGATTCCGAGGGAACGCGTCTCTTCGGCGAAGACTGTCCCTTCACAACGAGCGAGGTATCGAGGATTATCCGGGAGACCTCCCCACGAAGGCTCCCAAGATGATCAACGAGAAGCATATTCAGGACGAGAACCATCTCAGGTCTCTCATCGCCAAGGCACTTCGTAAGGAAGTGCATGCCAACACCGCTCCCAATGTCGACTTCATTAAGAGTATTCTCGATGAGGCCTACGAGTCTGGAATCACATACGACGTCACCGACGCTCGCAACGCCGTGACCTCTTTCGCAATGTCTTCGACAAATCAATCGGATCGTTGCCTCAAGATGGTCCAGCAGATGCACTTCATGTCTGAGGACAAGGCGGAAGTCGCAGAGGACGGAAACGGACGCATCGCGTTTTACGATGTCGAGGTTTTCCCGAACCTCTTCGTCATCTGTTACAAATTCCCCGGCGAGGAGGTTGTCCATTTCTGGACGAATCCATCAGCCAAGGCAGTGAAGTCGTTGTTCGATCTCCGGTTGATAGGTTTTAACAACCGGAAGTATGACAACCACATCATGTATGCGGCATCGCTTGGATACTCGAATGCGGAACTCTTCGAGATCTCGCAACGGATCATCAACAACGAGAAGAATGCAACGTTCCGTGAGGCGTACAACCTCTCGTACACGGATATTTACGACTTCTCGACGAAGAAGCAATCTCTCAAGAAGTGGGAGATTGAGCTCGGGATCAGGCACCAGGAGAACAACCTCCCTTGGGACCAGCCGGTTCCTGAGGGTCAGTGGGATGACATCGTCGAATACTGCAAGAACGATGTCAAGGCCACTGAGCTGGTGTTCAACCATCTCGCCAGTGACTGGGGTGCTCGCAAGATCCTTGCCGAACTCTCCGGTCTGAGTGTCAACGACACCACCAACCAGCACACTTGTGCTCTGGTGTTTGGTAAGGAGCGTCGACCTGATAAGTCGAAGTTCGTATACACCGACCTCAGCGAGATGTTCCCGGGATACACCTTTGACAAGTTCAAGGGTTCGTCCTATCGCGGAGAAGATCCGGGGGAGGGCGGCTACGTATATTCGGAACCCGGATATTACGAGAATGTCGCCCTCCTTGATATTGCATCGATGCACCCGACGTCGATCGAGCAGCTCAATTTGTTCGGTCCTTATACTCAGCGTTACAGTGAGCTCAAGCAGGCTCGAGTGGCGATCAAGCATAAGGACTTGGACGCGTTGGGTAAGCTCTTCGACGGGCGTCTGGTTGAGATCGCGAAGAATTACGATCTTGATGAACTCGGCAAGGCGCTCAAGATTCCGATCAACTCCATGTATGGGTTAACGAGCGCCAAGTTCGATAACCCCGCATGGGATCCTCGGAATGTTGACAACATTGTCGCTAAGCGGGGGGCTTTGTTCATGATCGACCTCAAACACTATGTGCAAGAGGAACTCGGTCTGACAATTGTTCACATCAAGACGGACTCCGTCAAGATTCCCGGGGCCACGCCTGATGATATTCAGAAGGTGATGGACTTCGGGAAGAGGTATGGGTACGACTTCGAACATGAGGCCACCTACGCCAAGATGTGTCTCGTCAACAAGGCTGTGTACATCGCAAAGTACGCATTCCCTCACGAAGGCGAATGGACAGCTACTGGTAAGCAGTTCCAGGAACCTTACGTGTTCAAGAAGCTCTTCACGAAGGAGCCGATTGAATTCGAGGATTACATCCAGACCAAACAGGTCAAGACCGCGATGTACCTGAGATTCCCCAGTAGCGGAGATCACTTCGTCGGCAAGGTCAGTGCGTTTGTGCCAATCAAGCCCGAACGAGGTGGTGGTGAGCTACTACGGATGAACAGCGAAGGCGAGATCAAAGACGCCGTCGTTGGGACAAAGGGCTATCGCTGGAAGGAAGCAGAGATGGTCCGATTCATGCATCAGGAGCAGGATGTAGATACGTCTTACGCCGAGATGCTTGCCGATGAGGCAAAACAAGCGATCGAACAATTCGTCGATCTCGAAACACTGTGCCACTGAGAAAGGAAAACATCATGGCATTCAACAACACCCCCTCCGATCTGGTTATCGAAGACGCTCGTCTGCTCTTCACGAACTTTGCTGGGTCTCCGACGCGCTACAACCAGGAAGGCGGCAAGCGCGAATTCTCGGTCGCGATTCCGCTTAACCTTGTCGAGGATCTTGAACGAGATGGATGGAACGTCAAATTCCGAAAGAACCAGGACGGCGAACTCGACCCCGAGCGTCCTTACCTGGGCGTCAAGGTCTCGTACAAGTTCCGCGCGCCGGCCATTTGGCTGGTGACTGGAGGTCGCAAGCAGCTCCTCAACGCGGATACTGTTGGGACCCTGGACAACATCACGATCAAGACGGCTGACGTGGTCATCCACCCGTCGGTCTACGACGTCCGTGGTCAGAAGGGTATCTCGGCATACGTCAAGGAGCTGTACGTCGTGATGGATGACGAGTCGGCTTCCTTCGCGGCTAAGTACGCTGATCTCGACTGATCATATTTTAAGGCGGGGGTGGGCTGTGAAAGGTCTCACCCCCGTCTTAGATGAAAGGAGTTACCACATGTTCATCGAAGACTCTGAAAACTGGGCTACAGTGCCGGGCTTTGCTCACTACGAAGCAAACCGTCTTGGTATGATCAAGCGTAAGGATACCGGTGTTATCCTGAAGCCCTTCAAGCGTCGCAACAGCACGTCTCGATACGTGCGACTGTACACAACTCCCGGTGAGGCTCAAGAACGTTCGGTCGCATCGGTGATCTGGGCTGCCTTCTACAAGAGGTGGCCCGACAGGGGTCTGTATGTCTGTCACGCAGACGGGGACCTTGAGAATAATTCGATCGATAACCTGTTCCTGGGAACTCGATCGGATGTCCGAAAAACACAGCGGCGTCGAGATGATCTCATCTGGGCGCAGCTACAAGAGGAAGGAGAACTGGTGCTATGAGTGACTGGTTCGAAACCATTGTCCCGAAAGACCGTACGTGGACACGGGAAAACATCAAGACTGTGAAGACTGTTAAGAAGGGTGGCGCGACCGATATTGCACGTTACCTTTCTACAGTACTCGAGCGTTCGGATGATCCTGCTCTCAATGGAGACAACTTCACGGCGGTTGTCAATATCAAGAACGGATTCATCCCGGCCAATGGCGACTACTCTGGATTCTCGATTCAGATCGAGGGTATCGTAATGGGTGAGCAGGTCAAAAAGACTGTCAATGGCAGTAGTGACCCCGTGACTACGGAATACGTCTGGGAAGTTCGCAAGATCATGTTCATTGTAAGTGGCCGAAACGCTAACGACCACACCAAGGAAACCGTGATCGATGCCGGCGATGACTGGATCATGCGCGCCTTTACACACGGTGATGCGGAAGAACCCGGATTCGGTAAGGGCGCCAAGTATGGCTCGTGGTGGGCCAACAACGCTGAATTCAACCCGAAGATCAATAGTACTTCCAGATTATCTATCAAGGAAGCGCTTAGGAAAGACCCTGGAACGGAGCAGCTCTGATGACACAGATTCCTGAAAATATGAAGACACATCTCAAGACCCCGGGAGCTAAGTTCAACCGAGATCCTCGTTCCGAGAAGGTGATCAAC
>ENA-ORML01001802-ORML01001802.1-human-gut-metagenome-genome-assembly--contig:-NODE-1802-length-16618-cov-3.550444_pt1 | contig 16618 bp, 10 predicted proteins | sample MGYA00242103_ERZ508995 | MGnify/ENA primary metagenome ERZ508995 (study PRJEB26280, sample SAMEA2338702) | human gut metagenome | biome: human gut; feature: human-associated habitat; material: faeces... | reverse complement strand
CAGCTGTTCCAGAATGATCAGTTCCATTCCCTGCTGCTTTTCGTAGAATTTGTTCAGCTTGCCGCTCTCTCCCGTTTCTTTGCTTTTGTGTTTCCTGTTCTCTTCTGTTTCCGCTTCTATCATTTATGCTCCTATACTATATATTCGACATCCTTATCCGTTTTTCCTTATGAAAAATGACCGTTGTCTTGCTTTTGTCAACGGTCTGACGCCCGGCTTTTAGCCAGGGATTATTATTTTTTGTATTTGCCCCCCTTTCGTCAGGTGTGCAGGCCTGATCCCCGGCTCCGCCGGGGCATCGTTATTATGGGCGTTTTCAAGGCGGAGGAGAGGTCAAAGCAGGCCCCAGCCCTTTCGCAGCAGGATTACATATTCCCCGCACAGCATTACAAATTGTCTGCGCAGCTTCAATCTGCTATCATCTGGGGAAGAGAGAGACAGAGGAGGTCTGCCTGGTGGAACTATACGTAAAAGATGGGGCCTATTGCTGGAGCCGGGAGCGCAGTCGGGATGCCATTGCCTCTTTGGCGCCCATGCTGGTGGAAGAATATGATGAGCTGCATACGGCGCACGATGCCGGATTCTTATCCCGGGATCACATTGACGACTTGGGAAACGGCCTGTTTCGGGTCTGCCGCAAGGTGACCAATCAAAGCGGGCGCACCCGATGTGTCAAACTCGTTGCGCAGCTCGAAACCCGTTTCAAACCCCAGGATTATCTTATGCCCTGCATTCTGTATAACGGCAACCAGTGGGGCAGCGGCAATTCCCCCAAGGGACTGACCTATGATGGGAAACCATGGATCTTTGCCTATGACCGCATGGGCATTCCGTCCTGCACGCTTACGGAGAACCGCGACGTCGGACTTGCGCTCTTTGCCTCGGATCAGGATAAGGAAAGCCTTAGAACCTCCGCAAGCCTGGTCAGGCAGGAGGACGGCACATTCCTTCACCGCATTTATTATCCGGTAACCGAAGCCCCTGTAACCTATAGCGGAAAAAACAAAATGACGCAGCGTTATGACGAGTATTTCACCCTGACTCCGGGCGAAAACCTTTCGATCGCCTTCTATATCTTTGCCTGCGTACCCAAATGGGAACATTTTGCCTCCGCAAATCTGCTGGACCGAATGCCTGAAGTATTTCCCTATCGCAAGGGCCCTCGCTTCACTCCCGAAAGAGTGTGGGAACTGGGAATGAGCTATTTGAAAAGGCTCATCTATCCATGGCAGGGGAAAAAGCTGATTATCGCCGGCATCGACACAAAGCTGTCCCATTTGCAGGCGGGACATATGGGGTCAAAGCTCACCCCGGAAGAGATGCGGCGCCTGATGGGCCTTCGGGAATACAACACATACGGCTTTCACCGCATCATTTTTGAAATGGGCTGGGCAGGACAAGGCTTTCTTACGGCCCGGCTGATGATGATTGAAGCAATCCGGCGAAACGACCGGGAACTGCTGGATACGGCCGTTGACATTCAGGAAACCTGGGCGGCGCAACAGCAGGAAAACGGTATGATCCTGCCTCACTTTGAGCGCTATGCCGAATGTGCGCGGCCTGATCAGGAAGCGGCGCTCTGTCAGGGATGGCAGCCGGAAACCTGCAATCTTGGCTGGGGCGCGTCAGAAATGGCCAAGATCTATGCGCTGCTTAAGGAAAATGGCTTGGAGAAGCCGGAGTTTCTGCGCTTTGCCACCCGCATTTGCGACTTTTTTGTGGCCCACTACAGCGCGGAATGGGGCTTTGGCAAGCTGTGGAGCATGCAGGGTGAGGCCCTTGACACCACGGGATCGGTCGGAGGGTTCATCCTGAACGCCCTTATCGACACCTGGCGGGTGACAAAGCGGCAGGAATACCTGAAAACCGCCGCCACGGCGCTGGATTTTTACATGGAGCGCGATGTGAACCATTTTCGATGCATGGCAGGGGCCATCGACTGTGAGGCCGTGGACAAGGAAACCGCCTTTCCCTTTGTGGTCTCAGCGCTGGACCTGTATGAAATCACCGGGGATGAAAAATATCTGGAATATGCGCAGAAAGCCGCGTATTACTTTTTCTCCTGGGCGTTTCAGTACGATGCGCTGTATCCGGACACAAGTGATTTTTCCCGCTACGGATACAGCACGCAGGGCGGAACCGCAATTTCTGCGGAGCATCATGCCATAGATCCCTGGGGCGCCCTGCTGACGCCGGAATTTGTCCGCCTGTGGAAACATACGGGACAGCAGCGCTGGCTTTTGTGGGCGCGGATGATGTGGGATCAATCCCTGCTGGGCATTACGGCACAGGAGGGAGAGAAGGTCCATGGCCTGCCCAGACCTCTTGGCAGCCAGAACGAAGGGTTTTTCCAATGCCGGTGGACCAAATACCGGCCTGACTGCGAGGAACGGGGGCATTTTAACGACTGGCTGGTATCCTGGTTATCCGCATACCGGCTGACAGCGCTGGACCGCCTTGTGGCGGTGGCGGGGGAAGAGGACTGGAGCCTGCTGGCATAAATGCAGGCTTTCAGGACAGGAAGGGGGAAAGAACTGCCTGTGGCATTTTGCCGACGGGGCTTATGGCTGTTTCCTGTGCAGCTGTCGGTATTGCCCGGGCGTCATTCCCTCAAGAAATTTGAACTTGCGCAGGAAATTGGGCACGTCATTATAGCCCACGTACAAAACCAGCTCGCGAATGGTCAGATCGCTCTGCTCCAGCATGCGCTTGAATTCGTTGAGTCTAAGGTAGGAAACATACTGCACAAAACCCTGTCCGGTTTCTTCCTTGAGCAGCGTGCTGATTTCTCCCCTGGGAATGCCAGTGCCTTCCGCCACGCTCTGAATGGATAGATCCTGGCTTTTGAAATTGGTCAGGATATAATCGATAAGACGGCGCTTAAGACAGGAATCCTCCTCACTGATGCGCCGGCGCATAATTTCACAAAGATCGGAGACGATTTGGGTAGCCTGCTGGGAAAACTCCTCTGGCGAGGTAATGGTGATCAGATGCTGGATGGAGGTTTTGGACAGGGGAAGGTGCAGGCTGTTTGCCTGACGAATCAGCGTGGTGAGCAGCTCGGAACAGCAAAAGCGGAAAAAGGCCAGCGAGTGGGTTACGGCAGCGATATTCTGAAGCATGTCATTGAGCGCGCGAAGCGCAATGGTGGAATCCCCGCGGTGCAGTCCTTCGCTCAGCAGCGAAACGGACAGGGGAGACAGGCCGTGAAAGCTGTCTTCGGGCAAGGTGCCGCTGTCCGGCTCCACGTCGCCATAGCGCCACAGCCTTTTGTCAGGCGGCATCAGCTGAACGGCCGCACAAGCCTCCGCAAACGATTCGTTCATCTGCAACGGACTGTGATAGGCGGAGCCAATGCCGATGACATTGGGAGCGACGCCGCTTTCCTGCATGTAGGCATCAAGCTGCCGGGCATATTCCCAAACCTGTCGGGCAACAGCGTCCTCGCTTGCGTCAAAGCTGATCAAAACGCAAAGGGCGTTTTCACCGGGCAGCTCACCCAGCGCGGCAAAGGCCCCCATGGGAGAAAAGCGCGACGCGGTCAGCGCCGCCTGCTCCATTTGCGTTTCTGCTTCCTTGCCCGAGAAGGAAAGGTACATCGCCAGCACCCACTGGTGATGAAAATCCATATCCGCCCGGTTGGCTAATGCCGCACATTCCTCCGGGCTTTTGATGCGGCCAAAAATCAGCCGCCGGACAAACTGCTGCGCAATCAGCGGGGTCATTTCGTTAAGCTGCTCGGACAGCGCCTGCGCCTCATCCACCGTCTGGTCATAGGTGGAACGGATCAGGTCCAGCTCGTTTTCCCGCTGCCTGGTCCATTTCCGGCCTGTCACGTGCTGCAGCAATTCCTGAATGGGTTTGTAATTGAAAAAGGCAATCCATACGATCAGGCCACAGGTGAGCACGATCAGCGTAAGAATCAGCACCAGCATCAGGTTCTGCGAAGGCTTCATGGAGCTGTAAAAGACGTCGGAAGCGCTGGACAGAACCCAGAACAGGCCCAGATTGCTGTCGCTTACGCGCATGCTTACCATATCCCTGCCATTTTTCCGCGTGTTTACAATTCCCATGCCCCGAATCCGCATGGCGTCGCTCGCTGAAAGCGTCTCCCCGGCTGTGGACCATTCATACAGCAGCGTATACTTGCTGTCATACAGATACAGGCTTTCGCCCATGGTACCCAGATAGTTTTCAAACTCGGATGCGATCACGTCGTCCGAAAGCACAAAGAGCATAACGCCCTTGCTGGCCATGCCCGTAGGAAAGGGCAGCGCATAGACCAGCCCGCTCAGCTTGCGCGCCTCGCTGTCCAGCAGCGGCAGCAGCTCGGGGGATTCGATGCCTTGAATCTGCGTATACAGCGAGGACGAGGTCGGGTCGTAGACGGCCAGGACCTGGCGTTCGTAATCCCCATAGAGCATTTTCCCCTGCGACGAATAAATGTTCTTGTCTCCCTTGATATAGAACAGCACCGTTACATCCGGTACAATGCGTTCTTCCAAAGCCGTGAGCGCGGCGCAAAGCCCGCTTTCCGAGATGAGGGTGACAGCGCCCCGTTCATCGGTGCTGATTTCGCTTTCCACACCGAAAGCAGTGGTTGCCGTATATTGCAGGCGGTCTACAATATTGGAAATGTTTTCTGTGGCTGAGGTGAACCTTTGCAAAGACTGATCGTTGATATACTGAATGCTTCTTTCAGTAGTGCTTGTGTACAGTACCACGGAAAAAATCAATATGGGTACCATGACCAAAAGCAGCGAGGCAATATACCGAATGCGCAGATTGTTGTTTCGCAGCATGGAAGAATCACGGTCTCCTGTTCATTATAAAGATGAAAAAGTAAAGTTTCCCTTTTTATCTTAGGGGGATGTGGGCATAAAAGCAATTTGTTTATGATAACGGGCACGAAAAATGAATTACATATCGTCTGCAACGGCAAAACATACGCGCGGGAACGAACAACAACTTGCGCAGCAGCGCAGGGCGATGTTAGGCTCGAATTGCACAAGAGAATCCGGAGAAAACAAAAAACATTAAAAAAGAGGAGGCTTGGCCTTGAGCAGTGTTCAGCTATCCGTAAAAACAAAAAGAAAGGTCATCAAACGTCTTGGGCAGGACTTTGCCAGGAATAAATACGTATATCTGATGGTTATTCCTGTGCTTGTCTTTTATATTCTGTTCAAGTATGGCCCCATGACCAAAATGATCATCGCCTTTCAGGATTACAACCTGTACAAGGGCATCGCCGGGAGCAAATGGGTTGGGTTTGAAAACTTCATTGACTTCTTTCAGATGAAGGACTGCTGGAGGCTGTTGCGCAACACGCTGCTTCTGAGCCTGTATTCCATCGTGTTTGCGTTTCCGGCACCCATCCTGCTGGCGCTGATGATTAACGAAATCAAAAGCCGTGCAGGCCGAAAGCTGGTGCAGACCGTCAGCTACATGCCCCACTTCATCTCTCTGGTCGTGGTGTGCGGCATTTTGCGAAACTTCTGCGCCTCCACCGGTATTATCAATCAAATCATTCAATTTGTAAACCCCTCATGGGCGTCGCCCAATCTTCTGGGCGTGCCGGAATACTACCGCACCATTCATATTTCCTCATCCATCTGGCAGGAATGTGGGTGGGATTCCATCATCTATCTGGCCACGCTGTCCACCATTGATCCGCAGCTTTACGAGGCCGCCTACATAGACGGCGCAAGCAAGCTCAAACGCATCCTTCACATTACGCTGCCGTCGCTGATGCCGGTCATCACCATCCAGTTGATCATGCGCGTGGGCCGGGTGCTTTCGGTGAACTACGAAAAAATCCTGCTGCTTTATAATCCCCTCACGTATGAAACCGCCGATGTGATTTCCACCTATATGTACCGCTACGGCCTGCTGAACGGCAAGTACAGCATGGGCGCTGCGGTGGGCGTTTTCAATTCGATTCTGAGCATTTTGATTTTGGCAACGGTCAACGGCATCTTCCGTCGTTCGTCCGAAACCAGCCTGTGGTAAGGGGGAGAGCATATGGCTGTTGTAGACCGCTCAACCAAGGGAGAGAAAACGCTTCACGGCATAAATCTGTTCGTGCTGGCGCTGCTTACGGTCATCTTTTTCTATCCGCTGTGGCACTGTCTGATGGCCTCCTTTTCGGACCCTACCAGTCTGATTGGCTACAAGGGGTTGATCAGCCTGCCGATGGGTTTTAGTCTGGAAGGCTATAAAACGGTGCTGCAAAATAAAAATATCCTCACGGGCTATATGAACACGTTGTTTTACCTTGTGGTAGGCACGGCCATCAACATGGTGCTGACCATTTTGGGCGCCTATGTGCTTTCGCGCAGGCGCATGATGCTCAAAGGGCCGCTGACGCTGCTGATCGTGTTTACCATGTACATGGACTTCGGGCTTATTCCCGCGTTTCTCAACGTTCGGGACCTGGGACTGTACGACAGCCGGTGGGCGATTCTGCTGCCCGTGGCGATCAACACCTACAACCTGATCGTCATGCGCACGGCCTTTGTCAGCGTGCCCGCCGCGCTGGAGGAATCGGCCATGATCGATGGGGCCAACGACTTCACCATCCTCTTCAAGATCATTCTTCCGCTGAGCAAGGCGACGCTGGCGGTGGTGGTGCTGTTCTATGTGGTGGAGCATTGGAACAGCTGGTTCAGCGCATCCATTTATCTGAGGGACCGGGAAAGGTTTCCGCTGCAGCTGTTCCTCAGAGAAATCCTCATTTCCAGCTCGTCCAGCACGGCGGCGGGCGAGGCCAGCTCTGTAGATGGCGTGATGTATCTGGAGGAGCTGATCAAATATTGCAGCATCGTCATCTCCACTCTTCCCATTCTGTGCGTCTATCCCTTTGTGCAGAAGTACTTTATTTCCGGCGTTATGCTGGGTTCGGTCAAGGAATGACCCCAGGCATCCGGCAGCATGATATTGGCGCGCTCGTGCGTCCATATAGAATCCGTATGAAAAATGAAAGGAGAGAAACCCCACATGTTGAAACGAATCCTCACCCTGACACTGGCCCTTGCACTCCTTTGCGGTTCTGCGCTTGCGGCTGAGCACCTTGAAGGATACTATACGCCCCCGCCCATGAACGAGGGTCAGTACCCCATTGATGAGGAAGGCGTAACCCTGACCTACTGGATGCCCATCAACTCGGGTGCCGCAAACTTCATTTCGAGCTATGATGAAAATCCATCCTATCAGGCCGTTCAGGCCAATACGGGCGTGGACATCGAGTTTATCCATCCTGCCGCCGGCACCGAGGTGGAAAGCCTGCAGCTGCTTCTGGCCTCCGGCGAGCTGCCCGACATGATTCAGGTCCAACGGGAGGACTGGTATTCTGGCAGACTGAAGGCTCTGTATGAGGATGGCGCCATCATTGATATCGCGCCTTATCTTGACGAGTACGCGCCGCAGTACAAGGAAGTCATCAACCATGACGAGGTAGCCCAGCGCCAGATCATCGACGATGGCAAGGTATATGGCTTCTACAAGATCACCTATGCCGATCCCATGCCCTATGTGCGCTTTAACGTCAACAAGGACTGGCTGGATGAATTTGGCATGACGGAGCCAAAAACCATCGCGGAATACGAAGCGTTCTTCCAGGCCGTGCTGGACAACAAGCCCGGCGTTGTGCCGCTGTTTATTTCTCGTACCTCCGCTGAGCAGATCAACCTGCTCATGGGCGCGTTTGACATGCTTGACGACTGGTACCTGGCTGATGACTCCACTGTGGGCTACTGGGCCAACGCTGCTCAGTACAAGGATTTCCTTACCCTGATGCACAGCTGGTATGAAAAGGGCTACCTGATGAAGGACTTTGCCTCCCTGACGCAAAGCGAGGCTCAGGCCATGTTTGACATGGGCCAGCTTGCCTGCATCGGCGACAGCGTAGACGCCACTTACAGCCGCGTGGCCGACAAGTTCACCGTGACCAACCTGCCCTATATGCGTAAGGAAGAGGACTCTGTGATTGGCAGCAACCTGCCCAACTGGCCCGTGGACGAGATGAACGCATGGGTCACGGTGATTACCTCCGCCTGCGAAGACGTAGAGGCCGCCGTACAGTATCTCAACTATGGCTATACCTACGAGGGCAGCCTGTACTTCTCCTTCGGCCTGGAGGGTGAGCACTGGAACTGGGGTGACGACGGCCTGCCGAAGTTTACGGATGTCATTCTCAATAACGCCGACGGCATGACCATCTCCAACGTCTCCTACGCGCTCAAGATTCATTTTGGCAGCCGCTACTGCTATCCCGACAGCATCGGCCATCCGGGCACCGCATCCGACGAGGAGGCCCTGCGGTTTCGCACCATGTGGAAGGACGATACCAACGAACAGTCCTACCTGCGTATGCCGCCGATCTCCCTGACGACGGAGGAGTCTGAGGAACGGGCGGATATCATGATTCAGGTGGATACCTATGCGCAGGAGATGATGCTCAAGTTCATCACCGGCGCCGAGAGCCTGGATTACTACGATACCTATCTGCAGGAGCTGGACGCCCGCGGCATGCAGCGCGCCATTGAGATTACCCAGAACGCGCTGGACCGTTATCTGGCTCAATAACATTTTCTCTTTCACCGCCCGCCGCACAAAGAGGCGGCGGGCGGCTTCTTTTCACTTGCTGACAGGAGGAAATGCGATGGGAATTGCGTTTCAGCAGGCGACGGCGATTCAGCAGATGCCCGAGCTTCGCGAGGCCCCCGAGACGTTTGAATATTCGGCGGAAATCTGCTTCCATCACCCGCAGGGAAGGGCCGGGCTGCTGCTTGGCATAAATGGCGGCGGGAACGGCTATGCGCTGATTGCCAGCGCCGAAAAACAATGCGTGCATTTTATGGAGTGTAAGAGCCGCGCGGTTCTGATCGACCGCGGCATGCGCAGGCTGCCCATCAAGCAGGAAACGTGGTATCCGCTGCGCGCACGCTATGACGGTTCCATTCTCCGGCTGTGGCTGAATGAAAATCCGCTGGACGGGGAGCCATGGCCCAAGTTTGAGTTCGCGCTGGAACTTCCTGGGTGCGGCGCGGGACTGTATCTGGAAAACGGAACGGCGGAGGTGCGGGGCGAGCGGCTTGTCCGGTGGACGGACGAAAAGCCGAAGGTTCCCACGTTTACCAACCCGGTGCTGACCGGAGCGGACCCGGATATTCTGCTCCACGAAGGCCGGTACTACATTTACAACCGTGTGCCCAACGACCCTAACAGCCGGGAGGATGCCTACCTGCTTCAAAATGGCGAGCATGCCGGACTGGACCGCATGGGGGATGCCAACGCCATTTTCCGCGTGGCCTGGTCGGATGATCTGGTCAACTGGAGCCCTTATCAGCCCGTGCTGTACCGTGACAAGAGCCTGCAGGGCGCCTTTTGCATGAGTCCCAATGTGTTTGAATACAAGGGATACTTTTATCTGCTCTTTGCGGCGGGGCGCTTCAGGGGCGAGGAGAACTTCCATGTGTATTATGCGGTGGCGCGTTCGCCCATGGGGCCCTTTGAAATGCGTACCACCCGACCGCTGCATCCGGATACGGAGGAAATTGGCGGAATGCCCTTTGTGGATACGGACGGGCAGTGCTACATCACCTATGTGCGCTTCGATCGGGGCAATCACATTTACCTGCAGCGCCTGACGGTGTCCGAAGGGGTGATTACGCCCCAGGACGATACGCTGGTACATGTGCTCAGCCCGCAGGAGGACTACGAGGCGGACGAATATGGCCGCATTGTGGAAGGCGGCGTGATCATTCCCCATGGGGGATGGTATTACATGATCTATGCCGACGGGCATTATCTGGGCCACTATGGTGAGTCCTACGCGGTGGCCGATAATGTATTCGGCCCTTACCGGCGCTATGGGCATAATCCCATCCTGCACCATCATTTTCAGGCGGATGGCGTGGGAGACGGCATCGTAATCTACAACCGCGACCGCTCGCGGATGTACATGGGGTATCACCGGCATGTCTCTCCCACGGAGGTGGAGCCGCGGATGACCTGCCTGGACCCCATGAAATTTGTGCCGGATCCGGACGGCGGCCCGGACATTTTAACGGTTCGCGGCCCGTCGACCGTGCCGCAGCCTTTTCCCTTTACCAATGCATAGCATAGGCGCAGGAGGTTTTTTACATGGCGTTTCAATGGATTGCCAATGAGCAGGAACACCGTTTGATGTGGGATCAGGAAAAGGTGATCGTCATTCCCCGTGAGGGAAATTGTGAAGATACCTTTGAACCGTTGGAGGAGGGGGCGTGGCGCTGGACCCGGCGCAGCCCGGCTCCCGTCGATACGATGCGCATGACGCTGGTGCAGCAGGAACCGCTCGTATACTGGCAGGTTCCCGCGGTCAACTATAACGGAAACGGTTGGGGCAGCGGCGCGCAGTATTCCGGCTATGAATGCGGAGGGAAGCCCTGGACCTACGCCTGGCACCGCGTGGCGATTCCCGCGTGCACCTATGCGGAAGGCACTCACTGGGCGGTGGGACTGTTTGGCGGGGAAGAGGGCGGCATGAGCGGCTGCCTTGCCAAAGAGGGAGACGCGGCGTGCCAGAGCCTGCTCTGGCCGGAGCAGGAGGGGCCGAAGGTGCTGTTTAAGCGCTGCTGGGAACCTCCGTTTCAGGGAACCATGACGCCCCGGCAGAGCTTTCAGGCAATTCTGAGGGTTTCGGCAGTTCACCAGCCCCGAAAGGGCTATCACGGGCTGCTGGATTTTGCATGGCGGTATTTTGAGCGACCCCTGGAAATGGAAAAAACGCCGGAACAGCTGGTGAAGCTGGATACGCTGTATTTCAGGCAGCTGTGGCGAAAGAACTTTGACGGCGTTACCGGATTTGCCTCCGGCATGCACTGGGATGACGCGAAAGCCGCCTTTGTTCAGTCAGGAACCTTTGAAATCGGATGGGTAGGCCAAAATGCGTCCGTTGCGTGCGTGCTTTTGAGAGAATACATCAAAACCGGAGACGCGGACCTGCGTGACAAGGCGCTGAGCGTACTGGATTCATGGGTCAGATACGCGGCGCTGCCCAATGGGCTCATGCTGGTAAAGCTTCAGGCGGACCCAGCCCATTTGGATTCCATCATCAACGGAGACATACCGGTGGATCTGGACGCCTGCAATTTGGGCACTGCGGCGACCTACTTTTTTAAGGCGGCCAGGCTGGCAGAACAGGCGGGAACTCCCCGTCCGGAATATGAAAAGCTGGCTCTGGGCATTTGCGATTTTGCCCTGCGCGCGCAGCTGGACAGCGGCGAATTTGCCAAGAGCTGGTTTATGGATGGCTCGATCAACGCCGCCCATGGCAGCGTCGGAGCCTTCATGATCCTTCCTCTGCTGGACGCGCATACCCTTACCGGCGAACAGAAATATGCTGATTGCGCGCTAAGGGCCTTTGCCTTCTATTATGGGGAATTTGCGAAAAACGGCTTTACCACCGCCGGAGCGCTGGACAGCTATTGCATTGACAAGGAATCCGCGGCGCCGCTGCTGCGCGCGGCGCTGGAATGCTACCATCTTACCAAGGACCGCGCTTATGTGGATGCGGCTGAGGAAGTGGCCTATTACCTGGCGACCTGGCAGTGGCATTATTCTGTGCGTTTCCCGGAGGATTCAATGGCCAGGAAAATTGGCTATGACACATATGGCGGCACCGCCGTCTCGGCCGCGCATAACGCGCAGGACCCCTATGGCTTGTATTATGTACCGGAATACCTTGAATTGGCGCAGCTTACGGGCAAGGACATCTGGCTGAAGCGCGCGCGCGCCCTGTGGTATAATGGAATCCAACTGATTTCTGACGGTACGCTGGTTATCCATAACCGTGTGCGTCCCGCGGGCAGTCAGGATGAATCCGTGCGGCACACGCGTTGGGGAAGACCTGACAAACGCATATTTGTATCGTCGGAATGGCTGGTCAACTGGCCCGGCACCTTCCGTCAGGTTGCGCTGGACCGCATTGAATCCTGGGATGTGCTGCGCTGAGCGCAGCCGCGGGCGGCGGGTCGTTGCAAAACGGCCTGCCCCCCGCATGATTTCGCTGCTTGCCTGAATCCTGTTATCTGAGAGGAGGAGAACCGCGTTGCATACCGTTGCGCGCTCCGAGTTTCCAAGACCTGATTTTGAAAGGGAAAACTGGCTGTCGCTCAATGGCGAATGGCAGTTTTCAATTGATTCGCCTACGTTTGACCGCGTTATCAGGGTCCCTTTTGCTTGTGAAACACGGCTTTCCGGCATAGAAGAACGTGGCTTTCACGACCGCGTGTATTACCGCCGCACGGTCGAACTGCCTGAAAGAATGAGAGAGCATAATCTTCTGCTGCATTTTGGCGCAGTAGATTACAGCTGCCGCGTCTTTGTGGACGGCCGGCTGGCAGTCGCGCACATGGGCGGACAAACGCCGTTTTCCGCGGATATTACGCCCCTTCTGCGTTCAAAGGAACGCTTTGTGATTGAAGTGGAGGTGGAGGACGACCCGTTTGATCTGGAAATGCCGCGTGGAAAACAGTATTGGAAGGAACAACCCGGCGGTATCTTTTATGACAGAACTACGGGAATCTGGCAGAGCGTATGGCTGGAAGCCGTAGAGCCGCTTTATCTGAAGAACTGCATCATTACGCCGTTATTTGACCGGCGGGCGGTTCGCTTCGATTACACCCTCAGCCAGGGAACCGGTTGCACGCTGGAAACCGTTATCACATTCGACCGGCGGGAGGTTGTCCGCCTTTCTCATGACGCCTCCGGTCAGACGGGATCTTTTGCCATTCCGCTGGATTCGCCGGATACGCTCAAACAATGTGATTTCTTTGAGGAGCTGTGCTGGACGCCGGAAAGGCCTCGCCTGTTTGATGTGCTGTTTACCGTAAAGCGGGAAGGAGAGACTTTGGACCGGGTGCGCTCCTACTTTGGAATGCGCAAGGTATCTGTAGAGGACGGTATTTTTCTGCTCAACAACCGTCCGTATTATCAAAAGCTGGTGCTGGATCAGGGCTACTGGCCGGATTCCCTGCTGACTGCACCGGATGACGAAGCCTTTATCAGGGACATTCAGCTCATCAAGCAAATGGGCTTCAACGGCGTCAGAAAGCATCAAAAGGTAGAGGATCCGCGTTTTCTCTATCATGCCGACCGGATGGGACTGCTGGTCTGGGGCGAGATAGGATCGGCATACGTTTATTCCCCCAATGCCGCATGCCGTCTGTACCGGGAATGGCAGGAGGCGGTACTCAGGGATATCAACCATCCCTGTATTGTGGCATGGACTCCCCTGAACGAATCCTGGGGTGTGCCCGCTATTCATACGGACCCGGCGCAGCAGGCCCATTGCCAGGCGCTGTACCACCTGACGCGTTCGCTTGACCCCACGCGGCCCGTGATTTGCAATGACGGCTGGGAACACACAGGCGGGGACCTGCTGACGCTGCATGACTATACGGCGGACGCGGAGCTGCTGGCAGCCCGTTACAGGGATATGGAGCAGATTCTGAAGCTGCATCCCGGCAAGCACAGCCTGTACGCCCGTGGGTTTTCCTATCGTGGCGAACCGGTGCTCGTATCGGAGTATGGCGGCATCAAATATGCAGCCGGACCTGCGGCTGACAATGCCTGGGGCTACTGCGAGGCGGCCGATGCCAAAGCGTTTGAGGACAAGTACCGCGCGCTGACCAGCGCGCTGCTGAACGCTCCCGACGTGCAGGGTTACTGCTATACACAGCTTACGGATGTGGGCACGGAAACCAACGGCCTTCTGACACAGACAAGAGAGGCCAAAATCCCACTTGAGACCATTCGCAGAATCAACAGGGGATAAATGCCGGATAGAAATCAGAAATGCGGTTGCTTTTGAGAAAGAGAGTGCGGACAGAAGGTTGGACAAGTTACAATGCTTAACCAAGGCACTCTTGATACTTGTAGGGACTACATCTGCCAAAGACGGCCTGATGCGCTTGCGGTTATACCATATGATATAGCCATCAAGTACCCATGCAGGTCAATCCTAAATTTTAGTGTAAACTCCGTTTGGGTGCGAACAGAGCAAAACGATACCAGGGCGGCAGCCGGATTCCGCGGCTACCGCCCTGAATACATTTTATTCTATTCGCACCGCTAAACGCAGCTTACACAGAACTTGGGATTGACCCCATCTCAAGCACAATCCCACCAGAGCCAGCGCACAGACCGACGTATCGCCTATCTGGAGGCCTTCTACAACTCAGTAGGGCCACATTCCGAATTAGGATGGCAATCTGCCGCACAGTTTGAGGCCACTCTTCCGCCGCCTCAGGCAGCGTGAACGACCCTCTCCCCAAATGTCAAAAATTTATCCCGCTATTTTACGTGCTTTCGTGTCCGTTTTTCCGGGGTGCGCCCATATATTCATAGGGCTTTCCGGTCGGCCGTTAGCCAATGCATCGAATTTCCTGCATATGGGCATGAAACGCCTGATTCAAACCAAGAGATGCACAATCCTCCGGATTCTCACCAATCAGCGCGAGAAGCCTTTTTCTTGCGGAGCGGAAAAGCCCTGCCGCACAGCGGGGCGTCAGGCCCATCCGCACAGCAGGCTGACGCCCAGGAGCAGCACAAATCCCGCGACGTTGTAGGCCGTAAAGGTGAGCATGTACTTTCCCTTTTCGGCGCAGGGCTGGTTGGCATAGAGCTTGTAGGAAATCAGGCTGGCCATGGACGCAATGAGAGTGCCCAGTCCGCCGATGTTGACGCCCAGCAGCAGCCCGCGGATGTTGTCGGTGAAGCCGCTGAGCAGAATGGCGGTGGGCACATTGCTCAGCACCTGGCTGAAAAGGGCGGAAAGGACCATCTCATGTCCGGTCAGCATGGAGGAAATCCACGTGCTCACGGCCTCGATTCGCCCCATGTTGCCAACGAACACAAAAAAGCCCACAAAGGTTAGCAACAGAGCATAATCCACCTGCGCCAGCAGCTTTGCCCTGCGCAGCAGCAGCACCCCGACCACCGTTGCAGCCAGTGCAGAACGCGGAACACCACCAGCAGGTTGACGCAGAACAGGGCGATGTAGGTGCCCAGCTCAACCCTGGATGGATTCCAGGTATCCTGCGTCAGGTTCATGCGCACCGGCTCGGCGGGGATGGCCAGCGTTGCCAGCAGCAGCACTAGGGAAAGGGCCGCCGTGGGCAATACCGTCGCAAAAAAGCTCCCCAGGCCCATGGAAAAGGTCGAAAACAGATAGAGGTTTTGCGGGTTGCCGATGGGTGTCGCCATGCTGCCCAGATTCGCCGCGATCGTCTGCAGAACCACGATGAGAACAGCCCATTTTTGCTGGCCGCAAAGGCTGAGCGCTGTGAGGCAGAAGGGCACGAACGTGACCAGAGACACGTCGTTGGTTATGATCATGCTGGTAAAGAAGCACATCAGTATCAGCATCTGCGCCAGGCGGCGCAGGTGCTTGATGCGCACGAACGCTTTTGCGATCAGCCAGTTGAACATGCCCATGTTCTGCAGCCCCCGGACCAGGAGCATCAGGGCAAACAGCAGCGCCAGCACCCGCACATCGACATAGGAGGCATACCCCGCATCCGGCGGAACAAAGCACATTGATAGCAGCGCAAGCAACAGTGATATCACCAGCACTTTTTCTTTCTTCAAATGAGCCAGCATGGCAATCACCCCAAATACATTTTTCAAGCCATCATAGCACTTTATGGCGAAAAAAGAAAGAAAAAAGTGACATGTGAAAAACGCCCGAAAAAAAACGGCCGGTTCCTGCCCACACCCACGGGTGGCGCTGAACCTGCCGCCAGATCAGCCTTTATACCCGGCTGTTTGCCCGCGTACCGAGAGGGCACAAAGCCTCGTCCCCCGCTGCTAGCATCCATGGCAGCCAAAGTGCTGCCCGATCCTTCCTTACATCTCCTGCCTCATGGGGTTGGTATACAGCAGCAGACCCAGGGCAATCAAAGCACTGAACACATCCGCCACCGCCTGGCTCATCAACACGCCGTTGTAGGCAAAGAGCTTTGTGCAGATCAGCAGCGACGCCACAAAAACCACTCCCTGCCGGCTGATGGACAGAACAAAGGACGGCCCGACCTTTCCGGTAGCCTGAAAAAGAACCGTCAGCAACAGTACGATGCCAGCGAACACCGTCGAGGCCGCCTGCCAGCGGAGCATCTCGGAGCCTGTGGCAATCATGGCGGCGTCCTGCACAAACGCGCCCATGAGCGGTGACGCAAACAGACACAAAACAGCCGTCAGCACCAGAGAGAAGGCAGATAGAAAGCCAAGGCAGAACCCCACCAGTTTCTTCATTTCCATACGTTTTCGAGCACCGTAGAGATATCCGAACAGCGGCACGCCTCCAAAGGCAAATCCGGTCAGAATCAGCTGGGCGATCATGTTGATCTTCAGCACAATGCCCATGGCGGCAATTTTGTCATTGCCGTAGGGCAAAAGGAACTGATTGATGACGATGATGCACAGGCTCTGCATGAGGTTGCTCAAAGCTGCTGTAACACCTACGCCCAGGATCTGGCGCAGCTCTCCGACGCCAATGCGGCAGAGAGAGAACTTGACAGACAGGCAGCGGCTCTTTTTGCGGAGAAGCCAAAGAAAATAAAGTACGCTGCAAAGA
>ENA-ORML01001799-ORML01001799.1-human-gut-metagenome-genome-assembly--contig:-NODE-1799-length-16634-cov-29.008324_pt1 | contig 16634 bp, 19 predicted proteins | sample MGYA00242103_ERZ508995 | MGnify/ENA primary metagenome ERZ508995 (study PRJEB26280, sample SAMEA2338702) | human gut metagenome | biome: human gut; feature: human-associated habitat; material: faeces... | reverse complement strand
AAGCTATGTCTTCTTTTATGCTTTTTTTAATTTGCGCAACTTATTGTACCTTATCCGCCATTCGGGTAATATCATACAAAGCTCGCTCTTTTTTGTATTCGCCCTGCTTGAAATCGTCTTCGATGATTACAATGCGATTGCACTCAATAGCCGAAAAAAGTCCTTTATAGCTCATTACAATTCCTCCGAGGTATTGGATACAAGCAAAAATTTATATCTGTTTCCGTATTCATTACGCTCGTCGAGCAATTCGATTTCGCCTCCAAAAGAGTTCAGTAATTTCCGAACAATATATAATCCCATACCGCGACCTTCAGACAACGGCTTACCAGACTGCAATGGCTCAAATAAGATATCTTCCATGCTCTTGGAGACGCCTGTGCCAGTATCATACACTACAATACCATCAACACCATATTCTTCAATTGCAATAGTATCAGTTCCAGGATAAGCGTAAGTGCTATCGCTTTGCGCCCGTTTACGGCGCACATCAATCCAATACAAAGAGTTATTGATCAAATTATAAAAGACATGCAGCAACACCCCTTTGGGAACGAACCATGTCAAATCTTTAGTGCTGCACACAATCTGTACTCTTTCTTTTTTTACCGTTGATAAAAGATTTTTTCGGATATTCGATATTACACTTTCGATACATTCATGGATGAATTCATCATATGTGCCCTTCTTGATAAAAGTAGTTTCAAGGAACGAATAGAGACTTCCGATTTGATCCAATTTCCCCGAAATGTTCCCGTAGCTGTTTTTGATAGGAATAACATGTTGATTATAGACCCGTACGCCGCTACTTTGAACAAAGTAGTCTTTTAAGAAATCGAAATGTTCACTTGCATCCGGTACAATACCTGTTTTACTTAATGAGTGCAATTCATGTGTAATTGTTTCTGTAATGAGGCCATTAGCCATAAGTTTATAGTTGTTGTAAGACTCTACTTCGATAGCTTTTAACTGTGCATCGGCCTCAGAAAGCAACACGGCTGTAGACTCTTGAACAGAAGAATCCTCTTTGATATCAGCATCAAGTTTTCTAACTGTATCTGTAAGAAATGCGTAACTTTGTTGGGGAAGGGCAACTTGATCTGTCCCACTTATCTGCGTTCCGCGCCTCAAATGTTCAGAAACATCAGCAAGTGCTTTTTGCATACGCTTATTACGCCGCATCATCTCGCGAAGCGCTGCATCGTTTTTCTTAACACGTTTGGAGAGGTTCTCTTCTAACAGGCCTTCCTCTGCAAGAAGTGTTTTTACCAGATCGTTTGCCTTTCGATTAAGGTCGTAAAAAAGATAGTTAAATACGACATTGATAAGAAGCTTGAATGCTTCGGATGTTTCATTTGCACTAATGTCTAAGCGTGAACTAATCTCTTGAATATGGTTTTGTCCCGCATCAGCCAAGGAAACATATCCAACAGTATTACCGAGATCAAATCGATACCACTGTTGCCCTTTTGTCCTAAATTGTTGAAGTTTAATCCAGTCACTTTCCTTATTTCCTAAAAAACCAATACGAAATATATCTCGATATAGTTTGATTCCATTATAATCTTCCAGAAAGTATTTTAGCTCTTTCAAAGAATATCGTTTACTTGTCTCGCCTAAATCATAGGCAGCATCGATAATAATCTTATCACCGATTGCCGCTCCCTGTTTAAAACTATAAATTGAGCCAGTGATTGGTGCTATTTTCAGAAGTTCCTCAATTGCAGAAAGTGCTTTTTTTTCGATAAAAGAATCAAAGATTAATTTCTTGTCTTCGTCTTCCGCAACAGCATAGAAATCACAGAGAATATTGTAAAACAAAGAAACCAATTCATCTTTTGTCGCAGTAGCTTTAAGCGTATTTTCAATTCTTGTGGAATTGCGTTCCAGTATGTCACGGTAAAAGCTATGTGGCTTTTTTAAGCGCTTAAATGCTTCTGCTTTTACTAATGCCCGATGGACGCGTTCAATAAACCATGGTTTTATGTTCAAACCATAGTTTAACATTCCGTCTTCTGTTGGCTCAAATCGGAAATTGTGAATAGATTCCGCTAAGGCAAGAGTATCATATGGGAATGTGATGTCAACTTCGTGTTCATCGAAATAGAATTTAATCTGCGGTATGAATAGTGTGTCCTGCGCATCTGCAAAAGGTGTAATCAGAAAATTGAGCGCTGACTTAAGTTCTCGATTGACCTGAACTTGGAATGCAGTAGTATCCAACGACACCTGCTTGAACTGCGTGGCGTTATCAATATAGTCCTCTAAATTTGCGTTAAAAATAAATAAGCGAGTATGGTGCAAAGTATTAGGACCATCACAACTTGGTATATCCACTACGCCATTGATCACTGCATTCCAATCAATAAAAACATACGATGTATGATTTTCTTTATCTGAAGAAGTTTCTACAAGTAGCGCTGTTCCAAGTCTCTGAGCTGCCAGTCGGCCAATGCCTTTTTCGCCAAGAGTGCTTTCCTCGTTGGATTTGATATCTGTGGCGATTTTCAAAAAGCCGCCATCAATTGTGGCATCAGTCATGCCACACCCATCGTCTTCAACAACAAGAATCGGTGAAGCAAGGTACTTATTTGGAACGGAGTCACTGACGCAATCCGGGATAAGTCCATTAGATGGCATACTATTATACAGGCGTAGATTTATATGACTTGCTTTTGCGTCAATTGAATTTTTGATTAATTCAATTATAGCAACTTCAGGCGAGGTTATTAAATCTCTACCCAAATGTTTTATAACGCGCGGATCAATCACAATTTTTCTCATGGATTATCCTCCCGAATATCATTCAAGGTCTCCCTTAATGTTTTAGCAATTGCTGCTGCCATTAAGTATGGAACACCGTTGCCTATCATCTTGAACTTCTTTGACAATGGAAGTGTTGGTAATACAACAAATTCTCTTGGCAAAGATTGAATCGCCATAGCTTCCGCTACTGATATACGCCTTTCTTTATAAGGGTGGAGGTGTACTTCGTTGTGTCCATATGCGGCGGTTGGTGAGAATCTCCAACGATGTAGCCGTTTAAATGACTTGCCACTTGTATCGCCTTCTGCGATAGTTGCGATTTTGTTTCGCCCCTTTTTCACCTGGAATATATCATTGCCATTTGGATGATTTTCAACATCATTTTTATGAAACCAATACTCAACCGTCAGTTTTTTCAGTATTCCTTTAGCAGGAAACACATATGAACTATCTGTCGCAAATTCTCTCTCTTTAGGCCATGTTCTTGTTAGTACATTCTCTGTATTGAAGAGTGCATGTTTATCCCATTTGAATATTAGGGTATTGGGTTCGTTCTGATAGATTTTTTTGTGAATGCCGACCATAAATACACGTTCCCTGAATTGAGGGACACCATATGCAAGTGCATTCAAAACGTTTTCGGCTATAACATAGTCATTAGCTTGAACTTTCATCATCATTTCCTTATAGAAAGCACGATGCTTTTCCGTTTTTACTAAACCCTTAACATTTTCAAACAGGAAAAAATCAGGATGGCAACGACAAATAATATCGAAATAGATCTTAGTTAATCGACCATTTTCGCCATCAACACCAGCATTTTTTCCGGCAACTGAAAAATCCGGGCATGGCGGTCCACCAATAAAACCGACTAAGTTTCCTTTTTCACGCTCTTGCGCAATAAGGGCAAGGAGATTTTTCTTTCCACGTCGCCTTGCATAGCGTTCAGCGCTATCATTACGATAGCCATAGATCGGAGCACGCAGATTCATTTGCATCCTTGCATACCGGTATGACTCAATAAAGAGGTTGTCGTATTCATTAACAAATACTATGTTATATCCGTTTTTTTCAAACGCCAAATCTAAAATCCCGATTCCTGAGAAAAACGAGAAGATGGAAATTTTCTTTTGCATGGTATTACATTCCTTTTTCTTTTTCGTGTTTCTCAAACTCTTCGAAAGTCATAAGGACAAATTTGGGCTTGTTATTTTTCAGAATAGTTATTAGGCCCTGCTCCTCTGCCATTCTCGCAGCAGAGGAAAAATTTTGATTAACTTTAGAAATAGATAGGGTCTTTTCGATATCAATTTTCATATCGCATACCTCTAAAAGCTTATATGGAGTTGTTAACTAAGATTTTACATCAAATATTAGCTAAAAGTCAACCTAATCTTAGATGTATTTTTGAAAGAAACAGTTGAACCTCCGGACAGTCAGAGCTACAATGCCAACACCTCATCGCGAGGACAAACTGATTGGAGGTCAAATGATGAATTATGAAGCAAGCCCGTTTCAGGACTACGAATCGATCACCATTGATGAGCTGAAGGATCAAGCCAACAGCCTATTGAATCTGGTAACGGATGAGCAGCGACCACTGCGCGTATGCATGAATAATGGCAAGGAGTTTCTGTTGTGCCCTCAGGACCTGCTCGCTCCGATCTGCGATTCCGATTTTCGCCTGATTCTGCTGTCGGCAATGCGGTATGCGATGGGCAGGAATACTTATATGCCTGTGGTGGTTTCCAATTATATCAAGCGTCACATTCGTCTTCTGGATGATAAGTTTCTCGCTCTGGCTGCCGATGATATCCGGCGGCTCCTTGAAGATTACGCAGAGCATGAACTGAATTCAAATTTTTGGCAGGGCCTTTTAGATGCACTTGAAACAGAACAGAGAGAGCGTGCCACTCGTGAGGTAAGGAAGACCAGACCTTGCCCAGTCTGCGGGAAGCCCTTGGAGGTCATGAGTATTACCGACAACCAGCATTCACCAGGCAGATTTGATGTAATTGCCCACTGCCCAAACTGCCATTCTGATTACGAGTGGTTCTGCGATAAGGACGGCGGTGTCTCAGATGTAAAGCAGTATTTCTTTGGATAAGGCGAGTGTGTTTCGGCAGGAGCCTTTTGGTGTATTCCTTGTCTATAGCGGCTCAACCCTTGAACTGTACGCCAACTTCCGTAAAGCGACTAAAAGGGCCACACCTGCTCGTATGAACAGGTGCGGCTCTCTAATTTGACGGAAATTTAATTCAGTCTGAAATAGCAGGTATTTTTCCCTTTTCCTTCTTTTTTCAGTTCTCCGGCTGCAATCAGCTTCCGTAAAGCACCCTCAATGGAGCTGTCACTGAGCGACGGGCAAAGTTCGCGGATGTCCTGCTTATTGAATCGCCCGATTCTATTCTTGCTTGCTCTGCGCACCATTTCCAGTGCAGGCAGTTTGGTTTCCACAAGCACCACGCGATCCTCAAAGTCCTTATAGGCCGCAAGAATCGTTCCGAGCAGGTACTTGATGAAGGGAACTACATCCTCGATTCCTTCGTGCCAGCCGGTTTGCGCCTGTGCAAGTGCGTCGTAGTACAGGTCCTTGTTTTTGGCGATTTTGGCTTCCAAGGAGATATACTTTCCAACATAAAAACCGTTTCGGTACAGAAGCAGCGTCGTGAGTAGCCGACTCATTCTTCCGTTTCCGTCATTAAATGGGTGGATGCACAGAAAATCATGGATGAAAACCGGAATTGCAATCAACGGCTCCAGTTCCATGTTTCCAATCACACGGTTGTATTCCTCGCAGATTCTGTCCAGCGCTTCCGGCGTTTCATAAGGGGCAAGCGGCGTGAACAGCGTTTCCACATGACCGTCCGGATAGGTGGCAGTGATATAGTTCTGCACGCTTTTTGTGCGGCCCGCAAGCGGATTATTCATATGGCTGTACAGGATTTTGTGAAGCTGCAGGATATAGTTCTGCGTAATTGGTATCGCATCAAAGCTCTCGTGAATGATGCTCAGCACATCACGGTAACCTGCAATTTCCTGCTCGTCACGGTTTCTCGGCGTGGTTTTCTCCTCGACAAGCTGCCGGATTCGGGTACTCGTTGTGACGATGCCCTCGATGGCATTCGAGGCCTCTGTGCTCTGTATCTTGGCAATTTCCACGAGCTTTTCGAGCTCCTCCGGGCGCTGCTTCAAATACAGTTCCTGCTTTCCGGCTTCCTTGTATATGGCTGCAATCAGGCCAAGAACATCCGAGTCCCACTTTTGCTCCTTGATTGCGGAGTAATTGAAGGTTCTCATTCCCTTACCCCCTTTCGCTTTCCCTTAAATAATAATATAAAACAAGGGAATAGTCAATGGGCTGTGCCTTAAATCCCTTACTATTATGCCTGTATTAAGGGATTTATACTCAGGGAACAAGAAAAGTACCTCTGCCTATCTTCCCGCCTATTCTTTGTCTATAGCGGCTCAACCTTTGAGCTGCATGCCTTTTAGAAATCTCTTGCATAACTCTCTCCTCAGAGTTACAATGCAGACGGTCTGAAACGCGAAACGCTTCCCGCCCGGTTTTCGGTGAATCTTCACCGGAAACCGGGCGGGAAGCGTTTTTGACCACATAGATTACCACATACGGCGCTGGAACACCCGGAAACAGTGGAGATAAGAGCGTCAAAGAGTAAGTGAAACAAATTAAAAAGTGCCGAAAACCGCTATAAACGAGCGGAAAAAGTATTCCCGATAAGTTTGGGACCAGGAGACCGGGCGTTCGAGTCGTACTACTCGGCCCCCCTAAAATCAATGATTTCAGAGGGGCCTTTCTCTTCTTTGATTCCTGCGGCGCAGAATTTGAGCCGCCTTACGCTTTCAATTTATACAGGCGGTCGCCTTGGTCTGTCTCCACAGTGACGATGCCCTCCTCGTCAAGCTGCTGCAAGAGGGATTCCGCGCGGCTCAGGGTAGTAGACCTCATAGGCATTGCCGCTCCAGGCGATGTCTGTTTTATCATAAAACCACTACTTCACGATCGCGTATCCCGCCTGTTTCAGAACCTCCAGCGCCTTTTTATAGTGTGCTGCTTTCGTCAGAACATAGTCGGTGTTGTAGGGGGAGACGGCGAAGATCTGAACGCTGTTCTCGGCCAGAAGCGCGGCGATTTTGGAGAGGATCCCCACCAGTGAAAAGTCCAGAATACCCTGAATGCGAAAGCCCTTCCACCCGTCGTCCCGCTGGATCACATTGGCGGGCACATCACCGGTGGCGCAGACCAGAGAGTACTCCTCGTCCGTTTTGCCGGTGAAGCAAAATTCCGCTGAAAGGTCACACGGTGGCGTCGGCGTTTCTCCTTTATACTGGCGGCATAGCTCCTGTCCCAAAAGCATCACAGGTTGAACTCGTACATTTTGAACTCAGTCCAGCCGGTGTCCTCGTAAAACATCGTTTTGGCCTGCACGAACTGAAAGCCGCATTTTGTGTACAGCTTTTCCGCGACGGCGTTCTGTCCGAGAATGTCCAGCCGCACCGCCTTTTTGCCGTTTACTCTTGCGTATTGCAGGATTTCTTCCACCACGCGCTGTCCGACGCCCTTGCCCTGCTGTGCAGGCCGAACACCCAATGCGTGAGGGATCAGCACCTCGTCATCCCGGCAGCTCAGACTCCAGGGAATGCCGGCGTAGCCCTCATTGGACTCGCTGTTGAGAACGGTGCAGGCGTATAGCTGCCCATCCTCCTCCAGCGTGAACAGTTCTCCCCGCAGCAGACTCTCCTGCAGGAACTCGTCCGTGGGTATAGATTCCCTTCTTCCAGCCGATCACATCGTTCTGATCCTGCATCTCGTCGATGAGATCCCAATAGAAGTTTTTGATACGATCAAAATCATTGATATGTGCCTTTTGGAAAATCATATCAGGCCCTCCTGCCTGTCTTGATGGATGCCGTACATTGTTGTTGACCGATTATAGCACGCTGCCCTTGTGTTTGCAATGACCCATTGGCGGCAACGCATTTGCCATTTCCGGTGGCGGGAAAGTATAAGATCATTTGACACCTCCACGAACAACGATCCCTCTGCCTCTCTGCCGCAGATTATACCATTCCACCGCAGCCCGTGCAGCCTCACTGATCCCCGTTTTCCGCCACCCATGTCCGCACATAGTCCACAAACAGGCGGGTGGAATTGGACAGGGCCTTCTCGTCCTTCACGCCGATGCCGATGGTGCGGTGGAAGGTCATGGGCGGGCGGCAGGCGGTAATGGGCGCGGGACTGTGGCGCACCATCAGCTCCGGCAGCAGACTGATGCCCAATCCCTCCGACACCATGGACAAAATCGTCCGATCCTCACGGGCCACATACTTCACATTGGGCCGGATACCCATTTCGTCAAAGGCCGCCATGATCTCATAGTCGTCGCCCTCCTCCAGCTGGATAAACGGCTCCGACGCCAGCAGTTCTTTGGGAAAGGGCTCACTGTCCGCGTAAGGATGGTCGCAGGGCACAATGACCTGCAATTCGTCCCGGTGCAGGGCGTAGGTCTGCAAGTGCTTCACCGACGGCAGCCGCAGAAAGCCGCAGTCCACCGCGCCGGTGACGATCCAGTTCTCGATCTGGTCGTAGAAATCGCCGGTGACCACCTCAAACTCGATGTTGGGGTACAGCTTGCCGAAGCTTTTCAGGATCCGGGGCAGCCACTGGGCCGACACGCTGGAAAAGGTGGCGATCTTCACCAGACCGCTGTCCATATCCTTCAGGCCCTCCACCGTCTGCATGAGAGCGTGATGGGCGGCGCACAGCTTCTCGATCTTGGGCAGCACCGCCCGGCCATCCGCCGTCAGCACCACGCCGCCCCGGTTGCGGCTGAGCAACGTGATGCCCAGCTCGCTCTCCAGCGACGTGATGGCGTGGCTGATACCGGACTGGGTGAAGTTCAGCGCCTCTGCCGCCTTGGTAAAGGTACCGCAGGACACCACCTTCAAAAACACCTGATACTTGGAAATGCTCATGGGAACCACCTCGCTGTTGTCGATGCGTCTATTATACATGACGGTTGCTCATGAAATCAATAGCAAAGATGCGTTTTACAAATGCAGATTTCCGTGCTATCCTATGTACAGCTTACGAAACGGAGGACAGGAAGCATGGACACGCCCGCGAAAACCACCCGCTGCGCCCTGTGCGGCAGCAGCAGCGTGGTATACCGGAACGGACGCTATTACTGCGTTTCCTGCGGCGCCAAGGGCGACCATCCCATGTCCGACGCGGAGTTGGCCTACATCGACCAGGCCCTTTCGCTGGGCGATGACAGTGCGGAGCTGGCAGCGCTGCGGCGTCGCTATCCCCGACTGCGTGTCAGATAATCCCCCTATCTGTACCCAATCTTTTCCATAATGAGGGTTATCCTCCCCTCGAATCACACCCGGTCACGCCGCCCTGTGGCCGGGTGTGATTTTGTCCCCTGTCCAGATCACACAGAGAAGCGAGAGGCACCACGAAACCCGCGATTCACGCCCTCCCCTTTTCACGCAAAAAAACTCCGGTTTTGCAACCGGAGTTTTTTGCTTTGCGCGAAAGTGTGATTACTTCATGAAGGTGCCGTCCATCATCTGCTGCAGATAGGCGTTGTACTTCTCAACGATCTCAGCGGGAACCAGATCGGTGTTGATGGCACCGGCGGACAGGGTGTTGTTCTCCAGCGTACCATAGACGGTGTTGCCGCCGAAGGTACCGGCCTCGACAGCCTCCATGGAGGCAACGATCATGGCGGAGTTATCGGTGACCTGAGAGCAGATGATGCAGGGGTTCTGACCCAGAATGTCAGCAGGCTGGCCGATATCGTAGATCTTGATGGAACCGGCAGCGGTGTTGGCATCGTCGATGGCCTCGCGGGCGCCGGAGTCAACAGCGGAAGCGTCGCCGAAGAACACGTCAGCACCCTGGCTGATCAGCTCGGTGGCGAACTCCTTGCCCTTGGGGGCGTCGGAGAAGGAGTTGGCGTAGGGAACGGGCAGCAGCTCGACAGTCTTGCCTTCCTGCTCGGCCACATACTTGGCAGCCTCTTCGAAGCCGGCGATCTTGCCCTTGGTGGTATCCAGCTCCATACCGCCGATGAAGCCCAGCTTGCCGCTCTCGGTCATCAGACCGGCCAGAGCACCGGCGATCCAGCCGATCTGCTGTGCGTTGGGCAGCAGAGAGGACACGTTGCCGTTGACAGCCTCACCAGGGGTTTTCTCAGCGCCGTTCAGCAGAGCGAAGGCCACATCGGGATACTCCTCGGCCGCCTGCAGGACAGCGTCGGTGTACTGGTTGCCGGGGGCATAGATCATGTCACAGCCCAGCGCGCAGTAAGCCACGATGGAATCATAGTACTGATCCTGAGAGATGGAATCGGTGTACTCGGTCTCCCAGCCCATCTTCTCAGCCGCAGCCACCATGGCGTTGTAGCAGGCAGCGCCCCAGCCGCCGTCGCTGATGCTGGAGTCGCAGATCATGGCGACCTTGTAGACCTTGTCACCATCGGCGTTGGCGTTGGCGTCGTCACCGTCGTTGGCGGCGTTGTTGTTGCCGCCGCAGGCCACGAGAGACAGGGTCATAGCCAGCGCCAGCAGCAGCGCAAGAAACTTCTTCATTTTGTGTTTTCCTCCTAATGTAGATTCTTTATAATAGCGCGTTTCCGCGTTATTACCGTTGTTACCGCTGCTCCTTGCGGTAGGGCTGGCCGTTGGCCTTGGGGCCGGTCTGACGGGTGCCGATGACGCTCAGCACGATCACAGTGGCCACGTAGGGGATCATCTGGAAGAACTGATAGGGGATGCCGATGCCGGACACCTGCAAACGGATCTGCAAAGCGTCGCAGAAGCCGAAGAACAGGCAGGCCAGCAGCACACCCACAGCGTTCCAGCGGCCGAAGATGACGGCAGCCAGCGCAATGAAGCCGCGTCCGGCCACGATGCCGTCGGTATAGGTGCTGGAGTAGCAGGTGGTCAGGTACGCGCCACCCATACCGGCCAGTGCGCCGCAGATCATGCAGGCGATGTACTTGACGCCGATGACGTTGATGCCCAGCGTAGCAGCGGCCTTGGGATGCTCGCCCACCGCCTTGTAGCTGAGACCGGCGCGGGTACGGTTGAAGAAAATCGCCGTAAACACCACCAGCACGATGGTAAGATACACCATGGGGCTCTGGTCAAACAGCAGCGGGCCGATGACCGGAATGTCCTTCAAGCCGGGGATGGCAATGCTGGGCATGGTGACGATCTGCTTCAGGTCGGAGCCGGTGCCGAAGTACACCCGGTAGATGAAGGACGCCAGCGCCGGGGCGAAGATATTGATGGCCATACCGTACACCGTATGGTCGGCGCACAGCGTCACCGTGGAGAACGCGTAGATCATGTTAACCAGCAGACCGGCCAGAGCGCCGCACAGCAGGCCCAGCCAGTTGGAGCCGGTGATGTAGCAGGTCAGGAAGCCCACCAGGGCGCCGATGGAGGCCAGACCCTCCAGGCCGATGTTGACCATACCGGCCCGCTGTCCGTACAGCTCCGCCAGAGAGATCAGCAGCAGAGGGATGGCCAGGCGGACGGTGGCCAGAAGCAAACTGGAGATCCAATCCATTACTTGTCACCCGCCTTTCTCTTAGAGAACAACCGATTCTTCCATGACTCGAACTCCGGCAGCTTGGTCAGCGCCATACCGGCCACGGAGAACACGATCACCAGCGCCTGAATGATATCCGATACGCTGGTGGGAACGCCGGTGGCGGCCTGCATGGTAGTGGAGCCCACCCGCAGCGCCGCGAAGAACAGCGCCACGATGACCGTTGCAATGGGGTGCAGCTGGCCGATGAGGGCCATGGCCACGCCGTCGAAGCCGTAGCCTGCGCCGAAGCCGTTGATCAGCCGGAACTGGGTGCCCAGCAGCTCCGCGCCGCCGCCCAGTCCGGCGATCGCGCCGGAGATGATGAAGCTGGTGAGGATGTAGCGCTTGACGGGGATGCCGTTGAAGCGGCTGGCGGTCATGTTGTAGCCCACGGCCCGCAGCTTGAAGCCGCCGCTGGTCCAGAACAGCACGTAATACATGAGCAGGCCCACCGCGATAGCCAGCACGAAGCCCCAGGTGAAGCGCATACCGGTCACCACGCGGGGCAGCTGCACCAGCTTGGAGATGGCCGGAGTCTGTGGGATGTTCTCATCTCGGATCCAGCTGGTATAGAGCACGCCCATAAACAGTGTGGCCACGTAGTTGAGCATGATGGAGATGATCATCTCGTTCTGGCCGCGGGTGATCTTCAGCACACCGGGGATCATGCCCCAGATGCCGCCGGCCAGCGTACCGGCCAGCAGCGCCAGCAGGATGCCGGCAAACCCGGTCAGGCCACTGAAGTAGGCCGTCAGGAACGCGGCGATGGAGCCCATCAGGAACTGGCCCTCGCCGCCCAGATTGAACACGCCGCACTTATAGGCAAAGCAGGCGCACAGCGCGGTGAACATCAGCGGAGTGGACTTATTCAGCGTGGTACCGATGTTGGCGCGGGAGCCGAAGGCGCCCTGGAACAGATACTTCACCGCCTGGAAGGGATCGGCGCCCAGCGCCGCCATGATGATGCCGCCGATCAGGAAGGCCAGCAGGATCGACAGCAGCGGCACCGCGAAGCTGCCCAGAGAGCGTTTGAACTTTTCCATATACACTCCCCCCTTACTTACCGGTCATGGCAAGACTGATCTCCTCGATGGGAGGATTCTTGCCGGAATACTCGCCCATGATCTGGCCCTCGAAGCAAACCAGAATCCGGTCGGACATTTCCAATATCTCATCGAAGTCGGCGCTGATCAGCAGAATGCCTACGCCCCGGTCACGGGCGGCGATCATCTGGTCATGGATGAAGCTGGTGGCGCCGATATCCAGGCCGCGGGTGGGATGAGCCGCCACCAGCAGCACCGGGTCGGACTCCAGCTCACGGGCCAGAATGACCTTCTGCTGGTTGCCGCCGGACAGGCTGCGCACATCCTGATCCACGGAGGTACAGCGGATATCGTACTTCTTGGCCATCTCGCCGGCATAGCTGCCGATGGCCTTCTTCTTCAGCAGCAGACCCTTGCCGCTGCTGAAAGCGGCGCTGTCGCAGCTTTTCAGCACCAGATTCTCGGCGATGGTCATATCGCCCACAAGGCCCTGCAAATTGCGGTCCTCCGGCACGTGGGAAACGCCGTCCTTGATGAAGCCGTGGGGATCGAAAATAGCAGGCCGCTGGCCGGAGAGCTCCACCGTGCCGCTGTCAGGGGTGATAACGCCGGTGATCAGCTGCGCCAGCTGGGTCTGTCCGTTGCCGTCCACACCGGCGATGCCCACGATCTCGCCCCGGCGCACCGTCAGGGACATGTCGTTCAGGCCGTTGTGCTTGGACTCTTTATGATAATCCACATGGGACAGCTCCACCGCCACTGCCGCGTCGGCGCAGTCCTTTTTCTCATATTGGGAGGTGACCAGCTCGCGGCCGATCATCATGCTGGCCAGCTTCTGGCTGTCGGTGTCCGCGCAGTTGACGGTGCCCACCACCTCGCCCAGCCGCAGCACGGTGATGCGGTCGGAGATGTGCATGACCTCGCGCATCTTGTGGCTGATGAAGATGATGCTCTTGCCTTCGGACACCAGCTTGCGCATGATGGCAAACAGGCCCTCCACCTCGATATCCGTCAGGGCGGCGGACGGCTCGTCTAAGATCAGCAGCTCAGCGCCGTGGTACAGCGCCTTCAAGATCTCGGTGCGCTGCTGCTCGCCCACGGAGATCTCCGTGATCAGGCGATCCAGCTGCACATCCAGACCGTACTTGGCGGACAGCTCCTCGATCTCCTTGCGGCGGGCAGCCCGGTCGATAAACAGGCCCTTGGCATGCTTGTCGCCCAGAATGATGTTGTCAAACACCGTCATGGCCTCCACCAGCATAAAGTGCTGGTGCACCATGCCGATGCCCAGCTTCACCGCCTGACTGGGCGACTCGATACGAACCTCCTTGCCCTCCAGAAAGATCTTACCCTCGGTGGGCTGATACAGGCCGATCAGAATATTCATCAGCGTGGACTTACCCGCGCCGTTTTCGCCCAGCAGCGTCAGCACCTCGCCCCGGTTCACGGTCAGGCTGATATCCTTATTGGCATAGAAGCTGCCAAACCGCTTGCTGATATGTTCCATTCTCAGCAGCTCGCTCAAATGCTCTCACTCCCCTGCTTTCTTAATAATGAACAGTACGTCTGGTAATATCGGCAAAAGTATACCATACATTTGTCCCTTTGAAAAGCAAAATTTTCTCTGTTTTTTACATTTTCTCCCATAAAAATTTTTGTCACTTTCGTGCCCAACATTTTCTTATGTCTCTGTTCAGTTACCCGCAGATAACCGTGTTAAACCGTCCGCACTGCCCCCGAAAAACAAAAAATAAGAGACACACTTTCATGTGTCTCTTATTTCATGGTGCGAGTGGTGATACAGAACTTTTTGAAAAAGCCAGTAATATCAACGGTTTTCAAGGCGGACGAGTAGCAAATAACTTGTATATATCCCCTTTTGGGGCGACTGTTTTTCAGACAGCCGCCTTTTTTCTATACCCAAATTCAAGTGTTGTGATTAGGGTGGAAAATCTGTGTTTTCTTTCGCCGTGGCTTGCGCTCTGAACAGGGTGCGGGTGTTTTCCCATGCGGGAGACGGCGGAGGCGTGCAGGCAGACAAAACACCAAAAATCAACACTTTTCATTTTCAGAGAAAGGAGGTGCGAAGATGGCTGTATTCCGTATCGAAAAGACCAGAGATTACACAGTCATGTCCAACTACCACCTGCGGGATATGTCGCTGTCCCTGAAAGCGAAGGGGCTTTTATCCCTCATGCTGTCCCTGCCGGAGAATTGGGACTACACCATGAAAGGGCTTGCCCGTATCTGCAAGGATGGCATTGACAGCATCAGCGGCGGCATCCGGGAGCTGGAGGCGCACGGCTATCTGATTCGTTCGCGTGTCCGCAGCGCAAACGGGCAGCTCGGCTCTATCGAATACACCATTCTGGAACAGCCTAAAGCGCCGTCACCTACACAGGAAAAACCTATACGGGAAAATCCCGTACAGGCAAATCCAATGTTGGACGCTCCAATTCAGGAGAACCCCGCCCAATTAAATAAAGAAGAATCAAGTAACTATCCATCAAAGACAGATTTATCAATTACGCAAGAATCAAGTCCTATCCTATCAAGTCCCCCAGCCCCCAGGGAGCGGATTGGACAGGACGGGATGCGAAAGCGGGAAAGCTATCGGGCATTGATTTTGGAGAACATCGAGTATGACGTTCTTTCGCAGAATGTGCAGCTCGACAAAGACCGGCTGGACGAGCTGGTGGAGCTTATGGTGGATACCGTCTGTTCCAACCGGGAGATGATCCGCGTGGCCGGGGACGACTACCCGGCAGAGGTCGTCCGGTCGCGGTTCCTGAAGCTGAACACCTCGCACATCGAGTATGTCCTTGACCGGATGCGGGAGAACACCACCTATGTCCGCAACATCAAGAAATATCTGCTGGCGGCGCTGTATAACGCCCCGGTCACGATGGACAGCTATTACACATCCCTTGTCAGCCATGACCTGTACGGCAGCGGAGATCGGAGGTGAACGCCTTGCAGGAAGAAATCACGCAGAAAACCCTTGCGCTATGTGTGGAGGCCAGCAAAATGACCGCACAGCTCTTGCAGCAGGCCATGAAGAAGGTGCTAGCAGACATGGAGAAGCACAAGAAAAATCCGCAGCTCCGGCATGGCAAGCAGACGCTCCGGCAGCTTATGAAGCACAACACCGGCGTTTCTAATATCGAAATCACGGATCAGAATATCCGGGCCTTTTCTTCCACGGCGAAGAAGTACGGCCTGGATTTTGCTTTGAAGAAGGACACTTCCGGCGAGCATACCCGGTACCTGGTGTTCTTCAAGGGCCGGGATGCCGATGTGATTACAGCGGCCTTCCGGGAGTTTTCCGCTAAAAATCTGAGCCGTGAGAAAGCCCCTTCTATTCGCCGTAAGCTGGAAAAGGCACAGGAGCAGTCCAAAACGCAGCACAAGGAGCAGGAGCGCGGTGAGAAGGTCAAAACCAGAGAACGGAGCGCGGAACGATGAAGGATAAGATCAGGAAATATCTTTTGCCGAACCTGCCGTATCTGTTCTTTGTGTATCTCTTTGATAAGCTCTGTCAGGCGGTGCGGCTGGCACCGGGGGCGGACGCTTCGGAAAAGCTGCTTCGTATCGCCCAGGGCTTCACCGAGGCCTTTGCCTCCCTCTGGCTCAGCCTGCATCCTCTGGACCTGCTGCTGGGCGTTGCAGGAGCGGCGCTTGTCCGGCTGGCGGTGTACCTGAAAGCGAAAAACGCGAAGAAGTACCGCAAGGGTATCGAATACGGCTCTGCCCGCTGGAGTGCATAATTTTAAGTGTAAATGACACATACATGGACGCACAGGAGGTTATGCACATGACTGATTATAGCAAAATTACAGCCCTTTACTCCCGCCTTTCCGTGGGCGACGAGGACAGGGACGGCGGCGAGAGCAACAGCATACAGAACCAAAAAATATTTTTGGAGAACTATGCCAGAGGGCAGCACCTAACCAATATCCGGCACTACATCGACGATGACGAAAGCGGCAGGTTTTTTGACCGTTCCGCCTACTCCCGCATGATGGACGATGTGGAAAACGGGAAAATCGGTGTCTGCATTATGAAAGACCTCACCCGCTGGGGGCGCGACTATCTCCAAGTCGGCAACGCGATGGAGATATTCAGACGGAACAATGTGCGCTTTATCGCGGTCAACAACGGCATTGACAGCGAGAAGCCCGACACATTGGAGTTTG
>ENA-ORML01001789-ORML01001789.1-human-gut-metagenome-genome-assembly--contig:-NODE-1789-length-16702-cov-3.069202_pt1 | contig 16702 bp, 15 predicted proteins | sample MGYA00242103_ERZ508995 | MGnify/ENA primary metagenome ERZ508995 (study PRJEB26280, sample SAMEA2338702) | human gut metagenome | biome: human gut; feature: human-associated habitat; material: faeces... | reverse complement strand
CGGCGGGCCCAGCTGCCAAGACCTCGATATCGGGATCGGCGGCAAGTGCAGCCTCGATACCATCGAGAACGACCTGAGGTTTCTCGTCTCCACCCACAACGTCTACACAAACGCGAACGTTACTCATATACATGCTCCTTATACAAAAATGGCCGACTCATTGAGCCGGCCATTGTGGTTCCATTTGGAACGGCATCGCATCCAGAGTATACCGTTACTCGGTAACGATAACCTCGCGGTCCTTGTAGAAACCGCAGCTGGGGCACACGTGGTGCGGAAGCTTGACAGCGCCGCAACGGGGGCACGTGGACTGAGCCGCAGCCGAGATCTTCATGTTGGCGGAACGACGGGTGTGAGTGCGGATACGACCCTGCTTTTGTTTAGGTACGGGCATAGTGACCTTCCTTATGAACTATCCAGTGTGGCGATTACGCGCAAGTAGCGATACTACCACAGTTTTACTCATCGAGCTTGAGATTCTTCAATGCTGCAAATGGATTTTCCGTGGCAGCGGCCCATTCCGCCTCTGCCTGGGCGGCGCAATCGCATTGCTCGACGTTGAGATTGCAACCGCATGTGGGGCACAGACCACGGCAATCGGGCTTGCAGAGCACTACAAACGGCGTGTCCATAACGACCGCGTCATTGATGGGCTCACCCAGATCGACTAGACGGTCCTCACCCAGGAGCTCGTAGCCGTCCTCGTAGGCCTCGGGATCCTCGGGCTCCTCAAAGAGGTAGAACTCCTCGATCTCGCCGGCGATATCAAACGAGGCGGGCTCCAGGCAACGGTCGCACTCGCCGGTGGCGTGCGCGCGGACCATGCCCGTGAGCAAGACACCGGTACCGGCATTGGTAAAGACAACGTCGTAGTCGATGCCGTCCTGTAGCTGGTACTCCTTCTCGCCCACCGTGTAGGTGGCGACATCGACCTTACCGGTCAGCGGATACGAATCTCCAGGAAACTCGAGCTGCTCGGAAAGATCGACGGTAACGCTCGGGAACTCAGCCATTACCACTGACCATTCTGTTGGGCGGCACCCTCGTTGAGCTGCTGACGGCAACGGGTAACGGTGCCGGTCAGGCTCTTGAGGTTCTCCTCCAGGTGCGTAAAGACCTGCTCTGCATAGTCCTCGGCAGCATAACGCGTCTCGCGCTCGTACTGCTGGGCACGATCGCGGATGTCGTCGGCCTGCTGCTGCGCAAGTCGGACGATCTCCTGCTCACCGGCAATGGTGAGGGCCTGCTGCTGAGCGTCAGCGATGATGGAATCGGCCTGAGCGGCGGCGGAAGTCATAAGCTCCTCGCGCTCCTTAAGGATACGGCGGGACTTCTGCCACTCCTCGGGATAGCTCATGCGGATCTCGTCGAGGATGTTGAAGAACACGTCGGCGTCGATGACCTTGAACTGAGCGTTCTTGCCGAAAGGCGGCTTGGCTTCCTCGATCAGCCCTTCGAGCTCATCGACCAAGCTGACGATCCTATCGCCAGGAAAATTCTCGCCCGGCATCCGGTCTCCTTTCATAGGTAACATATCATCGTGCTAGTTTACCACATGCCACCAGGCAATAAAAAACGTCACGAAAAGCGATGTCTGAGCGCTTCGACCACGTTGGGTGGGACAAACGTCGATACATCGCTGCCGAGCGAGGCGATCTGGCGAACGACCGAGCTCGAGATGTAACCGTACTGCGGAGCACTCATGACAAAGATGGACTCCAGCTCGCTATCCAAGCGATAATTGAGGTCGGCCTGCTGCAGCTCGTACTCAAAGTCGGTCATAGCGCGCAGGCCCTTGACGACGGCCCCCGCCCCCTGCTCGCGAGCGAAGTCGACCAAGAGGCCGGTAAAGGGCAGGACCTCGACGCCGTCAATATCACCGAGCGCCTCGCGGGCCAGCGCCACGCGCTCATCGAGCACAAACGTGGTGCCCACACCGTTTTTACCCTGCGATTCGGCCACGGCGACAATCACGCTGGGAAAGATGCGTCGGGCGCGGCGGATCACATCGATATGGCCAAACGTGATGGGATCGAAGGTGCCCGGGACGATCACGCGGTTGATGGTGTCATTCATGGGCGTCCTCCTGAAACGTCGTGGCATCGTTGTTGTCGGCATCTGCGCCGGCGCTGTCGCCTTCACCATCGTTATCGTCGACCCAACGAAGCAGGTCGACCGAGGTAATGCCGTAGCGCTTCTCACGTACAGTCTCAAAGTCTGCCGGATGCGCGCCCGCATCGGCGGCGGCATGCTCAAACAGGGCATAAGCGCCAGGTGCAAGCAGACCCTGCTGAGCCAGGTTCTGCAGCAGTTCCTCGACCGGCTCGGCACCAAAAGCATAGGGCGGGTCGAGCAGAACCAGATCAAAGGGGCCGCCCGGCACGCGGCCGCGCGAGGCGCTCGCCAGCACGTCACCCGTCACCACACGCCAGCGCGCACGGTCACGGCAGAGCGACTCGATATTCTTGGTAATGAGCCGCGCGGCGTTGCGATCGATCTCAAAAGTCGTGAGCGAGCAGGCCCCACGAGAGAGCATCTCGATTCCCAGAGCGCCGGAGCCGCCAAAGGCGTCCAGCACACGAACCTCGTCCAAATCGAAATCGAATGCCGACATGACCATAGATGCGCACGCCTCGCGCACACGATCAGTCGTGGGGCGGGTGACATCGCGACCACGAGGCTCCTCGATCTTACGACCGCGCCATTCGCCGCCGATGATTCTCATCCTCCGCTGACCTCCTTAAAGATATGTCGATAACGCATGGCGACCGCGTCGCGCAGGGGACGCGTCGCCACTGAGTCAAGGGTGCAAGCATACCGCAAGAGCTCGACCGCGTCCAAATGGGCCCACTCGATTAGCTCCTCGTCGGCATCCAGGTCCACAAAGCGCAGGGTTACGCCGCCATGTTGACGGTAGCCCAGGATCTCGCCCTCGTGGCGCAGACGCAGGTCCATCTGGGCGAGCGTAAAGCCATCCGAAGTTTTTTCGAGCGATTGCAAGCGATCTTGTGCCGCCGACGCGCCGCCGTTGCCCTTGGAGTGCGTCATGACCAGGCACGTGCCCGACACGCTGCCACGGCCCACGCGACCGCGCAGCTGGTGCAGGGCAGCCAAACCAAAGCGCTCGCCGTTTTCGATGACCATGACGGTGGCGTTAGGCACATCGACGCCCACCTCGACCACCGTAGTCGAGACGAGCACGTCAATCTCGCCACGCTTAAAGGCATCGATAACCTGGTCCTTCTCCCCCGCTGGCATACGGCCGTGAAGGCGCTCGATGGCAAGACCCGGCAACGCCAGACGCAGGCGATCGAGCTCGGTCGCCGTATCGTGCAGCGGCACGGGGACGGTTACGCGGCCCTCATCGTCGCGGGCAATACCGGGCACGTCTTCCAGCTCATCGGCCGAGTCACTCGGCTCCACGAGTGGGCAAATCACGTAGGCCTGTTGACCCTTTTCATGCGCCTCGCGGATGGCTCCATAGGCGAGGTCACGGCTCGACTCGGTGAGTACGCGTGTCGTGACGCCAGCGCCAGGGACGGGCCGATGGCGGATGATGCTCGTGTCCAGATCGCCGTAGACCGAAAGTGCCAACGTACGCGGGATGGGCGTTGCCGTCATAACGAGCAGATCGGCACCGGGGCCCTTCGCGCGCAGGGCGTTGCGTTGGCCGACGCCAAACCGGTGCTGTTCATCGATGACCACGAGCGACAGATGCTTGAACGCAACGTTATCCGAAAGCACCGCGTGGGTGCCAAAGAGCACGTCAAGCTCACCCGATTCCAGCTGTGCATGGATGCGCTCGCGCTCTGAGGCCGGCGTGGCACCCGTCAGGAGCGCCCAGGACATGCCGGCCTGCGAGAGCAGAGGGCCGGTCTTATCGGCATATTGGCGCGCCAGCACGCCCGTGGGCGCCATAACACAGGCCTGCGTGCCGCTATCGGTAGCCACAGCCAGCGCGCAGGCGGCAACGGCAGTCTTACCGGTACCGACATCGCCCAGCAGCAGGCGGTTCATCACGCGCCCGCCATCGCACATATCGCGCAGGATATCTTGGAACGCGGCCTCCTGCTCGTCGCTCAACGAAAACGGCAGGACCTGCTTGAGCGCGGCCAGGTGCTCGCCCGCGGTGTGGGCATAGGGCACCACATCGACCAGGCCGCCGTTGTTGCGCAGACGCAGCGCCAGCTGCAGGTAGAGGCACTCCTCGTAGGCAAGCCGTGCGCGCGCGATGTCACGCTCTGCCATACTCGATGGAAAATGGACTGAACGCAGCGCGCGGGCATTGCTCATGAGCTTCCGCTTTGCGCGCAGCGGTGCCGGAATGGGATCAAAGGGATTGCCGACAACCTCGAGCGCGCCGCTAACGATGCGGCGCATCCACGCCTGGCTCACGCCATCACTCACGTAATGGACCGGCAGGATAGTTCCCGCGGCACGCCCTTCCTCGAGCTTTTCGAAATGCGGAGAGGCCATCTGCTTAAAACCGTAGGCAAACTCAACCTTGCCCATCACGGCCAGGCGGTCGCCCTGCTTAAGCTGCTGGGCAATCCAGGGCTGGCGGAAAAAGGCGACCTGCAGCACGCCCGTCTCGTCAACGAGTGAGACCTCAGTCACCTGCATGCGCGGACGCGGCTGCTTTTGGACGATACGGTCGACCGTGGCGATGATGGTGCACACGGTACCGATGGGCGCCATCTCGATAGACCAAGAACGGGTAAAGTCGAGGTATCGATGAGGGATATGGAGAAGGAGGTCCCCCACCGTCCGAATTCCCAGACGGCGAAGGGCCTCCTCACGTTTACCCGAAACATATTTGAGTCGCGCGATATCCTCGTCGAGCGCATTGCTCTGGGCAAAGCGCTCCGAGACGCGCGGCACGGAGCACAGCTCGGACATGGGCAGTTGCCTACTCGATCGAGAAGATCACGGGATAGAGCGGCTGCTCGCCACGATGGGCGTCGATCTCCAGGTCGGGCTGAGCCTCCTCGATAGCGTCGACGATCTCCTGGAAGGCCTCATCGGACAGCTCCTCGCCGGCCAGAATCGTCAGTGCGTCGCCCTCCTCTTCCTCCTGCATACGGTTGATGCAGTCGAGCGTGACCTGCTTCACGTCGGATCCGACCACGTCGATAGAGCCGGCGATGATACCCATGACGTCACCGGAGTGAATCGGCGAGCCATCAGATGCGCTGGAGTCGCGCACGGCGCGGGTGACCTCGCCATCGCGAACCTCGCTGATGGCGTCGACCATTGCGGCGACGGCGTCCTCGAGCTCGGAATCGGGCAGGACCGCGAACAGCGCGGAGAACGCCTGCGGGACAGTCTTGGTGGGAACGACGGCGACCTTCTTGTCGGTGCAGGCAGAAGCTGCGGCCTCGGCAGCCATGCGAATGTTGCCGTTATTGGGCAGGATGATGACCGAGGTCGCGTTGACCTGGTCCACCGCGCCCAGCAGGTCGGCGGTCGAGGGGTTCATGGTCTGGCCACCCGAGACGATCACGTCGACGCCGAGGGACTTGAGGATATCGGCCTCGCCGGAGCCGGCGGCAACGGCGACAAAACCCAGCGCCTTGACGGGCTCGGCGGCCTTCTCCTGGTCCTCATGAATCTTGGCGGTACGGTCGTGGGCCTCCATCTCCATGTTGTGGATAAAGACCTCGTAGATCTGACCAAGCTGCAGCATGTGCTCGAGCACCAGGTTGGGGGTGTTGGAGTGCACGTGGATCTTGTAGTCGGGGTAGGCACCCACGAGCAGCTCGCAGTCGCCCATGGAGCCCAGGAACTTAAGACACTCGTCCTCGTCAAACGGGGCGTCGGCCTTAAAGAGGAACTCGTTGCAGTAGCGGAACTCCGAGCCCTCCCAATCGTCGTTGGCCTCAATCTCAACGCGACCGAGGGCCGCGTCGCGGGCAGAGCCAGCGGAATCAAACGTGGCGGAGAAATCCTCGACAATGGTGCTGCGGCCAAGCGCGGCGGCGACAAAGTTCTCCAGGAAGATGGCAAAGCCAAAGGCGCCGGAGTCGACCACGCCGTTCTCCTTGAGGACAGGCAGCAGGTCGGGCGTGCGGGCGACGGACTGGTAGGCCTCGACGACGATGGCGTCGAGCGCGTCCTCGGCCGAGAACTTCTTCTTTTCGCACTCGTCGGCCTTGGTCGAGACATCGCGCAACACCGTGAGGATCGTGCCCTCGATGGGCTTGCGGACGGCCTGGAAGGCGACCTTGACGGCGCGACGGAAGGCGAAGGCGATGTTGGCGGACGTGATAGGCTCATCGGCAGAAACGAGACCCTCGGCCACGCCACGCAGGATCTGCGAGGTGATGACGCCGGAGTTGCCGCGGGCACCCATCAGGGAGCCGTGGGTGATGGCGCCGGCAATGGCCTCCATATCGGCATCAGCGGGAAGGGCGGAAAGCTCCTTGGTCACCGAGGCGAGCGTGAGCGACATGTTGGTGCCGGTGTCGCCGTCGGGTACGGGGAAGACGTTGAGCTTGTTGATCTCCTCGGCCTTGTCGGAAACGGCAGCCGCAGCGATCGGAAAACAGGTGCGAATGGTCTTTGCAATCATGGGTATTTGAATCTCCGTTTTCGGATGCTAGTTCAGACGGCTCTTGAGCGCGTCGATGTGGATGCCGATCTTAAGGCTGGCGGGATCGATCTGGGCGATCTCCTGCAGGGTGAAGGCAACGGAGCTCGAAAGATTGTGGCAGACGGACTTCATGTTGACGCCGTTCTCGAGCACGACGTGAAGATCGACCGTAAGGCCGTTCTCGTCGGCGGAGACAAGCACGCCCTTGCGGAGGCGCTGACCGGCAAGCAGGCGCACGCTCTCGGCGCCCTGGAGCTGTTCGGCCATACCGACGACGCCATAGCACGTCATCGCGGCATAACCGGCAATATCGGCAATAACGTCGTTCGAGACGCTCAGGCTGCCGTTAATGGTCTCAGACACAAGAATCTCCTTATCTGGTGCTCGCGGCACCATCTCGTGGGAGCAATCATTGCAATATTCTACAACGACCGAGCCATGTTGAGGTGGTGGGTCGCGGGATTACATCCTCGACACGAAATGTTGATATGGCAACGTTCGTGCCAGGTGATCGCGGCATGAAAAAACCCGCCGCATAAGCGACGGGTTTTATAACCTGGCTCCCCGGGTAGGACTCGAACCTACAACAGCGCGGTTAACAGCCGCGTGCTCTACCATTGAGCTACCGAGGAATAGGTGCGTGCTTTCAAGCAACGAAGTTTATTATACGGACGAATCAGCTCAGGGCAAGAACTTTTTTGAGAATTTTTCCGACTAGTCATTGGGGACGTCCCCAATGACTACATGAAAGCGCCCCCAAACGGATGTGCTTGAGGGCGCTTCTTGCTTGCGAGGTTAAGACTCAATATAGTCCTTCAGCTTGCTACTGCGGCTGGGGTGGCGGAGCTTGGCCAGGGTCTTGGACTCGATCTGGCGGATGCGCTCGCGCGTGACGCCAAACTCGCGGCCGACTTCCTCGAGCGTACGGGGATGTCCGTCGACAAGGCCAAAGCGCAGCTCGATAACCTTGCGCTCACGATCGGCAAGCGAGTCGAGCACCTGGGTGAGCTGCTCCTGCAGCATGGAGAAGCTGGCGGCATCAGGCGGGACGATAGCCTGGGAGTCCTCGATGAAGTCGCCCAGCTGGGAATCCTCTTCCTCGCCGATAGGGGTCTCGAGCGACACGGGCTCCTGCGAAATCTTCTGGATCTCGCGGACGCGGTCGGCACTCATGTCCATCTCGGCACCGATCTCCTCGGGGGTCGGGTCGCGACCCAGGTCCTGGAGAAGCTGGCGCTGCACGCGGACGAGCTTGTTGATGGTCTCGACCATGTGCACGGGAATACGGATGGTACGGGCCTGGTCGGCGATAGCACGCGTGATGGCCTGACGGATCCACCACGTGGCGTACGTAGAGAACTTAAAGCCCTTCTGGTAGTCGAACTTCTCGACGGCGCGGATCAGACCGAGGTTGCCCTCTTGGATCAGGTCCAGGAACAGCATGCCGCGACCGACATAGCGCTTGGCGATGGAGACGACCAGGCGCAGGTTGGCGCTGATGAGCGCCTGCTTGGCCTCGAGACCCACGTTCTCAATGCGCGTAAGACGACGCATCTCGGCACGCGTGAGCTCGAGCTCGCCTGCCTCGGCAGCCTCGAGCTTCTCGGTGGCCTCGAGACCGGCCTCGATCTTCATAGCCAGGTCGACCTCTTCGGAGGCGGTCAACAGGTCGACCTTGCCGATCTCCTTGAGGTACATACGGACCGGATCGCCGGTCAGCATCACCGTGGAGGCATCGATGCCACGCACGCGGGAGCGTGAACGGGACGTGCGCACGGTGCGCTTCTTCTTGCTCTTGGAAGAACCCATCTCGGCATCGGCCTGACGGGCCATCTTGAGCTCATGATCGTCAAGCGAGCCGGAATCGTGCTCGTCGTCGTCATCGAAATCGTCGGTATCGGTATCGTTATCGTCATCGTCGACGTCCATGGGGGCGTCGTCGTTACCGCTCGCGGAGATAATCTGGATGCCGCTGTTGCGCAGCGCGGAATACACCGCGGTGAGCTGCTCGACAGAAACATCGATATCCTTCAGGGCGACCTGAATCTCGTCCTCGGTTACCGAAGTCCTGTTTGAGCCGTTGCCCATGAGCTTTGCAACGTAGGATTCCAGCCCAGTACCCGTGCTCTCAGTCTTTTTTGGCACAGATTCTCCCTTCATAGTCCACAGGACTCAATACTTTAGCACACACATTGACGTCTATACCCAAAAAGAGGACTGGATATAGGCGAGAATACGCTGGTTGACCACAACATCTAGGCTTGTTCGGTGCCTGCGGCCTCCAGGCCGATCAAACGGAACGGGTCCGCCACACCGCCGATCGACTTTTGCAGTTCGCGTTGACGCTGCGAATCTTGCGCGGCCTGAACGGTCAGCGCGCGACGGGCCTCATCATCGAGCGAACGGTCCTGGCGCAGCTTGGCCTGTGCGGCACGCATGCGGCGTTTGATGGTGTAGAGCTCGAGCGTATCGAGCATAAACACGATGTTCGTCTCGGTGGGGTGCTTGCTCGTCGCCGAGATGCGCCCGGCACTCACAAGCGTTGCCGCCTCGGGACACACCGAGCGTGCCGCATCCATGCAGGCTGCAGGATCGGTTCCCGGCGGCGTTGCCAGAACGGCCCATGCGATGGACTCGTGACGTGGGTCAACCCACTCGATGGAGCAGATGCGGTCGGCATACGTGCGGAACAGGTCGGGGTAGCTCGTGAGCATAGTCAGCAGCTCGCGCTCCCCTGCCAAGGACTTGCGCTCTAGATCGGTCAAAACCATCGGCGCCGCCGCAGCCGGTGCGTTCGAACCATCAGGCACAAGCACAGCGCCCATACCATCAGGCACATCGATCGGCGGCAGATCATCGACGACCTCTACAGGCGCGGCACCGTAGGCATCGAGCGGGACATAGTCGTACGGCTCTTCTTCGGCCGGCGCGGACACCGGCGGCGTCGCGCCCGACACCCAAGCACCACGAGATGTCCCCTGCGAACCAGACGACCGACCGCCCGCGCTACCAGAGCGCTCGGCTTGTGCCCGCTGGCGTTCATAGTTCTGCTCACGACGTCGTTCCGCATCTTCGCGCTTGGCGACATCGCGAAACACGCGGCCCGAGCTCGCGCGCACGGTCTCCAGATCCAAACCCAACAGGTCGGCAATCTGGATAAAGTACGTGTCGATCATATAGCTATCGCGCAGCGGATAGATAAGCGTCAGCGCATCTTCCAGCGCCTTGGCGCGACCGCCTGGCGTGGTGATGTCGCTCGACTCCTGCAGCGAACGGTAGACAAAGTCCATAAGCGGCTCGGCAGCGTCGATGCGCGCCTGCAGTGCCTCGCCACCGTGCGCCGTGATGAACTCCATGGGATCGTTGCCGTCGGGCAGCACCACGCAGCGCAGGTCCATCGAATCCTGCTCGATAAACTGAATCGCGCGGCGGGCGGCCTTTTGACCGGCGGCGTCGCCATCGAACATATACACAATGCGCTTGGCAAAACGGGTGAGCGTCTTGACGTGATGCTCCGTGAGCGCGGTGCCCAGCGTAGCGACAACGTTTTTAATCCCCGCCTCCCAGCAGGCGATGCAGTCGGTATATCCCTCCACCACGATGGCGGTATCCTGCGCGACGATAAACTCCTTGGCCCAATTAAAACCGTAGAGGTTTCGCTTTTTATGAAACACGCTCGTCTCGGCGGTGTTGAGGTACTTAGGCTGGCCGTCGCCCATAATGCGACCGCCAAAGGCAATGTTGTGACCCTGCTCGTCAAAGATGGGGAACATCACACGGTCGTAGAAGCGGTCGGCAAGCTGCCCGCGCCCGCGGCTCACGGCAACATTGGCGTCGATCATCTCCTGCGGGGTAAAACCCGCCTGGGACAGGTGCGACACCAGCGCGTTACGGCCTGGTGCAAAGCCCAGGCAGTAGCGGCGGCAGACGTCGCCACCCATGCCGCGGCTGGCAAAGTACTCGCGCGGACGACCGTCCTTACCGCGCATAAGCATGGTGTGGTAGAACTGGGCGGTCTCGGCGCACAGATCGTAGATGCGGGCACGCTTAGTACCGCGCTCGCGGCGATCTCCGGTGTCGTGCAGCTCAATACCTGCGCGATCGGCCAAATAACGGATTGACTCGGGAAAGCTCAGGTTCTCGCGCTTCATGATATAGGTGAAGACGTCGCCACCCTCGCCGCAGCCAAAGCAATGCCACACCTGCGTGGCGGGAATAATGTGGAAGGACGGCGTCTTTTCGCCATGGAAGGGGCAGCAGCCCCAAAACTCATGGCCGCGGGGCTTGAGCTCAACCGTTTCCTGCACGATGGCAACGAGGTCGGACGCAGCGCGTACCTGGTCTTTTTCCTCATCACTAATCACGGATGCTCACCCCCTGCTCACCCAAGTTATGACGAATGTCCTCGATATTACCCTCGACGGTCGCGATCAACTCATCCAGCGAATCGAACACACGCGAGGGACGCAGCCAGCGCGTAAACGCAAGCGAAACGGAAGCGCCGTACAGGTCGCCCGTATAACCAATTAAGTTAGCCTCAAGATGTGCAGATGCCGCATCGTCGGCATACGTCGGCGGCAGTCCGACGTTAACGGCAGCGGGCCACACGGTGTCATCGACCAGCACCAGACCCTCATACACGCCATCGGCAGGCACCTGAATGCCGTCGGGAACCTGCAGGTTTGCCGTGGGAAAGCCCATGCCAGAACCCTCGTGACGGCCGCGAATAACACCGCCACGCACCATATACGGGCGGCCGAGTAACTCAGCAGCAAGCTCCACATGGCCCTGTCCGAGCTCATGACGGATACGGGTGGCGCAAATGGCCTCACCGCCCTCGCAAAGCAGGTCGTGACCGTACACGTCAACGCCGTGCTCGGCACCCCAGGCGCGCATCTCGGCAACACCAGAAGCACCGCCACGACCCAGCCTAAAGTCACTGCCAACGCGAATCGATCGAATGTCGACCAGACGCGACACCAGCGAGAGAAAATCAACATGGTCAAGCGCCGCAACCTCAGGCGTAAAGGGAACGGCCACCACCGCATCGACCCCAGTTTGAGCCAGGGCATGCAGACGGTCGGCCGTCGTCATCAATTTTTGAGCGGGCGAAGAGCTCACCACAACGTCCGGGTCGGGATCGAAGGTAACCACGACCGCCTTACAGCCATGGGCACGGGCATCACGGACAAGCGCCGTAATGAGCTCCTGGTGTCCACGGTGCACGCCGTCGAACACACCGATGGCAATCGATGCGGCACCCAGGTGCTCGAACTCATCAAACGCATCGGCAGCAACGATGCGAGCCTCGTCCGACCCGCCCACGAAAAAAATACGCGCGAGCTCGCGAGCGGACAACATCATCGAACACCGCCGATTGCCTGAGGAAATACGTGCTCCATGACAAAGCGGCCACCCTCAATACGGGCGAGCGCCTTGAGTCCCCCATCGAGCACCAACGCAAACGGCGCCTTCGAGGCATAGAAATCGGCAAGCGCATGCTCAACGGGAATGCGACGGCCGCAGAGCAGGTCGTCGGCAAGATTGCCCGGCAAGTCAACACGCGTAGCGCCCAGGGCCGCAATGGGATCCAGTGCAAACCCCGCCGCGGACTCGGGAGAAAGCTCCTCAACCGCATGACAGGCGCCAACGGAAACAATACCGGAGGCCGTGCGGCGCAGCGCGGAAATGTGCGCGGCGCTCTCGCAGGCGCGGCCCAGGTCGCGAGCGAGCGCTCGGATATAGGTTCCCTTGCTCACCGAGAACGCCACGGTCCACACGCACGTATCACCTTCGCCGCCCACGGCGATCAGGTCGGCGGCATAGACCTCGACGGGACGCGGAGGTAGGTCCACCGCATTGCCCTCGCGAGCAGACTTGTAGGCACGAACGCCATTGACCGAGATAGCCGAAAACGCCGGCGGCACCTGCATCTGCGGACCCAGCATGGAGGCCAATTGCTCACGCGCATAGGCAGGATCGCGGAGCTCGTTGGCAACAGCCACCGTGCGGACCGCCTCGCCCTCCGCATCATCGGTATTCGTCTCGGCGCCAAACGAAATATCGGCGACGTAGCTTTTGGTATCGAGCGTGAGCATGCCCAGCAGACGGGTGGCCTGACCCACGCCCACAACCATGACACCCGATGCCATGGGGTCGAGCGTACCGGCATGGCCGACGCGCCGCTCATGGAGGGCGCGTCGGCATTGCGAGACCACGTCATGGGACGTGCAGCCCACCGGCTTATCGACGGCGAGCAGCATATTCAATTGAGAAGGCGTTCGACGAGCCATGTACCATCCAATAAGTTAGAGCTCGACGGTCACCGAAGCGGGATCCTCCCCCACCAGCTCGGCCAGCATGGGAAGTGCCACGGCGAGCGTCTCGCGAATTGTTCCGTTGTTGGAAAAGCCGGCGGCGGCATGATGCCCGCCACCGCCAAAGTTGGCAGCAATCTCGGACACATCGAGGTCGCCCTTGGAGCGCAGGTTGCCACGCACCTTGGTATCGCCCTCAATGCCCTTTAAGAACATGCAGACCTCGACGCCCATCACCGAACGCACCACATCGACCAGGCCGTCGCACTCGTCCGAGGTGACACCGCAGGCCTCAAGGTCGCTCTGGTAGGCATAGCTATACGCCACGCGCCCATGCGCGACCGTCTTAATGCGACCCATGACAATGGACTTGAGGTGCAAAAACTCAACGCGCATGCTCTGGTAGACCTCGAGCGCAACGCGCGCCGGATCGGCACCGTGCGCCACCAGGCGCGAGGCCGCATGGAACGCGGCGGCATCGGCGTTTTGGTACTGAAAACGGCCGGTATCGGTAACCAAGCCACACAGCAGGCAGGTCGCAACGCCATCACGTGCGACAATGCCGCAATTGTCCAAAAAGCGGTCGATGATCATGGCGCAGGCCGCAGCATCGACGCGCCTCAGGCTCAGCTCGGCAAACTCCTCGCGCGCCGGATGATGATCGAAGCACACCACATGCTTGGAGCGACGAAGCACCTCGGCGGAATTATTGAGGCGCTCGACGACCGGTACGTCCACCGAGATGAACAGGTCAGGATTGCCGGCGTACGCAGATGCCGGCACCAGGCGATCGGAGCCTTCCATAAAGCGGTAAATGCGAGGAACCGGGTCATCGTCTGCCAGCAGCAGCGCAATGTCCTTGTTGGGGAAAAACTTCATGAGCGAAAGGCCCAGACCCAATACGGAGCCCAAGGCATCGCCATCGGGAGAAGTATGTCCCGAAATCGCAATGGAGGACGCACCCTCGATGAGCTCGAGGATGCGTCGCTGAATATCTGCAGACTCGCACGAGGCGAGGTCGGCGGAATTAGTCATCTAAAGCTGCCTCCTGGGCGGCATCCACTATCGGATAGCCGTCCTCGTCCTTTTCGATCGCAAGCGTGGCGGGAACGTTTTCCAGCGCACGCGTGATGCGCTCAGCCTCATCGGTCGAGCGATCGATGCGAAAATCGAGCTCGGGCGTGACACGCCAATCGAGCGAGCGAGCCAACAGGCTGCGAATACGGCCCTTGGCGCTAGCGAGCGCCTCCATGACCTCGTCGTAGCGGCTCGCATCGCACGACACGTACACGCGCGCGAACGAACGGTCCACCGCGACCTCGACCGCAGTCAAAGTAACCAGGTCGAGACGCGGATCGGAAACCTCAAAGAGCAGGATATAACCGAGCTTCTCGCGAAGCTGCTCGCCCAGACGGCGGGTTGCCTGCGTTTGCTTCATAGCGCTACCCCCTACTCGGTACGGGCAACCTGGTCGATGCGGTAACCCTCGATCTGGTCGCCGGGCTTGATGTCCTGGAAGTTCTCCAGACCAATGCCGCCTTCGGAACCGCTCTTGAGGCTCTTGGCCTCGTCCTTGTAGTGGCGCATCGAGGCGATCTTGCCGTTGAAGACCACGATGCCGTCGCGCACCAGACGCACGGAATCGGTCGCGGCGATCTCGCCCTCTTCGACGCGGACACCGGCGGCGATACCGACTTTGGGCACCTTGAAGGTGTCCAGGACAGTCGCGGTACCCGTGGCGACCTCGACCTCGGTGGGCTTGAGCATGCCGATACGGGCGGCGTCGAGCTCCTCGAGGCACTTGTAGATGACGTCGTAGCAACGGATCTCGACGCCCTCGCGCTCGGCGGCGGAGCGGGCCTTACCGTCGGGACGGACGCCAAAGCCGATGATGATGGCGTTGGAGGCGTCGGCCAGGACGACGTCGGTCTCGTTGATGGCACCGACAGCGGAGTGGATCGTGTTGATGCGGACCTCGGACTGATCCATCTTGTCGAGCGAGTCCTGAAGAGCCTCGATGGAACCCTGGACGTCGGCCTTGATGATCAGGTTGAGCTCCTTGACCTCGGCGTCGGCGATGGTCTCGAAGAGGTTCTCGAGCGTGACGTGCTTGACGCGGCTCTGCTCCTCGATACGGGCCTTGAGCGAACGTTCATCGGCCAGGGCGCGTGCCTCGCGCTCGTCCTCGAACACGCGGAACTCGTCACCGGCGTTGGGCACGGACTGCAGGCCCAAAATCTCGACAGCGTCGGAGGGACCGGCCTCGGTGACGGCGCGGCCCTTGGGGTCGAGCATGGCGCGGACGCGGCCGTAGGTAAGGCCGGCGACCAGCGTATCGCCCACGTGCAGGGTACCGCGGGTCACGAGCACGGTAGCGACCGATCCGCGGCCCTTGTCGAGCTTGGCCTCGAGGACGTTACCCGAGGCAAAGGTGTCCGGGTTGGCCTTGAGCTCGAGTACGTCGGCCTGGAGCAGCACGGTCTCCAGAAGTTCGTCGATACCGATCTTCTGCTTGGCCGAGATGTTGACGAACATGTTCTGTCCGCCCCACTCCTCGGGGATGATGCCGTACTCGGTCAGCATCTGACGCACCTTGTCGGGATTGGCCTCGGGCTTATCGCACTTGTTGACGGCGACGATGATGGGAACGCCGGCGGGCTTGGCGTGGTTGATCGACTCGACCGTCTGGGGCATGACGCCGTCGTCGGCGGCGACGATCAGGATGACGATGTCGGTCACCTTGGCGCCACGGGCACGCATAGCCGTAAAGGTGGCGTGACCCGGGGTATCGATAAAGGTGATCTTGCGGTCGTTGATCATGACCTGCGAAGCGCCGATGGCCTGCGTAATGCCGCCCGCCTCGCCGGCAGCGACGCCGGTGTGACGGATGGCGTCGAGCAGCGACGTCTTGCCGTGGTCGACATGGCCCATGACGGTGACGACCGGGGCGCGCGGCTTAAGGTCGGCGGGATCGTCGTAGAACGAGAAGGTGTTCTCCTCCTCGGGGGTGATGATCTTAATCTGACGGCCCAGGTCGTCGGCAACGAGCTCGACAAGGTCGTCGGACATGGACTGCGTCATCGTGAGCGGCGTACCCAGCAGGAACAGGCGCTTGATGATGTCGTTGGCCGGAACGTCGAGCGCCTCGGCAAGCTCCTGGACGGTAACGCCCTGGGAGACCTTGATGGCGTCGAGGTCCTCGGGGTTCACGCCCTGGGCCAGCGCCTCCTCTATCTTGCGCTCCTCCTGAGCCTTGGCAGCCTCGCGCTCGCGCTTCTCCTTGCGCTTCTTGCGGCGACCGGTGGACTCGCGAGAGGCCTCCTCGACGGCGGCACGAGCCTCCTCGAGCACCTTCTCGCGGCTGTACTCCTCGGCCTCGCGAGCCATGCGGCTGTAGTGGTCCTCTTCGTTGTTGTGACCGCCTTTGCGCTTCTTGCCCTTGCCCTGCTTAACGACCTTGCCGCTGACCTTAGCGCCTTCGACATACGGCTTGCCGACCTTCAGCTCATCTGCGCTGACCAGCAGGACCTTGTCAAATTCAACAGCTTCTCCTGCTTCGGCCGGCAGCTTTTCTACGAAGATCTCTGCGCCTTCCTCTACACGGATCTGCTTTCCACCTGTTTCGATAATTGCGTACATCATCGCACCTCCTTTTAAATGATTTCTTATCCTTCAGACTCGCCATCCAAGGTGATGTTGCCATGCTTAATGCCTTGTCTGAGCGGTTGTAAGCCTTAAAAGGACATACAACGTGATTATATTAGCATACCGGCTGTTCTCTGTCAAATGAAAA
>ENA-ORML01001779-ORML01001779.1-human-gut-metagenome-genome-assembly--contig:-NODE-1779-length-16767-cov-14.390498_pt1 | contig 16767 bp, 14 predicted proteins | sample MGYA00242103_ERZ508995 | MGnify/ENA primary metagenome ERZ508995 (study PRJEB26280, sample SAMEA2338702) | human gut metagenome | biome: human gut; feature: human-associated habitat; material: faeces... | reverse complement strand
GAGCGATTGAACTTGGACGGATTTGAGAAATTGTTGGCATCAGTCATCCAAAAAGAGTTACCTGTCATTTCAGTTCCAAAGTTGACGATAGCGCAACGCACAGCGATCTCTATCTTTTCAATTTCATTGAATAATAGTAGGCGTAGCTTCTTGTCAAATCCAGTCAACCTCGAGATATTGTATATTAACTTTGCAAAGTTAGTACAAATGACTGAAACCACAAAATAAAATGGCAGGATTTTGCATGTGGACAGTCTCTGTTTGACCTTATATTGTTTCTGAACAACATGTTATTTTGAAAATAGTTTCTGTAGTATCGGTAGTTGTTTCTCTGAACTTACTGAACTTGTTCACGAACTATCTGAATCCGTCTATAGTCTCATGTCTCATTTTTGTATCAGATCTATCTCTTGGCAAAGTTGGGGCTGTCGAGCTTTACGTCCATTATTGCCTCGTAGAGCAGTTGCTGTTCTTCCTTTGTGAATTTCTCGGGCAGCAGTTGGCTGATGGGTCGGAAATGAAGTCTCTCGCGCAGCGCCGAAAGAGCAAGATGCAGCATGCAGTCGTGGTCGAACGCCAGCTGCGGTATCTCGTCGATGCTGAACCACTGAGCCTTTGCAGCATCATCGCCACCCTTTACTTCCTGAATATTGCACAGGGCGTAGTAGGCTATTGTGATTACTCGTTCGCGAGGATCGCGGTCAGGATCAGTGAAGGCATGAAACTGCTCCATGTATCCAGCCACCATTCCCGTTTCTTCCATCAGTTCACGCCTTGCACCTTGCTCGGCGCTTTCGTCCATATTCAGGAAGCCACCAGGAAACGCCCATAGTCCTTTATATGGTTCGTTTCCTCGTTCAATCAGCAGAACCTTAAGCTTTGCGCCGTCAAATCCGAAGATAACACAGTCGGTTGTCACAGCGGGGTGCGGATACTTATATGAATACATTTTTTCTTCCATATCTTATCTAGTGTAAGTTTCACTTCTCAAAGATATATATTATTTTTCACCACGCCAAATATTCTAACGATAGAAATTATCTATTGATGTATAGCAGATATCTTTTATGTATCTATAATAAAAGCATTATCTTTGTAGTCGAAATCAAAACGAATATTAAAATAACAAGGAGATAATAATATGGAAACAAGAAAAGAAATAGCAGCTGAGAAGAAGCGTTGTGGTTCGCATAATTGCACACAGGCTGTGCTCTGCACCTATCACGACTTCGCCGGCATGGAAGAAGAAACCATTAAGAATGCTGGCAATGCCTTTGCTGCAGGTATGGGTAATATGGAGGGAACTTGCGGAGCCATCGTAGGCGCAGGCATCATACTCGGTCTTGCCACTCAAGACAAGGCGAAGTCTGTCAAGGGCATGAGACAGATTATGGATAAATTCAAGCAGCGCAACGGTGCAACACAATGCAAATTGCTCAAAGGTGTGGGTACGGGAAAGGTGCTTCGCGAATGCCCTCTTTGCGTGGCTGACGCTTCTGAATTTCTGGAAGAGATTCTGGAAAAGGAAGGTAAATATGCCATCACAGATGATGAATGAAGGCGTCCGTAAATATGGGATAAGACTGTAAAGACAATGCGTGGCTAAAAAAAATACCTATTTTTTAGGCTTTGAATTTGGAAATTTTTCTTATGATTACTATTTTTGCACTCGGAATAAGAAACCGTATTTATGCGACACGATGTTGTGTTCATGCGGTTTTGAATATAGTTTTATAAAGTTAAAAGTATTATTGTATTATGATTATTGAAAAAGTTCATGCAAGAGAAATCTTGGATTCTCGTGGCAATCCTACAGTAGAGGTTGAGGTGTCATTAAAGTCTGGCGTTGTAGGCCGTGCATCAGTTCCGTCTGGAGCCTCAACAGGTGAGAACGAGGCTTTGGAGCTTCGTGATGGCGACAAGAGCCGCTATTGTGGCAAGGGGGTATTAAAGGCCGTAGAGAATGTGAATAACGTAATTGCACCGGCTTTGGTTGGATTCTCAGCCTTAGAGCAGCGTGCTATCGACCATAAGATGTTGGAGCTGGATGGCACCAAGACAAAATCAAACTTGGGTGCGAATGCCATTCTTGGCGTATCGCTTGCAGTGGCTCATGCTGCTGCCGAGTATCTCCGCATCCCGTTGTATCGCTACATCGGTGGCTGCAACACTTACACACTTCCCGTTCCTATGATGAACATCATCAATGGTGGTGCTCACTCTGATGCGCCGATTGCTTTCCAGGAGTTCATGATTCGTCCGGTGGGGGCTCCTACAGAGAAGGAGGCCATCCGTATGGGTGCCGAAGTGTTCCATGCCTTGGCAAAGCTCCTGAAGAGCCGCGGACTTTCCACAGCTGTCGGCGACGAGGGTGGTTTCGCCCCTGCACTCAACGGCATAGAGGATGCGCTTGAGAGCATCTGTCAGGCAATCAAGGATGCCGGTTATGAGCCGGGAAAGGATGTGAAGATTGCAATGGACTGCGCTGCCAGCGAGTTTGCTGTTCAGGAGAATGGTGAGTGGTATTACGATTATCGCCAGCTGAAGGATGGCAAGAAGAAGGATCCTAACGGCAAGAAACTCACAGCTGAAGAGCAAATAAAGTTCTTGGAAGAACTGATCACCAAATATCCTATCGATTCCATCGAGGACGGTCTTGACGAGAACGATTGGGACAACTGGGTGAAGCTTACAGCTGCCATCGGTGACCGTTGCCAGCTGGTTGGCGACGACCTCTTTGTTACGAACGTGAAGTTCCTGGAGAAGGGCATCAAGATGGGAGCGGCTAACTCTATCCTTATCAAGGTGAACCAGATTGGTTCGCTCACCGAGACGTTGGATGCTATAGAGATGGCTCATCGTCATGGTTACACAACCGTTACTTCACATCGTTCCGGTGAAACCGAGGATACCACAATCGCTGACATCGCTGTGGCAACCAACTCTGGTCAGATCAAGACAGGTTCTATGAGCCGTACCGACCGTATGGCAAAGTACAATCAGCTTATCCGCATCGAAGAGCAGTTGGGCGATAATGCATTCTACGGCTATCAGAAACTGAGATAAGAAACGAGGAAACAGTCTTTTTTTTGAATAAATCACAATCGGATCAGATGGGCATTGACAGCTCGTGACGGCTTGTCAATGCCTTTGTTTTTTTATTTGCTCTTCGCTTAAGTCATTATTTATCTTAACCGTCTGTATAACGGCAAGGTCAGCATGACGCAGACGACGGCTCCGGCAAACGCCAGCTGCATACCCCTATACATCAGGGAAGACTGTATCAAAGAGCGGATGCTCAACACCATTGTAGACTGCATGAAGGAATTTATGCCATCACAGATGATGAATGAAGGCATTCAAAAGTTATCCAATGATATTTTAGAGGGGTATGGTTGAAACGACTTCCCTTAAAGGATGTGATTGCCAATCATCCCCTTTCTTCTATAAGAATCAATAGAAATGTAGCCTATCATACTGTTTTATCACATTTTTATACTTCTTAAACGCAGTTTTTTCATTGGTTATGCTGTATTTCGAGATAAAAACGCTATCTTTGCGGTGTAAAATATGATACCAGTATCAAAAATAGTACCCTAATATGATATTTGAACGTAAGAAATACTTGGATGAACTTATCGCAGGACGTGGAAACGGTCTTGTGAAGATTATAACAGGTGTCAGACGATGTGGGAAGTCATTCCTGCTGTTTGACATCTGGCATAATTGTTAGCCTAATGGCAAAGGGGACGTTACAATTCGCCCCTTTGCTTTTTCTATTTCCTAACCACATCGTATAGCGACTGATAGTCCTTTACCACGCTGTAAATGAGGCTTCCATCGCTGATGGCATCGAAGTGACGCATTGCACACGTAATCTTGCTTTTCTCGCTACTGCGGATTTGGCTGCTCAGCAAGTCATTACCCTTGGTTTCTGCCACAAAATACACATGCTTTACGCTGCCTTCACGGAATGCCACAGCCCAGTCGGGATTGTATTTACCCATAGGCGTGTTGATGTAGAAACCACGAGGCAGTTTGGTATAAACTACCACGTCATCTTCACGTTCCAGAGACTCGGCAAAGTTCTTTTCTACACCCATGCTGTCGAGCACTACGAGGTCGTAAAGCGATTTCTTCGATTCAATGGCATTGATGCCCAACTTGCCTCGCAGAGCATCCACCGTAAAGATGTCGGTAGAGAACTCATCATTCAGCTTCTCGTATGTAATACTCTGGATAACAGCAAGAGCCTTGCAGTCGTTGATAATCAGACCGGTCTTGATGATAAATTCCTCCGGATTCATCTTGAACATGCTGAATGTTTCAGGCTTGATACCCTTCAGAATTTCCACGATGGTCTTTCTTGTCAACCCCGTAGCCGTTACCAGCTGACCTATCAGGTCGTATGTCACTTCCTTGCCCACTGCTTCCGTTACATGGATGGTCCGGACATCGCCCTGATTCATTGCCACGCCCGCTTCAAGCGACTCCTTATCTCTGATTTCATCCATCGAACCGCCTTCTACCACGATGCGGATTTCCGTAACCCTCAACTTTTCATCAAGTTCCTCGATGGCTTTCTTCACAAGACCAGAAGTTTCAAAGCTTACCTGATAGTAGGTGCGGCGGTTGATGCGCTTCCAGAGATTCTGGAACTCTTTCTTGGCAAAATTGTCCTTCTGCAACTTGGCGAGCTTAGGCTTTCTACCATTCTCCGGTCTTACAGCCGCAGGATCAAAGACGGTATCAAGGGCTGCAATAATGCCCTCCCTCCAATCATTAGCCTTACCGAAGTCGAGCCTGTCATTGCGCTTATCCTCAAAATACTGAGCAGTCAACGCCCCGTTATCATCTACGTAGTCTTTGCGGATGAGGGCATTATAGACAACTCTTGCCTGATTGATATCAAACTTGCCATTGGTTCCATCTGCCATCGTATATGACCTGCCCTCGAAAAGATGGGCGGTGATAACGATTGGTCGGTCGGCACAGGCTTCAGCCATCTCCGTCTGCAGTTTCTTGGCGAAATCATCATAGCTCTCGCTGGCTATCACGGTGAGGATATTGGTATCAAACACATGGTCACCCAATACATCCGCATCCTGGCGTTCTCCCTTCTGGTTCACGCAAAGGCGCATTCCTCGTCCCACTTCCTGGCGTTTCTTGGTCTCATTGTCCGAGTTCTTCAAGGTGCAGATCTGGAACACGTTAGGGTTGTCCCAACCTTCCTTCAAGGCGGAGTGCGAGAAGATGAAGCGGACTGGCTCGCTGAGCGAAAGCAGACGCTCCTTATCCTTCATGATCAGGTCGAAGGCACGCTCTTCGTTCTCGCCCTGCCTTTCCTTCGATTCCACCGCCTTGCCCTTCTTGTCCATGGAGAAGTAGCCCTGATGCACCTTGGATGCCGCATTGCGAGGGTCTGAAAGATAGCGCAGATAGGCTTCATCCGTAAACGATGGCAGCATTTCTGAAAGCACTCGGTTATATTCTTCCTCAAACATCTTGGCAAATTTACCCTTGCTATCCTCGCCTTCATAGAGGCGGTAGCTATCCACATGGTCGATGAAGAACAGACTGAGCACCTTGATATGCTGACTGAACAGCTGGCGCTCACGCTCCAGATGGGTGCGGATGGTTTCACGAATCTGAATACGACGGATATAGTCTTCGTTCACACTGCCCACGGCATCGCCTTCATGGAGAGTCAAGCCGTTGAGAAAGCGGACGATTCCCTGCCTGCCGTCTATGCGTTCTACGATGAAGTTGTTGTCATACTCGGCAAGTCCCCCACTCTGTTCCTTCAGGTTGAAGCGCTCATCCACGAGTTTGCTTACCTGTTTCGTTCCGGTCTGCGTCTTGATATCAAAGCTGATGCGAGCCTGCGGATTGCCCTTGCCGATGACGATTTCTTCCAGATAGACGTAGCCGTTGGTAGCGGTACTGCCTATCTGTCTGATACCCTTCACCTCAATCTTCTTCACCAGTTTCTGGTTGTAGGCATCGATGGCATCCAGCTTATACACCATATTATATATATCACCCTTGCGGTGGGTGGCGCTATACAGAAGGGTAAAGAGCGGTTTGAACATGGCAATACCCTTGCGGGTCTTGTTTTTCTTGTCCACACCCAATACTGACTGAGGTTCATCGATAATCATGATAGGATGGGTCTGTGCCAGCACGTCGATAGGACGGCGGGAGCCGAACTCATCACGTCGTTCGAAGATAATGCGGGCTGCCTTATCAGCTTTCTTCAACTTGCCTTTCTCCATCTTATCGGTTGACTTCTCCTCATCCATAGATGCGTTGAATGCCTGGGTATTGATAATCATCACGTGCATGTCTGCATCGCTAGCAAAGGCATCTATCTTACTGAGCTGCTTGGAGTTATACATAAAGTATTGCATGCGCTTTCCGTATTCCTGGGCAAAATGCTCCTGCATGCTCTCAAAACTCTTCAATACGCCTTCTCGGATGGCGATGCTTGGCACCACCACCACAAACTTGGTCCAGCCATAGCGGGCATTCAGTTCATACATGGTCTTGATGTAGGTATAGGTTTTACCCGTACCCGTTTCCATTTCGATGGTGAAGGCAGTACCTACGCCTTGCAGCTGCTGCAGCTGTTCAACAGGTTTCAGGCCCTGTTCTGTCTGTATGGCTCTTACATTCTCGCAGACGGCTTCCGGTGCGAGGATGACGTTCTTGTTACCAAAGCCCTTTACTACAAAGAGGTCTTGATTAACTCCCTGGTCCACGATATGGTCGCTCTGTCCGTCGCTTTTGGGCTGACCTGTAAAGGCATTAGCCACAGTCAGCGCCGCTTCGGTTTGGAAGCGTTGATGTTTATATCTGAGTTTCATAGGTTTAAATCACTCTAATATTCTTCACTACTTCCTGGTCGCTCCAATCCAGCTTCTGCTTGAAGGTCTCGTAGATATTAATCTTGTCGGCATCCTGGGCAAAGCAGCTGTCACGGAAAATGACACGCAAAGGCATCTTGTCTGCCATGGCTTTTACTACGTCTTCTGATACGTTCTCGGCGAAGCAGGCCACCAGGTCGCCGTCGTTCACGGTATAGATGGTCTTGCCATCCACCACTTCCTGGGTCATAGGCAGAGAGAGCTGAACGCCCCAGTCTAGCATGCATCCAAAGAGCAGGTCGAGGTCGTTTCGATCGGTCTTGATGTTGTTCAGGAACAGATCGAGCTGGTCTTGCTTGAATTCCTTTGGAGAACGCTTTACATCCTCGTAATTGCCTTCGTCGAGACGGAAGACACGGAAACCGGTATCGAGGTCGGCAGTGGTCAAAGGAGATTCCTCCTTGATTTTCTTGCCGGCTCTTCTTATTCTTTCTTCACCTATTTCACATATGTTTTTATAACCTAAATCTTTCTTCGTTTCGCTTACCAGTTCAGGTAATTGGACAAGAATATATTTACATGATTTATTCTTTTTAGCATTAACTTGCATCAAAGCATGTGCTGTAGTAGCACTTCCAGAGAAAAAATCTAACACAATAGAAGCTTCTTTTAGATTTGCTAAGGTTATTAGACGTTCTATCAATCTTACTGGCTTAGGACCATCAAATACTCCTTTATCACCAAATAAAGCGACAACTTCCTTCGCACCTTCTTGACTATGACCTACTTCTTTATAAAACAAAATTGAAGTTGGTGCCATGCCTTCATGTTTTAGTTCAGTCAAAAATCTTTTAATAGAAGGAACACTATTCCCGTCTGAACCAAACCAGATTCTATTGTCTTGGAGTCTCTCGAAGAAGGCTTTCTTCGAGAGCCTCCAGCAGCGTCCTGCTGGAGGCTCTACGACACGCCCCGAAGGGGTTGTGATTGAATAATCACATTCTGCATTATATGTTTTAACAGACATATCACTCGGTTTCCATATACCTCGTGGATCATTATCTGGATTAGAATATCGCGCATTTGCTTCCTCAGTTCTATCCAATCTTCCTATTACAAATTCATCAGAGTTCTTTGCAACCATTAGAACATAATCATGACTATTGGAAACAAACTTTGCATCGTTTTTTGGGGAATATGCTCTTTCCCAAACAAGTTGAGCTATGAAATTTCCTTCTCCAAACACCTCATCGCAAATCTTTCTCAGATTCTCAACCTCATTATCATCAATCGAGATAAAAATCACTCCATCCTCAGTCAGCAACGTTCTCGCCACCATCAATCTCGAATACATCATAGAGCACCAATCCGAATGAAAACGTCCATTCGAATCCATGTTCTTGATATATTTATTACCCAATTCATCTACTGCTCCCGAAGCCTCAGCATACTCATCAGCAGACATCGCAAAATCATCATGATAAACAAAGTCATTACCCGTATTATAAGGCGGATCAATATAAATCATCTTTACCTTACCCAGATAAGACTTCTGGAGAAGTTTAAGCACTTCGAGGTTATCACCCTCAATATAAATGTTTTGGGTGTTATCCCAATCCACACTATCCTCCTTTACAGGACGCAGCGTCTTCTTAATAGGCTTCAAAACTTCGGCACGAGCTGCCTGCTTGCCAACCCAGTTGAACTCGTATGCCTCAGGAGCATCTTCCACTGCGTTGTCACCAAGAAGCTGGCGAAGTACGTCAAAATTAACTACACGTTTTACCCCCCCCCGAATCAGGGTCGGCTACCTCCGTAAAGCACGAAGGCGCAATCTGATAAAGCGCATCCAGATTCAGCTGCGCTCCATCTGCCGACTGCAATTTCATTCTATTGGGTCTATCCATATCATCTATATTTTATAAATTATCTTTCATTTCTTATTACTTGCCTCATTTTCAATCAGATGCAGCTTTTTATCGGTTTCTCGTTTACCGAAAGTTATCTAACTCAAGTTTCGCAAGTAAGCTTTACCTCATACGACTGCAAAACGAGAAACTATATTTTTCCCCCAAGTTGGGGGAAATTTGTAACTATCTGATAATGAGTATCAAAGTTCATTTATTTCTTTTTCCCACTTAGCAACCTAGGGTGCGCTCGCGGTATAGTTTGGGAATGAAAAACTCCCTTTTTTCCTTTCTGATTTTATCTTTGACGAAGGTGGGCGATGTGAAGATGAAACGCAGTTCGTCTATGCTTTCGAATTCTTTCTTCAGAGCTTCGAAAGCATAGATGGAAAACGAGGCAGCCGCTATGGAAAGGGATGCACCTTCAGACATTTTTGTCTTGAGGTCGTCCATCATTCGTTCTGAAATGTTGTTGATTGTTTTTGGAAGTTCCATGATTCCCTATTTCACTCTTTACTACATTGCCTTTGGTTGGGGGGCGTTGTCAGCGATGTCTCAACTGGTTTTAGTTTATCATCTTGCCTGCATAGAATTGAATCCCTGCATGCCGCAACGTTTGATAGATATAGCCCTCCAGGTCAATCTTAGGCAAAGATACGAAGAAAAATTCAAGTACACTTGAAAAAATAGCCAAAGATGGGCAAAAATTCAAGTGTACTTGAAAAAATAAGAGGGTCTCCCTTGTAAAGCAGGGCTTGGTAAGGTGCTTTTATAGGGTAGTTTTACACAAGACCTTTCCAGTAATTTGTCTGAGATCAGAAAAAGATGGTCATGGTGTTCACTTTCTATACCCTCTCAGTCCGTACCACAGCAAAACAAACTCACAGAAAAGCGCCACAACCCATGTGAACTGCCAGGAGCCTATCCAGTCGGCAAGCATTCCCTGAAGCACAGGGAATACGGCTCCTCCAAACACGCCCATCATAAACACGCCCGAGGCACGCGACGTGTATTCGCCAAGACCATCAACGGCCAGGGTAAACACACAGCTCCACATGACGGAATGGAAAAGCCCTACCGAGGCAAGAAGCCAAAGGTTTTCCGTCAGCATGGCGGCAGTCATGAGCGCTATGGCGCCAAGCGTGACGGTGATGAGCATCGGACGTGGTTTTATGTTTTTCATGGAGGCAGAAACCATACGACCGACTAGGAAACCGCCCCAGTAGATTGTGGCAAGCAGGGCAGGCGACAGAGCAGCTCCGCTGGCAGTGAGTTCCATAGCGTGCAAGTTGATGTTGTTGCCAATGCTCACCTCCGTTCCCACGTAGAAGAAAATGGTTATGACCCCATACTTTAGATTGCGGAACGACCATACGCTTTTTGTTTTTTCTCCAGTAGATGTTCCTTTGTCGGTTTCAGCCGACGAAGAACGTGTGCCCTCGATGTCGGGCAGAGCAAGTCGGCGTGTGGTCATTGTGGTGACGACAATACAGAGCGTCATGAGTATGAAGGGTAGGGTGAGCTGCGATGCGGTGACGCTGTCGAGAGGCACTCCCGCGAACATGATACCAGTGACAAAGAGAGGGGCTATGGTCGTGCCAAATGAGTTGACGGCACAGGTGAAGTTCATTCGCTGTACCGCACTTGTGCCAGGCAACGGATAGGCTGCGATATAAGGATTGATGACCACCTGGAGCATGGCCGCAGCTGTGCCCATAAGAAATGACCCCATGAGAAATACGAAATAGCCAAACGGCACGAAGTCGCCATTTACTACAATACCAGCTTCGCCGGCATACTCCGCGCAAAAAGCAGAGGCTGTGTAGAACAACAAGCCTCCGACCAACACGATTAACGAGCGGATAAGTGTGCGCTTGTAGCCAATGAGGTTGAGCATTCGTCCTGTGCGCGAACTGTTGAGCAGATAGCCAAGGAAGAAGGCGAAGGAAATGAGGGTGGTCAGTGAGTTGCGCATGGTGGTGGCCTCGGAGAGGAACGCTATCTTGAGCGGTCCTTGACACTGACCGTTGACAGTAGTAAGAAAACCTACAATGAAATAGATGAACGTGAGCAGCAGGAAAGGTCCTGTGGTCTTTAGGCTTAGCGTTTTCATACGGATGTTAGTTTTGGGTGAGATGGTTGCTGGGGGGAGTCCTATGAGATGGGACGAGGGGTCGCCCCACCTCATAGCAACTAACTTGTTTTTACAATATTTCCTCGAGGGTCTTCATCGCTCCCTCGTTCTTGATGCTCTCTACCATCTGCAGGTAGGGCTGTGTGAAGTTGTCGGCCTCACGCAGGTCGGTGCTTCGGAACGGAGAAAGGGCAAGGAAGTCAAGAGGCTCATTGCTTGCGATAAGCTGCTGGTCGTTGGCTGTAAGCCACGGGTCGGCTACTTCAAACTGCTCGCCATTGTCGTCCGTGTGATATTTGAGATAGTGGCGATAGGCTGCGAATAGATATGCCACGCGGATGAGCTGTTTGTCATCGCTGATCATCTTTTCAAGGTTGGGCATCACATACACAGGAAACTTCGATGCTCCGTCGAAGCAAAGACGAGCCACCTGGTCGCTGACGGAACGGTTGCCGAAACGCTCGCAGAGAGTCTGCTTGTAGAGTTCAAGGTCTGTGTCCTTGGGAGCCGGTACGTAAGGAGTGATGTCGATGTCCATAAACTGACGCACAAACTTGGCTATACGCTCGTCGTGCATGGCAGCGTCCACCTTGCGGTAGCCATAGAGGAAAGAAGGGTAGGAAAGCAATGTGTGAGAGGCGTTGAGAAGAGAGAGTTTCATGTTCTCAAAAGCAGTGACGTCGTCTGTCATCTGTGCGCCGACTTTCTCCCATGCGGGGCGACCAGCAGCAAAGTTGTCCTCGACGACCCACTGTATGAAGTCCTCACAATATACAGGCGCCTTGTCCTCTGTGCCATTCTCCTCGTTGAGTCGCTTGATGTCCTCGGGATGTGTGGCTGGAGTGATGCGATCGACCATAGAGTTGGGGAAAGTCACGTTCTCCTCCATCCATGCCGCAAGCTCCTTGTCCTGCGCCTCTACAAACGACATGAAAGCGCAGCGGGCCGTATTGCCATTGTGCTGAAGATTGTCACAAGAGAGGATGGTGATAGGGCCTGAGCCTGAGGCCACGCGGCGACGAAGTCCCTCGGCCACATAACCGAATGCAGTCTGCGGGTCGTCTGGATGCTCCAGATCGTGGACCACCTGCGGATTGTCGAGCATAAACTCGCCAGTCTGGCGTGAGATGTTATAGCCCCCCTCGGTGATGGTGAGCGTGATGATACGGATGTCAGGGTCGGCTATCTTGTTGAGTATGGAGTTCTTCTCCTCAATGCCCCAATACAGTTCTACAAGAGCCCCAAGACGGTAAACCTCGTTGTTACCGTCGCGCCCACATACGGTAAGTGTGTATTCGCCATCCTGCGCCTTGAGTGCCTTGTACAGCGCTTCGTCTCTCTCCAGTATCATTGCCCCGCAGATGCCCCAGCCGTGCTGGGTGGGATCTTCAAGCAGATGGCTTGTCATGTATTCGAGATGAGCACGATGAAAGTTGCCTACACCGAAATGAAGGATGCCTGCCTTGACCGAGTTGCGGTCGAAGGAATACGATTTGATTGTGTTTGCTGTCATTTTTATTTCTATGCTGTTAGTTGTTATTTTTTGGCTTTTTCTCTTCTCGCTTACAAAGTTAGGGCAAAAAATAATTTAGGAAAAGAAATGTTTTATGAAAAAAATGGGAACGTTTCCGCAAACGTTCCCAAAATCTGCAAACGTTTTAAATCGGAGGATCCATTGGGAAGGTAAGGTACAAAGTCTTATCTCCTACTCCCCAGTAGAACCCCGGTATTTCATAGCCGTACGCAAGACAACCTTTCTGTTCTCCGCCTCGGGATTGCGCACCTTCTCAAGCACAAGCTCAGCGGCACACCTTCCCATCTCCATCAGAGGAGGCTCGACGGTAGTGAGTTGTGGAAATACGATGGTCGATAGTTCTGTCCCCGAGAATCCAGCCACAGCCACATCCTCTGGTACGCGACGTCCAAGCTCGCGCAGGCGGTTCATGGCGCCTATGGCAAGCGTGTCGGTGAAGGCATACACTGCATCAAAGTCCACGCCTTGTTGCACAAGACGATCTACTGCTGCCGCACCATCAGCAAACGTCATTCCTGTCTTGATGATAAGTTGAGGGTCGTATAGGCGGAACTTCTCCATGGCCTCGCGATAGCCACGACCGCGCTCCATGGTATTATACACGTTGTCAGGCCCATAGAGATAAGCTATGCGTTGGCGACCAAGGCGTATCAGGTGTTCCGTCATAAAAAAAGCGTCATTGTTGTCGTCCACCAGCACTTGCGTCATATCTTCCATCCCGTGAGGGATGCGGTCGTAGAAGACAATGGCCATGCCTTCTTTGGCAAGTCGACGATACGTATCGACATTATGCTTGTAGCTGCAGATGCTCACAATAAGTCCGTCAACCATAAAATCCTCCATCATCTTCAAATGCTCTCCCTCACGCTCGTGGTCCTCGTCCGATTCGGCCATGACCACCTTCTGATTGTTGGAGAAGAGTATGCTCTGTATGCCAGCCACTACCTGCGAGGCGTATGGCGTGTGCATCTCTGGCACGATTACGCCTATTGTGTTGGTGCGTCCTGTCTTGAGGTTCAATGCCACAGGATTGCGACGATAGCCAAGCCGTTCTGCCTCGCGCAGCACAGCCTCTCGCGTTTCGCGACGTATGTTTTTGTCGTCGGTAAGCGCCCGTGATACGGTCGAAACCGATATGTGCAGCGATTGTGCGATGTCTTTTATTGTTACATGTTTCATTGCTGGTAGATAATGATGGGTAATACTTGGTGAAAGATCCTAAACTTATCTAAAGTATTAGACGAAAAACATGTGCAATCGTTTAAGGGAAAACATTCGGTGTGGTGGCAGCCCCGATCACGACGGGAGACACGGCCTTTCGGTCGGCCCGCCTGATCATCGCCCAAGCCTTCCGTCTGAGTCAGCGCAAGAAGATCAATCGCATCTATATCTGCGTGCCCGTCTTTGCCGTCTCGCTCGCCCTGCTGGTCTGGCAGATCCAAAACCCCGATGGTTTCAATACGATATGGAAGTATTTCGGGTGGGCCAATCAGACGCTGGCGGTCTTCACCCTGTGGACCTTCACGGTCTATCTCGCGCAGAAGAAGGCATACGTCCTCACCCTCGTCCCCGCCTTGCTTATGACCGTTGTCTGTGTCTCCTTCCTCATGGTGAGCAATATTGCTTTCGCCTTGCCTCCTGTCGTGGGCTATGCCATTGGTGGCGGAGTGGAACTGGCTACTGTTCTGTGTTTCATGGTGTGGCTGAGGAAGATGCGTGCTGGGGCCAGGGAGTGATGCAGCCTATAGTGCATCGCGTAGCCTTTCGTTGCTGATGAAAATAGAGTTTTTCCTCTCTGCTACTTTTGGTCAGTCCCGATTTTTTTGATAACTTTGCCCGTCGAGATGTCCCAACGAAAGATTATCCATATCGACATGGATGCGTTCTTCGCCTCCGTGGAGCAGCACGACGATCCGTCCCTGTGCGGACTGCCGTTGGCTGTGGGGTTTGACGGGCCTCGTGGTGTGGTCTCTACCGCCAGCTATGAGGCCCGTCAGTATGGGGTCCATTCCGCCATGCCTATTGCCACGGCCAAGCGGCGCTGTCCACAACTGCGGATTGTCACGCCCCGTTTCGACCGTTACAAGGAGGTCTCGGGGCGGGTGCATAGGATCTTCCTCGACTATACCGATCTGGTGGAACCGCTATCCATTGATGAGGCTTTCCTCGATGTGACGGAAAATCGCCACGGGGTCGCGCTGGCGACGGATGTGGCGCGCGAGATCAAGCAGCGCATCGTCGAGGAGACGGGGCTCACGGCCTCGGCAGGCGTGAGCTACAACAAGTTTTTGGCCAAGGTAGCCTCCGACTATCGCAAGCCCGATGGACTCTTCGTGATCCATCCAGCTAAGGCACAGGGCTTTATCGATAGTCTTCGGATAGAGCAGTTTTGGGGCGTAGGACCCAAGACGGCAGTTCGGATGCACCAGATGGGCATCTTCACGGGGGCACAACTCCGTCGCGTCTCGCGCCAGCACCTCGTCCAGGTGTTTGGCAAGGCGGGCCATATCTACTACGATTTCGCCCGGGGCATCGACCTGCGTCCCGTCGTCACTGACCACGACCGCAAGTCGGTGGGCTGCGAGCAGACCTTCCTGGAGGATCTCCGCCTCTCGTCCGCTATCCTCATCGAGCTCTACCACCTCGTCTTGGAATTGGAGCGGCGTATCGCCAAGAGTGGATTTCTCGGCCATACGCTCACACTCAAGATGAAGTGGGGCGATATGACACAGGTGACGCGTAGTCTGACGCAGCCGGCTGCCATCCAGACCAAGAACGACATCCTGCCGCTTGCCAAACGCCTGCTCCGCCAGACGGAGTATAAGACGCGATCCGTGAGGCTTATGGGAGTGGCGGTCTCCAATCCACAGGGTGGGGAAGGGGAGGAGGTGCGCCCCCAGTGGGTAGAGGGTTTCCTTCCTTTCCAAGAATGGGAGATAGAGGAATATCCCTATGGTAAATAGCGAGACAGAGTAGTTAATGTCAATAAAAATCGAAGCAATGCAATATCAAGTCACGTGCAAGCAATGCCACCAACTCTATGTGGTGGATACCAATCCTGGGACCACGATCCGATCCCGTTGTCCCTATTGTGGAACGGTGGCTACCATCGCCACGCCGATTCTGGGCCAGCAGGACACGAAGTCCTCCGGTTCAGCTTCTCCGCAGCGACCAAAGACGAAGCCCGCGCCCTCGTACAGCCCTTTGTCCAGTTCTTCGCACCCATCGTCGCCCACGCCTTCTTCCCCCCACGCTTCTTCGCTCACCCGTCGGGTCGTGGTGCTGTTTTGTGTCGTCGCAATCCTCCTCCTTATCTTGGCTACTTTCCTCTATTGTGCCTTCAAGGGAATGAGCACGTAGCAATTCTCTTTCCATTCGTAAGGCGGCCTCCACGCTATATGAGATACATTCCGATATGGGCATGAGTTTAATTTGCCTGTAACTTGCCAAGATAGGATGGTAATATAACAAACAAAGCAAGTGTAGCTGATTCTCAAATAGTTATAGGGTGGATTCTAACTTGCCTGTAACTTGCCAATCCGCACAAGACGGCAGGACTGAAACTTCATTCTAAGTTCTTCGTCAGTGATAGTAGGCATCGGTCAGAAGAGCGACACTGTCTCCGATTCGCCAATGGTGATCCGAAGAGTTGTGGAATAAGCAGAGGAAGGCTGCAGGTGTCGCAAGATAGAGGGGAAAATACCCTTCCTAACTGCCCTGAAAAATGAAGTTAACTTCATCGGGCTACGAAGTTAACTTCATTGGCCTACGAAGTTATATTCATAGGGCTACGAAGCTATATTCATTTTTTACCCCACTTTTGAGCCTATTCGAGTGCGGTGGTCCTGTTGCCTGGCTTGCATGAGAAATTTGCTTGTTCGCGTGCGGCTCTCCGTCCCGAACCCATCCCGAGACCATCCCGAAGGATGGGCGATGGGTTTTTGGCCTCCCCCAAGAGGGCAGGAGGGGGTGCTCATACCCGCAACGGCCACTTTCGCCTTTCCTGCGCTATATATATAATAAGGAGAAAATAGCCTCCCAGTCGTAAGAGACTCTTGTTTCCGTTCGTCTCGCCCCATTTTCTCTGTTCTCCTGCCCTTGTTTCGCCCCTCCAAGGCTTCGTTTTCCCACGATATGGCCCCGTTTTGCCTCCCAGGCCGCCTCCATGACAAGGTGGTCGTGTTCCCTGAATATCCCCTTTTCCCTGCCTTTTCCCCAAAAATACCCTCTTTTCACCCTTGTTTTGTAAAATAACGCGAAAAACTGCCAACTTTCGCAAACTTTTCTTTCGAAACATTTGGAGGGTATTAAAAAACGCCGTACCTT
>ENA-ORML01001756-ORML01001756.1-human-gut-metagenome-genome-assembly--contig:-NODE-1756-length-16976-cov-14.801076_pt1 | contig 16976 bp, 13 predicted proteins | sample MGYA00242103_ERZ508995 | MGnify/ENA primary metagenome ERZ508995 (study PRJEB26280, sample SAMEA2338702) | human gut metagenome | biome: human gut; feature: human-associated habitat; material: faeces... | reverse complement strand
AACAACAATGGCCCTGATTTGATAAACTCAGCAGGAATACTTGCTATTCATTTTTATGATGGGGTTATGTTTACAAATGTGAGATCTCATGTAAAAAACAGGGGTATCTTATTATGATAAAAACATCAAGATACCCCTATATATAATAAGGTGTCATAACCGACAGACGGAGCGTGCTTGTTTTCCAACTATGCTTTGTTCTGTTTCTATATTCTTTGTTTCGTGTTTTTCAGCAGTATCTTGCTCCTGTGGTGGTGCCAATTCTAACTGTATTTTCCTGTCCAACGCCGCCAGTTCCGCTTTAAGACCTTTCAGTTCTTCCTCTTTCTTCCAAGTCTTGCCAGCTATCTCTTCCAGTTGCGGTATTTCCTTTTCCAAAGCCTTGCATCTTGAATCATACTGCTCAATGTAGCTTGGTATCTTCTGTAAGGCATTCAGAAAGTTGTTTGCCGCTGCTATCGGGTCCGACTTGGCAATGTGACCGTAGTTGTACTGGTACTTGTAATTGCCCTCGACAAAAAAGCGGTTGTCAACAAATGGAAGACCATTCTCGAAACTTGTCTCGCTGACAATCTTGACAGGGAATCCGTAGATTTCCCCAATCCGCTTGTATTGTCCGCCAGTTGTCTCTTTCTCCGCCAACATTTGCAGATGCTTTCCTATAACCTCTAAGTTCGTGGACTCCACACCATCAAGAATGATGAGGTTGAGGATATTGCCGTCCTTGTCTTTCTTGGCTTTGCCCATAAACTTGCCGTAGTCCTCGGTCATTCCCTTGAGAGAGGCTTTGTTGTTGCCCAGCTCTGCCGTCTTTGACTGCAATTTTGTTTCTGAGTCACGCTTGCCCTTGTTAAACGATTTGCGCTCACCCTCCAGAGAAGCAACCTTCTTCTCCAGCTTCGCCTTGTCGAGCAAGTCGGTATTTCCGGAGAGAATAGCCATATACTCGGAAAAATTCATACCCGATTTCTCGTCCATTGCTCCCTCGTCAATGGTTCTCGCTCCCAAGGCTCCGCTTTTCAACTGTGAAATGAATGTCTGCTTGCAGTGCAGGAGGTTGAACTTGTACGAGTCAAGCGACTTTTCCACCGCATAGATGATGACATCCACCTTATTGTCGGCATACAGCTTGGCAATCTCGTTACCAGCACGCACACCTCGACCGTCACGCTGTGCCAAGTCTGACGGTCGCCACGGTGTGTCCAAATGATGAATAGCAACACACCTTTTTTGTGCATTTACACCTGTACCCAACATGGATGTGGAGCCGAACAATACTCGTACCGAACCCTCGTTCATGGCTGCTATCACCGCCTTTCTTGCCCTCTCGTTCTTGCACTCCTGAATGAAGCGGATTTCAGATGAAGGTATTCCATAATCCTCTATCAGCTTACGCTTGATTTCAGAATACACGTTGAATTCCCCAGGTCTGTATGTGCCAAGATCTGAGAATACGAACTGCGTCCCCTTGTAATTGTCATAGCGTTTGTAATAGTCCGCTATCATCTTGGCACAATGGCTTGCCTTGTTGTCGGGATGATCCTCACAAGTCGGGTCTATCATGCGCATATCGAGAGCCATCTTTCGGGCATAGTCTGTGGCTATGAGCATCTTTGCCTTCTCTTCCGTTTCCGACAGTGGCAGTCTGCCGAGGATGGTGGCATCACCTGTCTTGGCAAACTCCATCAGCTTTTGGATGAAGTCCTCCTGCTCGGGTGTCGGCGGTATGTTATGAAGGATCTCGTTCTTCTGTGGTCTGTCCACGCCAACCGCCTCCGCCGTACGATAGTCGGTTATCTCGTTGTAGAAGGCAGCAAGCTCCGGCACTTTGATGAAGTATCTGAAACGCTCCTTCTGCACGATGTTATTGGTGACGTTAAACTCGAAGTCGGTAGTTTTCTTGGCGAAGATTGCCGCCCACGCATCGAAACAGCGGATGTCCTGACGCTCCAGTTCCTTGGGGCGCAGGTACTTGAAAAGCAGATACAACTCAGTCAGTGAGTTGCTGATAGTTGTTCCCGACAGGAATGTCGCTCCCAGATCTCTGCCTGTCCGCTCCTGTATGGTACGGATAGCAAAGAGCATGTTGAGCGCCTTCTGGCTTCCCTCGCTGTTGCCGAGTCCTGCCACACGGTCGTGACGGGTGTTGAACATAAGGTTCTTGAACTGGTGGCTCTCGTCCACAAACAAGTGGTCGATGCCCATCATGCGGAAATCCACCACATCATCGGTGCGCTGCTCTATGCTATAGGCTATCTTCTGCAACTTCACCTCCAGATTCTGCTTTCGCTTTTCCAAGCCTTTGAGCATTCCCCGTGACACGTCTTTGCCCTGCGTGCGTATCACCTCCAAGTTTTCCTCCACGGTATCAAGCTCAGCCTGCAATATCTGCCGCTGGAGTTCTGGCGATTGCGGTATCTTTCCGAACTGGTCATGCGACATGATTACACAGTCATAGTCGTTGTTCTTGATGTTGTTGAAGAAACTGACACGGTTCTTGGTGGAAAAATCCTTCTCCGAGGCATAGAGTATCCTCGCATGGGGATAAGCCGTCTGATAGGTGGCAGCTATCTCCGCGACATTGGCTTTCAGCCCGATAATCATCGGCTTGTGAGCCATACCGAGGCGTTTCATCTCATGCGCAGCCATGCACATGATAAGGGTTTTTCCAGTGCCGACCTCGTGGTCACATATCCCGCCACCGTTCTGCAAAAGCATCCATACACAGTCCTTCTGACTTGGGTACACACTCTTTACACCATACTTTCCGCCAAGGGCTTTCAGATCCAAGCCGGGGAATCTTTGGTGAGAACCGTCATACTTCGGACGCACGAAGCAGTTGAACTTCCGGTTGTACATTGTGGTCAAGCGTTCCTTAAAGGAGTCAGACTGCTCCTCCAGCCATTCAGTGAACCCGTTGCGGATTTCGTCAATCTTGGCATTGGCAAGCTGTATGCCCTCACTGTCACGCACCTTGATGTCGTTGCCGTGTTCATCCTCGCCGATGCTCTTCATCATGTCGGGACAGGTGTTGTGCAGGGCATGTTTCAGAAGACTCATGCCGTCATAGTGGCGGTAATATCCCTTCACCATATACTCATCCGTGATGACCATGGTCTTCATACTGCATTTTGCCGAATATTCGTCCATGCTGTCGGAATAGACGATGCTGACCTGTGTATTGAAGAGGTGGCTCATGTAAGCGGAATACACACCTGTAGGTATCCAACGCTCACCGAAGTTGAAGTCCAGGTCCTCAAAGGCTATCGGTTCGGGAATGCTTGCCTTCAAGGCTTCCAACGACTCCCTCACGATTGCATGGTCTGGATTTTCCTTCAGCCATTCTTCTATACGCTCCGCTTTCTCTATGACATTGCCAGCAATGAAGCGGTCGGCTATCTCGTAGCCGTCTATGAGCGGATTGTAATAGATGCGTCCTTTAAGCGCTTCCGTCAGTTCCGGTTCCAGCATATCCGATAATTCAGTCATATACGGCAAGTCGATACGGCCGAACTTGTTGAGCGAGGCGGTGAGCGCTTCTTCTGGAGAATCGACATGACTGACCTCGTCAAGCGAAAAAGAGACCGGGTGGTCGAAGATGTCTGACTTTGTGAACTGTCCGTTTTCCACCCGTTCCAACGACAGCATGTCGCGCCCTGAGGCATCCATGAGGATGAACTTCACGTTCTGCTTGGCATTGAGGTTGCCGAAGCGAATGAAAAAAGCGTCATAATAGACATTCAGACTCTCACGCATCTGCTTGTTTTCCGTCTGTTCTTCCGCTTCATAGGTGTAAAGTTTCTGATAGGCATCACGGAGGGCGATATACAAGACTGCCATTTCTTTCTGCTCCATATTCAGATCCAACGGCATGAAGGTAGCACCATACTTGGTAAGTTCTTTCAATACACCGATGTTTCTGGCAGAGTCGAGCACCATAGAACCCTCACGATGAAAACTTTCCAGTTTCTCATCAAATGGACGGGGCTTCATAACATCCTCTTTCTTCCTTGACTGCTCTTCCCGCTTTCTTTCTTGCTCTTTTTGTTGTTCCCGCTCATGATTTGTTTCTTTCAATGTGCTCTGAGTCTTGGAATCTTCTTTTGCCTCATTCTCTTTCGACTGTCCATGCCCGATTTGAACTTTGAGAACTTCTATCGGTTCCATCGGCGGCTTGAACTTCGGATTAAGCGTATCTTCAACGCCCAGAGCCTTGAGTTGTTCCTGACGGTGCAGTTCCGCCTTTTGGCGCAGCAGCACCCTGTCTTCGGGAGCCATGGTCATCATCATCTCGTAAAAGCCGTTGATTGGCGGATTCTCTTCCCAAGAGATGCTTGCGTATGGTTCATCACCAGGCAGGATTGGTTTTGTCTCCTGTGTTGTTTCCTGCTCTTTTGCATCTGTCAACGAAGGCTTTTCTTCTTTTTCCACAGGCTTTGTCACAACTTCAAAAGTCGGATTGACGCTTTTTACCAACGGACTTGCTTTCTTCCTTGACACTTTCTTGGCGGCAGCACCCACTGTTACCTCTGCTTTCTTCTTCGTTGAATGTACAGCCTGACGGTTTTCTTCTTCCATTCCCCAAAGGTCAAACAGAGTCATTTGGACTGGTGGCTGCTGATGATTGGACTTTTGGGATAGCTCAGCATCATCAGTAGGCTTTTCCTGCTTTTGCAAGGATACTACCGTATCGTTCTGCTTTTCCTCAATGGAAGGCTTCATCTTCTCTGTTTTTTCTATCTTTTCTGTTTCTTCAACCTCCTTAACTTCCTCAGACATTGTTTCCTCTATCCCCAAGTATCGGTTCAAATTGAGGTTCTTCTTAAAGTCTTCATGGAGCATCTTTCGCAAATCCTCTGCAATGCCTTCCACGCCATCCTCATGCGTGTATATCATTGCAGGTTTGCCGAACGGGTCAGTATCCAACTTTGCCGTTGTATGGATAATGCGTTCCGGATGCTCCAGAAAGTAGTTGTTTGTCGGAATGCGGTTCTCGTCATTATAGACAGTGTCAAGCAGGTTGTCGTCTCCTCGCAGCGACTCCTTTTGGCTGTTTTTCTGCAGAATGATGAGGTCACTGCCCACTTCCGTATTGGCATTTTCCGTGAACAGGTTGTTGGGAAGACGAATCGCTGACACGAGATCAGCATGATAGAGCATCATAAAACGCGCGGCACTGTTGTTTTTGGCATTCAATACGCCTTGTGAGGTGATGAAGGCAACCAACCCACCATCCCTTACCGTATCAAGAGCCTTGACAAAGAAATAGTTGTGTATGCGTCTGGTGACAAGTGCCCTCATGCCTTTCATGGCTGTATAAGACGGATCAAACACGGCAACATCGCCAAAGGGAATATTTGAGATGGCGAGGTCGAAGTAGTCATTGAAAGGCTTTTCTATCTTCTCGAATCCCTCTATGCGCACTTTCTGCTCCGGGTGCAGATGGTGGAGTATCTTTCCCGTAAGCAGGTCTTTTTCAAATGCCATAATGTCTGCCTTGGGATTGTTATCCAAGACGGAATCGACAAAGGCACCGATGCCTGCCGAGGGTTCAAGAACCTTTTCGGGGATAATCTGATGCTCTTTCAACACATCCGTCAGAGCCTCTGTAACGGCTGACGGCGTGTAGAATGCCGTGAGGACGGACTGTTTCAGACTGTCCATCAACTGTTTGTACTCGCTTTCATTCTTGCTGTTTTCACGGATAAGTCTATGCAGCTCCACTGTTGGAGCAAACAATTCAAGGTCTGATTTTGCCCAATGGACGGCATCCGCCAGTTCCCTGGCAGGGTTCAGGATGCACTTCAATCCACCGAATCCGCAGTAACGCTCCAGAAGGAGACGCTCACGGGCGGTCGGCGTGCGCTGTTCCCTGTCAAGGATGAATGCCATCTCTATCGCCTTGATGTTGTCGTTCAGACGTTGTTTTCTATTGTACGCCATTTGACTCTATGAAAAGAGCTACGGCTCCCGTCAACTCTGTATAGAGCTGGTCGTAGTCCGGTGACTGGGCAAAATCGTCATCGGTGAGGTCGTAAATGGAATACACGTTATCAACCAAAGGCAGGAGGTTCTTGACAAACGCTTCCTGATCTTCTACTGCTACCTCCAGGGGAAACTCACGGTCAACAACATCGTACAGGATGCTGTACTTGGAAAAGCGGAGACCTTTCAGCAATGCTGCCATGGCAAGCTCTTGTGCCGCATCGGCAAAGAGGGCATCACGCCGTGCCTGCTCATATACTTCTGCGGCATGGTCTGCACGTTCGCGGATAAAGTCCGCATCGCTGGCTTGTGGAAAACGGGTCTCCCTGAGGTGGTTCAAGAGGTACAGTCCGTAATAGGACAGCTCTGTCTGTGCCTGTTTCTTTCTGTTCATTTGTCAGTTGAATGGATTAAGTGGTGAATAATAAACCGTGGATGGCGGTTGATGTTTGTGTGAAAGCAAGAAAAAGGCACTCGGTATCCCTCCGAGTGCCGCCACTTAATCCACAGTAAATAAAAGCATCCTGAATAAAGACACCATTTATGAACCATGTTTCGGTGGCAAAGGTACAAACTATTTCTTGTATCTCTTCACATTTCCTCGCTTTTCTGCTGTTTTGCGCTCTGCAAAGACGAATTTCGTGTTGAAATTCTCGTCAAAGGCTATGGCTGCGGAGAACGATTTGCCTTGCCTGCTGGTGAAACCATTGAGCGTTCTGGTCTTGCCCTTGGTAAGCAAGTCGGTGATGTCGGCATCAGTGAGCAACTTTCCTGCTACCTGCTTGAACACTGGCATACCACACTCCTTGTTGCTGCATCTTACTACCTTTCCGAAGAACTGCATGGTACCTTGCTTGCATTTAGGACACTGGCAGCCGGAATCCTTGTGGCTGAAAAGTCTGTCGCAACCTAACAATTCCGCAGTGATTTCACGGGTATAACCTTCGATACTATGGGTGAACCCGTCTGCACTTGCTTCACCTCGTTCAATCTTGGCAAGTTCCGCCTCCCATTTGCCCGTCATCTCCACATTGGCAATCGCCATGTTCTTCACCACGGAATGCAGGGCGAGTCCTTTTTCCGTCGGCACAAGTTTCTTCTGCTGGCGCACCATATACTCTCGTTTGAGCAGGGTTTCGATGATGGCGGCACGTGTGGCAGGTGTGCCAATACCGCTGTCCTTCATTGCCTGGCGCATCGTATCATCTTCTATCTCTTTGCCTGCGGTCTCCATTGCTGCAAGCAATGTGGATTCCGTATGCAATGGCTTCGGTTTGGTCTTGCCCTCCGTGATGGTGCAGCCAGAAAGAGTGACATGCTGTCCTTCTTGCCAGTTGGGAATGACTTGCTCCTTGACCTCATTGTCTGTTGCGTCTGCATCCTTGTCCTGCCTGTTGTTCTTTTCCTTGAGCGACAACGCTCGCCAGCCAGTCTGTCGGATGATGGAGCCACTGATGCCAAACTCAACTTCATGATCCACTTGCGCCGATACTGATGTGATGTCCTTGATGCAGTCTGCCGAGAACGCTTCAATCATCCGGCACAATATCATGTCATAAACGATCTTCTCGTCCTTGAAAAGACCAATGGCTGCATTTTCTGTGATGAGCAGGGCATGGTGATCGGTCACCTTGGCGGCATTCACGCAGTTCTTGCTGTAGTCCTCACTGCCAGGCAAGAGTTTCACTTTCTCTCCATATTCCGAATGATTCTCCAGATTCTTAAAGAGTTTGGGGAGGGTGGCAAATACATCATCCGAAATATAGCGGCTTGATGTTCTTGGATAGGTGATGAACTTTGCCTCGTAGAGTTTCTGGGCGATGGAGAGTGTATGCTCTGCCGTGAAGCCATGCTGGGAGTTGGCTTCTTTCTGCAAGGTGGTGAGGTCGTAAAGGAGCGGTGCCTTCTCCACCTTTCGCTTGGTTGCGACCTTTGTGATGATGACAGAACCTGTTTCTTTCACCTTATTATATATATCGGTTGCGGTAGCTTTGTCTGTCCAGCGGTTGACTGATGTGAACTTCAGTATATTGCCACTGTCTGCATCAACCACACCGAAGTGTACCTGCCAGAACGGTTTCGACTCGAAATGCTTGTGTTCCCAATAGCGTTCGCACACCATGCCAAGGGTCGGAGTTTGCACACGACCTACGGAATAGGTGCCACGTCCTGCGGCTATCGTCAGGGCTTGTGTGCCGTTGATGCCGACGAGCCAGTCTGCCTCACTTCGTGCCTTGGCTGCATGATAGAGATTGTCATACTCCTTGCCGTCCGTGAGGTTCTGAAGTCCCTCACGGATGGCGGTGTCCGTAAGCGAACTGATCCAGAGACGGTCGAAAGGTTTCCTGCAACCGAGATACGCATAGAGGTATCGGAAAATCAACTCTCCCTCACGTCCGGCATCGGTTGCTACGATAATGCGCTCACTGCTGTCAAACAGCTTGCCGATAATTTTAATCTGGGCAAGCACACCTGCATCTGGTTTGTAGCCGTTCTCTGTCTTGACTTGTCGGGGAACAAGAACGAACGGGTCGGGAATCACAGGCAGATTCTCTGCATGGAATCCCTTCATGCCGTAGGTTTCTGGCATGGCTGGCTGCACTAAATGTCCGAATGCCCATGTCACAAAATAGCCATTGCCCTGCATATAGCCTTCCTCACGCTTGTCAGCTCCCACAATGTGGGCGATTTCCTTGGCTACGCTTGGTTTCTCTGCGATGATTGTCTTCATTGTCTGTTGTTTTTGTGACATCCGCAACCGTGGGATAGACGGTCGCAGATGTCGGTTGTTATGATGGATGATTAACTCTGTGGATCAAGTGGCGGCAACTACATCTTCACGCTTCTTGCCTTTCTCTTTGGCTTCTGTCCCTCGGCGTTCTGTTCCTTCTGCTGCTTTTCGTTCTTTGGCGCAGACTGTCCCGGACTCAGCGGATCCTTGGTGTGCTTGGTCGCCTCATGGGTCTTGCCCTGCTCGTTGACGGCGACTTGTACCTTGTTCTCATTGGTCGGAATCTGTTCCTTTGCCTGTTTGAGGTCTGGATTGTTGCGGTAGGAACGTGGCTGCATCTTGTCGAAGTCGAACTTTACGTAGGCGGTATAGGTACCGCTGCCGTTCTTGTTGGGCACTTCCTTGATCTCGATGGTCTTGCCTGCCACATAGTCGTCCTTCTGCTGCTCGGTCAGTTCCTTCTTGAAATAGGTGTTGAGTCGGCGGATGGTCCCGTCCTCATTGAGCCAGTGGTTGGGATCTTGCTGCTTCTTCTGACCGCCCGCATCACCTTCTGCCTTCTGCTCCTGCTTGTCAGCGGTCTGCTTCTTGTCTCCATTCTGTTTCTGACCTTGCGCCTGTCTTGTGCTGCCAGGCACGAACTCCACGCCACGCTGTTCCACATTCACCTGCAGCAGCGGTGTAAACTTGCGCCCGTTGGCAAGCTCAATCTCCTTGCGAAGCGGAATACCTGAGTAGAGCACTCTCTTGTCGTCCTTGGTAATAGGTGTCTTGCCGATGGTATCGGGTATGCGCACCTTGTTGGTAGGGATGTCAACAATCTCATTGGTGAGACGGTCGATACTGATGAAATGAGGACGCAGCTCACCTGTATTCTTGTCGGGGAAATCCACTACCTTTCCGAGGTTACCGTTCTGCAACAGGTTCTTCTTGTCCTCTGGAGTGAAGGTATAGCCTTTGTAAGCGACATCGAGTTTTGGCTCGTTGCGCACGAAATGCGGCACGAGTTGCAACTGGTCGTTATCGTCCTTACGGAATGACAGACGGGCCTGTATCTCTATCTGTTCACCGCCGAAGGTCGGCTTCACAATCACAAGCCCCGTCTTGCCGTAGTTGAGCAGGGCTTTCATATCCTTCTCATTCATACTGTTGAAGTCTATGCCATATTTGGCACCAAGTTCCTGCAGGTTCACATCGTTACCACTAATGAGGTTCTGCTTTACACCCGGAGCGGTCTGTGCCTGCTGTTCGGTTGCGGTCTGTTCTGGTTTCTGTTCCATGTCGTTCTCTTTTTCGTTGGTTTGTTCAGATGATACATTCTCTTTTTCTGTGTTAGCCTGCGTCTTGGACGCATCGTCTGATGATGCGGTTTCTTTCGCCTGACCTTCCGATTGCTTTGCCTCTTTCTCATAATTGGAGGTGTCAACCTTGTGGGCGGAAAGAATCTCCTTGTTAGCCTCTGGATCTTTCAGCAACTCCTTCATCACGCCAAGCAGGTTTTCCACCTGGTCTGCCGCTATGCGGTAGAATCCGAATCGGCTTGGCTCCTTGCACTGGCGGAAGAAGTTTCTAAAGAAACTGTCCATCAAGTCACTGTTGCGGTCAAAACGCAGGAAGTCGGACGTGTTCTCCGCCTTGGCGGGAGCTCGCTTCGGGGTGCCGTCTCTGCTGAGTCCGGCGACGACGCTGATCTCGCCCGTCTTCTCGTCACGGACTACCAGCACGTCCTGTTCATCACTCTTTTTCTTTTGTACCATAATTGTAAATGTTTAATGGTGAATACTGTTGTTATTTGAATTTCTGATGAATGCGAGTCAAGTAATGCTCCACATTCTCTTTCTTGAATTCTTTGACATTATTCTCTACAAACTGCATCACATCCTCTTCCGTGTAGTAGGTTTTCTGCCCCAAACGCTTGTAGGGAAGCACTCCCAGACTGCGATAGCGTTGAAGGGAACGAGGGGAGATTTGAAATAAGAGGCAGAGGTCTTGGTTGTCAAGCAATTTTTCATTGATGGCAGAACTTCCTTTTTGCTCCGTCTCTCGTTCGTGTCTCAACATCAGCATGTCGTAGATGCCGTCTATCTTTTTGTGTAGGTCATGGAGATATAACTCCAGTTTTCTCAATGTTCCATCTTCCATGCTCATGTTTCCTTTGCTATTGTTCGTTCCTCAACCATTCTTTCAATGGCTTCAACTTGGTATCGGCATTGATTGCCAATTTTAATAAAATCAATGCGGTTCTCTGAGCGCATTCGCTGCAAGGTGCGCTTGCTCACACCAAGCATCTTAGCTGCATCGTCATTGGTCAACATCGGCTTCAATCCCTTACCCGTAAAGTTCTCTTGAAATGCCATTTTTGCCAATCGCACGTACTGGACTATTTCTGTCAACTGTTCTGCCAGCTTTTTGAAGGCTGCACTTTCCATTGTTATTACTTCCATTCTATTTCCGTTTGAAATGTTATATAATTCGTTGTTTTTATTTCTCGGCGGCAAAATTAAGCATTTGCGAAATACCCGTTTAACAACTCATTAATGACCCACGTATAATTTTCTTGATTTTTCTTGCCAAGCGGTCGGCAAACCCCAGAAAAGCACTGCCACAGTTATTCATTTTCATTGTTTTTCTACATACACACATTAACTTTGCACCCGAATTTGTTGAACCAATAAAACAGAGAATATGGAAGTAGTAACAATGGAAAAGAAGGCATTCGACTTGATGATGGCAAGATACGATGCCTTGGTAAAGAAAGTGGAGTTGCTGAAGCATAAGGCTAACGGCAAGCGTCTGGACAAATGGCTTACAGGTCATGAGGTCTGCCAGCAACTTCGCATCAGCCAGCGCACCTTACAAAAACTTCGTGACCGCCGTTTCTTGGGGCATACCCAGATAGGTCGCCAATTCTATTACTGCCCCGAAGAGGTCAAAGCCATCGTTCCGCTTATCGCCAGAATCAAATCGGTATAGCGTAAAGCCAAACTCGCCCAAGGCAAAGCCGAAAACTTCACCCTGGGCGAGCCAACACATTTTATATTCACCACTTAATCCAAATTGTAAACAATGAACATGAACCAACTTCTTACGCATGAGAGCAAGTCGATAGACACCGCTATGCAATCCTTGAAGAAAACCAACAACTGGCTATCCTCATTCATCGAGTCCTACAGCCCACCTTTGGACGGGGAGCGATACCTCACCGACAAGGAACTCTCCGAGCTCCTGAAGCTTAGTCGCCGCACCTTGCAGGAATATCGCAAGCAAGGCATCTTGCCCTACATTATATTATGTGGCAAAACCCTCTATCCGGAATCCGAGATACAAGCACTTCTCACTGGTAATTACCGCAAGCCGATAATCGACGGCACTGTTTCACAGGGGGAGGGTACTGCTTCATAATAACGAAACAAAAATAGCGTACAGGGTACAACGACAAAAATCGTTTCCTCTGTACGCTATTATATTATAAAGGTGTAGGAATCTTATTAAAAGATGAGAGATTCTAACTTGTACCTCTTGGCATCGTTCCGTTCATCACAATAATCATCGGATACTCGTGTTTTACTTGCTCTGCTTGGCAATCCTTGCGGTTCACAACCTTACTGATAAACCATTGTCTGAACAACAAGGCTTGGTATGTATCCATTTGAAGTGCTATGGCGATAATCACTTCCATATCATAGACATGCGCAGAATATCCATTTTCAAGTTTGATGTATTGAGAATGCTGGAAATCTTTCAGCACACTTTGTTTCCAAATGCGCTTGACGGTATTCTTCACTGCTGTCCCTGTTACATTCAACAGTTCGGCAATCTCCCAAACTGTCATCCACACCTCACCATGATGTGGGGCGTAGATAACCATATCTTCTCGTATTGTTATCACTTGTCGTTTCATACTCTGCCATTTATAGTGTTAGTATTATCGTTGCAAACATTTCCAAACGTGAATTCCTCAATGTTATTTATTTGCTGAGACAACTTTTCCACGTCTTTGCTCAATTTCTCCTTGGTAATTTTGGCATACACCTGGGTTGTCTTTATGTCCTTGTGACCAAGCATTGAACTCACGGTTTCTATTGGGACTCCGTTGGAGAGGCAAACCGAGGTTGCGAACGAATGACGGGCAACGTGCCAGGACAGCGGCTTGGTGATACCACATTTTTTGCCCAGTCTTTTGAGCGAATCCATACAACTTTGGTAGTTGGGTACTGGAAACACCCTGCCGTCTTCACACAATCCACGGTATTTTTCCATAATCTGCTTGGGATAATCAAGCAACTTGATATTGGCTTCCGTTCCTGTCTTCTGTCGATGGATAACAATCCATTCACCTTCATCGAAAAATTCCTTGATGTTCTCTTCCTTCAAGTTGTACAGATCAATGAAAGCGAGACCTGTAAAACAGCAGAACAGGAACAAGTCACGCACCATGCTCATCTTCTTTCTTGTGATAGGTGTTTCCATCAACAGGTGAATCTCTTCTTTGCTCAGAAACTCTCTTGTGGTCTCTTCTTCCTTGTACTCATATCGTCTGAATGGGTCTTTTACGAGCCATTCATTATCTATGGCACGGAATACCATTGCACGGAGATTGCGGACAAACACCATCGCAGAGTTTATCTTCAAGTGCTTGTCGGTTCTGAGAAAAGTCTCGTAGTCTGTGATAAAAGGCAGCGATAACTCTTTCAGAGCAATATCCTTCACATGGTAATGCGTCTGCAAGAACTCGCCCACATAGGCACACCCGATTCTATACTTCGTGTATGTACTCAAAGATTTCATGCCAGCCTTATATTGCTTTTCCATTTCATCACGGCTTTGAGAATAGACTTTCATCAGTGTATGGCAACGATACTCCAAGCCAAGAAAGGCGTTCTTCACCTTGTCGGCAGTGACGAAGTTGTCCCTGTCCATAATCTCCTGATAATGCTTACTGATACTCACGCGCATCTTGTCCAATTTGCGGTTCACCTCCAAAGCCTGCATACTCTTACCTATCATGCGTCCGCCCTTGGTGTCCCACAAATCTGGATTGGCAGTTGTCTTGCAACTGAACTGCGCCTGTGTTCCGTCCACTGTGATACGTCCCATAACTGGAACAGTACCATCTTTCTTTACTACCTGTCTTTTGAGGTAGAAGATAATTGAAAATGTACTCTTCATAACGTCATTCTTTTTTGCGTTCAAAATTAATACATGAAGAGTCTTTTCTTGCTACGCATTTCACGGCAGAATACGGCAAATTTGGTTCGTAACCAAAAATCTTACGTTACTCATCAGTAACTCACTATAAATCAGAGTGTTCAAATTCAATTCGTAACCTTCCTTATTCTTCCGAACCTCAACATTCCCCATTTGGGGTATAGGTTACGGATAGGTAACGTTCCTCTGTCTCATCTTGTCGTATTCCCGTCTTCGTCTGTCCTCGCCACTTTTAACCAAAATGAGGAAAGTAACTGATAACCAGTAAACTTTCCTCATTCTTCTCTCAAACACTTTTTATATGTACTTTCTTAACATTAAAGTTCTTGTTTCCTTGTTTTGCCACATACACGCCTTTGGGCAGCGACTCGCGCGCCACGTCGAGCGAGGGATAGCACCCGACGAGGCGTCCGGAGAGGTCGTGGATGCTGACAGACTGCACTTTGCCTGCCTCCACATCATTGATGGAAACCACTGCCGCGTCGGAGAAATACATCTTCGTGAGGGTCGAAAGGTCGAAGGTCTCGCCGTCCGCTCCGCTTCTCACGACGAGCTTCCCGTCGCTTACCGTCATCTCCAAGTCCTCTACAGCGATACTTCGTGGCCCAGTGTTGGTCACGAATACCAGATAGTTGTAGTCGTTGCTCCAGCCATTGAGCGCTGTCAGCATCAACCCGAATACAATCAAAATGGATCTTTTCATAACTGATAAATTAAATGATAGCTTAATCCTATATATAATAGGTATAACGTAAAAACTAGTTACAAAGTTACGATATTTTTCCATTATATCTGTCTTGGAATGTATATTATTCAATGAGCGCCTGTCTTTGGCGGATAAATATCGTTATTTGCTCAACAAACTCCAAGTGGCTTTCCAGACCATTTTTCTGATACTCTCCGCGCCAACCGCTTTTCTTCCTCAGCAGCTTCGTGTCTGCCATAAATGCGGTAGGACTATGGAGAAAAGATCCTGCTTCTGCCAAGTTGTCAGCCATAAGACGCCTGCTTGTCAAATGGCACAATAGTTGTTTTGAGATAGGCGGACAACAAAGTCCAAGCAACATTAAAGTAGAACAAAAATAAAAAAGAAATATTATGGGAAAGATTATTGGTATCGACTTAGGTACAACTAACAGCTGCGTAGCAGTGTTCGAGGGCAATGAGCCCGTGGTGATCACCAACAGCGAGGGCAAGCGCACGACCCCGTCCGTGGTAGGCTTCGTAGAAGGTGGCGAGCGCAAGGTGGGCGATCCTGCCAAGCGTCAGGCTATCACCAACCCGAAGAAGACCGTTTACAGTATCAAGCGTTTCATGGGTGAGACCTATGACCAGAGCCGCAAGGAGGCCGAGCGCGTTCCGTTTACGGTGGTCAACGAGGGCGGCTATCCTCGTGTACAGATCGATGACCGCAAATATACGCCGCAGGAGATTTCGGCTATGGTGCTCCAGAAGATGAAGAAGACCGCCGAGGACTACCTTGGCCAGGAGGTGACGGACGCCGTCATCACCGTGCCGGCCTACTTCAGCGACTCTCAGCGTCAGGCCACGAAGGAGGCAGGTGCCATCGCAGGCCTCAATGTCCGCCGTATTGTCAACGAGCCGACAGCAGCCGCCTTGGCCTATGGTGTCGATAAGTCCAACAAGGACATGAAGATTGCCGTCTTCGACCTCGGTGGTGGTACTTTTGATATCTCCATCCTGGAGTTTGGTGGTGGTGTCTTTGAGGTGCTCTCTACCAATGGTGATACCCACCTTGGTGGTGATGACTTCGACCAGGTGATCATCGACTGGCTTGTCAACGGCTTCAAGGCCGACGAGGGTATCGATCTCTCCAAGGACCCGATGGCCATGCAGCGCCTGAAGGAGGCTGCCGAGAAGGCCAAGATCGAGCTTTCAAGCACGACTTCGACCGAGATCAACCTCCCGTACATCACGGCAGAGGGTGGTGTGCCAAAGCACTTGGTCAAGACCCTCACGCGCTCACAGTTTGAGCAGCTGGCTCACGAGCTGATCCAGAACTGCTTGGTTCCTTGCCAGAACGCTATCCGCGACGCCAAGCTCTCTACGTCCGACATCGACGAGGTGATTCTCGTAGGTGGTTCCAGCCGTATCCCCGCCGTCCAGACCTTGGTGAAGAACTACTTCGGCAAGGAGCCTTCCAAGGGTGTCAACCCCGACGAGGTGGTCGCTGTCGGTGCAGCTATCCAGGGTGCTATCCTCAACAAGGAGAGTGGTGTGGGCGATATCGTCTTGCTCGACGTCACCCCGCTGACCCTCGGTATCGAGACGATGGGTGGTGTGATGACGAAGCTCATCGAGGCCAACACAACCATTCCGTGCAAGAAGAGCGAGGTCTTCTCTACGGCTGCCGACAACCAGACGGAGGTGACCATCCACGTCCTGCAGGGTGAGCGTCCGATGGCGGCTCAGAACAAGAGCATCGGCCAGTTCAACCTCACCGGCATTGCCCCGGCTCGCCGTGGTGTGCCTCAGATCGAGGTGACGTTTGATATCGACGCCAACGGTATCCTCAACGTCTCTGCCAAGGATAAGGCTACGGGCAAGGAGCAGAGCATCCGCATCGAGGCTTCAAGCGGTCTGAGCGATGATGAGATCAAGCGCATGAAGGCTGAGGCTGAGCAGAACGCCGAGAACGATAAGAAGGAGCGTGAGCGCATTGACAAGCTCAACCAGGCCGACTCGATGATCTTCACTACCGAGAACTTCCTCAAGGACAACGGCGACAAGATCCCGGCCGATCAGAAACCGGCTATCGAGGAGGCCCTCAGCAAGTTGAAGGACGCCCACAAGAGTGGTGATGTAGCCGCTATCGACACGGCCATCAACAACCTCAACACCATCATGCAGGCTGCCTCTCAGCAGATGTATCAGCAGGCTGGTCCTCAGCAGGCTGGTCCTCAGCCGGGTGCAGGTCAGCAGGCAGGCCAGCAAGGCGGTCAGAATACTGACGACAACATCCAGGATGCCGACTTCGAGGAAGTGAAATAAGCACATAGAGAAATAAGAATACAATATCAAATGGAAAGCG
>ENA-ORML01001740-ORML01001740.1-human-gut-metagenome-genome-assembly--contig:-NODE-1740-length-17129-cov-2.795596_pt1 | contig 17129 bp, 16 predicted proteins | sample MGYA00242103_ERZ508995 | MGnify/ENA primary metagenome ERZ508995 (study PRJEB26280, sample SAMEA2338702) | human gut metagenome | biome: human gut; feature: human-associated habitat; material: faeces... | reverse complement strand
AAGGGGTGACATCCAAAAATAAGACATAAAAAAAGATCTTACCTCCAAGTGCTGGCAACAATTGAAGAAGTAAGATCATTCAAAAAAAAGCGTATATATATAATATAGAAGAAAATGGAGGCAAGCCTCAATAAATATATATACGTCCTAATTATAACAGTTTGAGGCTAAAAAGAAAATGAAAAAAGAACAAAAATATTATCATGGAAATCCTATTAGTGATTATGGAATGGAATATGGACGTGTTGATTATGCTACATTGTCAAAGTGTTTCAATGCGGTACTAAACAATGACATCATGAACTTGACATATGACATAGGATCATGGGAGCAAGTAAGCGGCATTATTGATAACACGGATGAGATAGAAGAGTTGGAAGAAAAAAGGGACGAGTTAGAAGAGCGAAACGAAAGCAGCCCATCTCAAATTATAGAAAATGAAATAAATGGAATTAATGAAAAGATAGAAGAGCTTGAAAACGAGCAAGACGACGATCCAGAAGTGTTTCAATGGTTCATTGTAGATGACTGGGGCGCTAGATTGTTACAACAAGAAACAAACGAAATCGTTTATTATAACGAAACGCTAGGCATGTATTTATGGGGTGTAACACACTACGGAACTAGTTGGAATTATGTTCTAACAAATATCGAAATTGATTGGTAGGTGCTTGCAATGGTAACACGTAAGCAACTTAACAAAATGAATAACGTGCAAGTGTTATTACTTGCACTTCTTAAATTCTACTTTTATATATGCTTTGACTTATTAATTGTAGGCATTTTTCTAGGCCTATCGAATATTATATTACCATTAATTTATGGATAAAGGGGGTGTATAAAATGACTAGAAACGAGTTTGATCTAATAAAAGAAGTAATAAACGAGAGTATAAAGTTGGACGACATCGGACCAGCTGTTAGGCTTGTAACATTGTATAACTGCCATGAATTAATTAATGATAGAGTTATGTATCGATTATATAATTGTCTTAGAAATGAAATATATATAACGTGTTCTATGTATGATGAGTTTAAAAGTTTGGAATATAAAAAGGAAGTTGATAGATGATTGATCAATTGTCAACTATACTCGTGTTTATTCTATTTCTTGCGTTTTTATATAAATACTGGTTATGTATTATATTATTATTTATTACGCTATTTATTATTATATATTTATTATGCTAGTTAACATAAACTATAGTTAACTAGCTTTTTATTGTCTTTTTTCTTCTTTAAGTTGCTGAAAGTGTTTATAACTCTTTGCTTGATCATAATTTAATGTTTATGGATTGAATACATAAATATATATGTGTTTGCTGTCATGGTTTGAAAATCGCAACAGGAAAAGACGACACTACACACCCCATGCCTTCCCTCTCGACCAAACCACATTTTTTACACCTAGCACTTAATACAACAGAGTGCTAACACAAATAATTACAAATAATAACAAACCACCCCCTTTTTTAGATAAAACTTTTCGGAAAACGAAAAATCGAGTTTTGAAAAAAATGAGTTCATGTATTTTTTGCGAGGGGTAAGCGAGTAGTAGGTGAGGGTTAAAAACGTCCTCAATAAAATCATTTATAATGTAGGGAGGTAGAGAAAGAGAGGATGAGAGTATGCCAAGGGCAAAGAGTGTTTCAGAATTAAAGCGTGAGGATGAAGCTAAGAGGTTCTTTGACGAGTATTCAAAGAGTGGGAATATTACGAAGTCCATGCAAAAGATTCGTCCTGATTTAAGCGATAAGAGTGCTTATAACAAGGGATATAAGATATTAAACAGTCCTTTATTTAGGAATGTCATACATGAGAGGGTAAAAAAGAGAGATCAAAGAAGTGTTATGACAGTAGAACAACGCAGACAGTGGCTTAGCGATAACATTCAAGACGAAGAAAAGGACATGAAAGACAGATTAGGGTGCTTAAAAGAGCTAAACAGAATGGATGGCATTGGAAAGAGCAATATTTTAAATGTTGGAAGTGTCAATAATATTACAGTTGAGCAGAAAAGAGCGATTGCGGAAGAAAGAATCAACGATATATTAGGAATCAACATGGGAAGTGAGTTTTTAGATGCCGAGGTAATAGAACACGAGGAGGACGATAACAGTGAAGAAACAGACTCTTAGTGTTACGGAACAGTATTTTAAGGATGTAGAGGACTTAAAGGAAGCTAAAGCTATTAATAAGAGCCAAGAAGAAGTTGTTAGGTTGTTGAAGGGAGCTACCCCGAAGTATAAATTGAAGAATTGGACGAGAGGATATATCCCCGAACATTACAAACGACTAAATATTTCTAGACAAGAGGCTTTTAGACTTGCAGTTATCGGTGCAAGAGAGGCTTTGACATATTTTCAAGTCAATCTTCACTTTACGCAAGCTATGTTGTTCGGTGCGGTTGTAGAGGGATACGATACAATCTATGCAATTACTACTTCTCAGTACGGGAAAAGCTGGACTTTAGGAATGATTGCTATTTATCGTGCGTATAAAGGACATCAAGTACGAATTGCGGCCGCAACAGGAGAAACCGCAACTATCATCATGTCAAAAGTTATCGGACATTTACAAAATGCAGACGAGTCTATTCAGAGTTCTGTATTAGATTCAGGAAACAAGATTGAAAAATTACAGACTTCTACTTCCAAGACTAAGATTTCATTTAAAGGCGGAGGATGTGTAGAAATCGTTACATTAGGTGGAAACAGTGTGGACCCGAAGAAAAACAACAACGCTATCGGTAAGGGTGGAGATTATATTATTGACGAAGCGGCCCAAGTCAGTGAAGATGCGTATGCCGAGATAGGACGAAGAGAATTTTCAAGTGTTGACGGTTCAAAAGAACTTGAAATTGCTATTTCCAACCCTCACAAACGTGGAGAGTTTTACGACTGCATGACAAACGAAAAATACCCCGAAGGAACATTAGTTGTTTGGATGGATGTCCGTACTGCTTACGAAGAAGATCGTATGAAAAGTGCATCTCAGATATTAAATTCTCATTTTTACAAGAATAGAAGTACTTGCCAACGTTATTTAGTATGCGAATTAGAGGAATTTTCAGACGAAAGTATGTTCAAAACCATGACTTTAGACGATGATAAAGTCGATAGTTCCTATAAAAAGCGTTTTTTCTTAGGTGTTGACTCGGCATATACAGGAAAAGATGGTATAGATGTTGCTTTATGCTCCCAAAATAGATACGGAAACTGTAAAATCGAGACAATTTACAATCTTAAAGAGGGTGTTTGGGTACAAGGAGTCACATCCGAGAAGATTATTGCCAAGATTGTTAAGATTATCGAGACATTAAACATCAAATATGTTTGCGTTGACGTTGGTTTCGGTACTTGGTTGACCGAAGGATTGTCAAAATACTCTGAAAAGCTAGGATTTATACTTGAAGGTGTCAATTTCCAAGGAGGGCCAACAAAAACTCGTATCAAGGCAAGACATTACAGTGCGGTTTATGCCTTCAATTTAAGAGCGGAAATGTATTTAGACTTTCAGCAGCTAATGGACAGTAAGAAATTGACTTTCACAACGGAAGTTGCAAAAAGATTAAAGCCTGAATTGCTTGCTACAAGGACTGTATCGAAGAATAATAAGAAGATAGCCATTATTCCTAAAGAGGAGATAAAGCAACGCTTAGGACACTCTCCTGATGCCCTAGATTCCTCAGTACTTTCTGTCCGCAGTTGTTTAATGTATAATCTAAGCAGTGAAATACTTGCGTATGCAGAGAACGATTAGGAGGTGCTAATTTGAGTCGAAGAACAAAGAAAAGACAAAAGGATAGAGTTAAACTAGCATCCAATACCTATGTGTCACCTAACATTTCGCACAATATTCACAGTTCTAATGCAGAAACCGAAGCCGAAAAGGTAATGGAAGCTATGTTGAACTGCAATTCAGATTGCATCAACGGATTTGTAAAGACAGACTTTAAGAATCAGTTTGATGAGATTGATTGGATGATAGACAATCTACCAACGCTACCATATGTTATCGGTAAGGTTATTGACTTTATATTCTCAAACGGCATCACAACGGGTGATGAGAATTTAGACAAGAATGTTCTTATGCCATTCCTTTACAAACACAATGTACAAGGTATTACAAACTATTCTGTACTTCAAAATGCTATTATGCAGTCTTTATTGTACGGAAAGTGTGGTATTCGTTGGCTAGACGAAGATAAAGGGATTGTTACAGAGAATTATCGTAATTATGTTTCTATCATGCGTGAAGATGATGAATATAAAGGCTTTAGAGTTCCTATCTGTTATGCTATGTCGGCAGACGATAAAGAACCTATCTCATTAGGAACAAAGGAAATCGACTTTGACGAAGCGTTATTCCTTCAAACAGGCAAATTAATGTCAAAAGACGGAACAATCATTGTAGAGATTCCTGATAATTTCTGCAATTTAAGAAACGGAACAGACCATGAGAACGGATTATCTTGTTTATTGCGTGACAAACAACGTCTAAAGCTATTAGGTGCGGTTTACGAGCGTTTGAACTACGATATTCAATATGATGGCCCTGGACGTTTGATTTTTTGGCTAAAAGACGGATTTGCCAAGGGAGATACGATTGATTTATCGGCTTCCCAAGTTTTAGACGAATCATCAAGTTCTAAAGCAGACAGAGCCGACAAAGCAAGAATTGAGGCTAAACGTCTAGGTCAGGAAATCAGAAATTCAAAATCAGACAATGTAATCCTTGCAAGTTCTATTTTTGAAAAGATGGATCACTTGCCTCGTGTTACAAAAGGTACAGAGTTCTTAGAATACCTTCAAATGAAGGAAGGTTCTATTATTTGTCAGTGTTTCGGTCTTACTCCTGAATTAATTGGTTTAGGGGATGTATCAGGAAACGTATCTATGGAAAGAATCATAGATAATGCCATGACAAATACAATCGTACCAATGCGAGAAAGGTTCGCCACTCAGATTTCTCCTATGTTAAGCGAGAAATTAGGCGTACCAAAGGTTTATTTTGATAAATACGAATTGAAAGAACAACAAGACAAGTCTGCAAAGACATATAAATTAGCCTTGTCAGTTACTCAAATCGTAGGTGCTATTGTCAACGGAGCAGAAGCGTTAGACAAGAGCACAAAGAATTACATGATGGAATCAGTTACTAGAATGATGGATTCTATCGAGAAAACGCTATAGCGAGAGGAGAAAATAAAATGGAAATGGATATTTTAAAAAGTATCTTATCTGAAAATGAGGTAACACCCCTAGGAAGTTTGAATGGGACTCCGTTATATTCATTTGAAGATGCACAGAGAATCAACAAGATTGGATTGGTAAAAGAGAAAATCCAAGGCAAAGAGGTTGAATTTGGTGAAAGACCTATGCGACCTGATGGATTAGGATATTTGGAAACAAAAGCCAATGCAATCGCAGTTCCAACTTCTTTCTTTGAGAACAGATACAGAAAAGTTGAAGTAAAAGAGACAATTGTTGATGAAAAAACGAAGAAAGAAAAAGAAGTTGTTAAAGATGTATATTACGAAGTCGTAACAGACTACAGAGCTTGTAAAGAACAGGCAAGTGGACGTGTATATACAACTACAATTCATGTATATCAGATTGGAGCTAAGAAAGATTCAAAAGGAAATGCTGATTTATTCTTAATTGGTCAAAGAAATATTTCAGATACAGACTTTATCAACGAGTTCAAAGGCAAATTGAACAAAGAATCAATGGTCAAGATTCTTAAATTGATTGGTAATAACCCAACAAAACAAGTAGAAGATACATTAGAGTTTTAATTAGAAGTAAAAAGTAGAAGAAAACAAGGCAATATTTGGAAATAAACAAAAGGTATAAACAGTTTTCACTGTCTATATAGATTTTTGCATATTTCGAGGTATTGCCTTTTTATATGCAAGATAACGAAAGGAGATACATAAATGTCAATTAAACGTAGTTTCACTGTAAAAATCACTTTTAAAGAAGGGTACGGAGACCCTATCACTTTAACAGGAAAAGATGCAACTGCTTTTAACACTGCTTGGCATAACAAATTGAATGACCAAGACGGAGCTATTGGATTTGAATGGCCAGTTATTACAACAACAGGTGAAACACCTATTCAAAAAGCAGTAACAACTTATACTTCATTCTTATTCTGCAATGTAGCAAAAGTAGAACGCTCAGAACAAACAGAAACAAAGTATACAGACGATCAATGCCATGATGCTTAGAAGGAGAGACCATGCAAAACAACGTACAAACTATTAACGGTGTTACTTGGTTCGATTCCCTAGAAGAAAGAAATACTTTCTTAAAGCAAAATGGTAGGCATGAGTTCGCATTGGAAGAAGCAGCAAAGAACGCAAAACAGTATTTGAAACTTCTTGATGTTATCGAAGAAAAAACGCAAATTGACGTTTATTCAAAATTAGATAGCGGTACTTTGCTATACGGATATGTAGTTCTTGAGCCTAAGAAGAAATACAAGATTCCCGAAGATAAAGTTTTGTTAGAAGCACTTAGAAACAAAACTATTCAAAAAAGATATGATTCCACAATGGAAGAAATATTAAAAGGAGCAAAGATTCCATACGAAGTCAAGAAATGTAATTCATGTGGTGGAAGGATTCAGAAATTATTCTATAAGCCCGTAATCGTAGTAGAAACGGAGACTAAGAAATAATGCCACAAAAGAAAAGAGTTCCAACATATGTAGCAAGCATTAAAGATAGCCTTGATCGCAGAAAAAAAGGAAAAGCATTTTATGACAATGCAATCACTTTATCTAGCGTAGATAAAGAAAACCATTATGTCAGTGTGAACCTATCATCAGGGTATGTAGAAAACAAACCTACACGTCTTATTGACGAGGGGGCAATAACATATGAGGGTGGAGATGATATTCGTCTATACATCAAAAAAGGGGCAGTACAAGCATTCTACGATAGCTTGAGTTCTGATTATGTAGGATATATCAACTTAGCTCACATTGACATTACATCACTCCCTTTAAACTTAGGTACATGGACTAAAGATGATTTAACAGTTGTCGATATTGGGGATGGAAGAAAAGGTCTTGATGTAAACGTCAAACTAAATAGGGAATTGCACATAGTGCAAGATTTATTGAAACAAGAAATACCATTGAGTATTAGTGCAGAACTGAGAGGGACACTCGATTTTGAATCGTCATTTAAATTTAATGCACCATTCTACAACGAAATCGAGATTGCTGGTTTCTCAGTTGTTGCAAATCCAGCCAATGTAAACAGTACAGGCGAAAATTTAAACAGTAAAGGAGACTCAGAAATGAACCTATGGGAAAAGATTTTAAAGTTGAGTTCTGAAAATAAAGAAGAAAAGAAGAATGAAGCTTTAGAAAACAAAGAGGAAGAAAAAGAAAAAAAAGAACATTCTAAAGAAGAAAAAGCACCTAAAAGCAAGACAGATGAAGCAGAAAACGAAGAAGAAGCTAAAAAAGGCGAAGAAACTTTGGAAACTGTTGAGATGTCTAAGGACGACATGGAAAAAATCAACAAATTCATGGATGCTTTTGAAACTTTAAGTGCAAAAGTTGAAACATTAGAAACAGAAAATGCAGAATTAAAAGAAAAATTAAAAAGTTCTAAGAAAGAAAAAACAGAATTTGAAAAGAAAGCAGAAAGCACATTAGACAGATTGTCTAGTTTGATCTCAGGACAAGCTAACGATAAAGAAAAGAAAGAAGAAAAATTAACTTCAACTTCTAAAGTTAGCGGAGATATGTGGGGATAGGAGGTAAACCATGTTAGATTTATTATTTACAAATCCTGATAACACATTATTAGAAAAAATGGCAGTTACACCAGGAATGGTAGAACGTCTAAGTTCTAATATCGAGGATTTAACATCATTCTCAAGAGCTTATATTGATTATGAAAAAGCAAGACAGAATTTAGCAGCAAATGCTACTAAATCAAATGTAGGAACAATTGGTATCAGTACTGATTATTCAGATAACTCACCAGCCAATCCATTCCAAAACGTTTTCCCATTAGTTTCTTGGTTAATGAACACACCAGCTTCACGTAAGATGCAAGGTGCTATGAACCGAGGAGCATGGAGCGTTACAAAAAAAGAAGATGGCAAATTCTATATTCAGTTGCCATTCACATACGGAACAACAGAACCTAAATCAACACAAGGTGAATGTTGCTGGGTTCCATTAGATTTAGCTAAATGCGGTAGCAATGCACCATTAGCATTATTGTGTTTAAAGAGTTGCGAGCCTATTATGGATAGCTTAGTAAATGAAACACGTAAAATCAAAGCTAATGACATGGTTTGCTATTTCCAACGTGAAGGAGAAACTATTAAAGAAGCTCAGAAACGTATGGATTTAATTTCAATGGCATACTTCACTGCTATTAACGTAATCTTAGGAACAATGGCTACAGGTACTGCTACATTGAAACCATTCCATGGATTATTGGAAGTAATGGAAGATAAAGCAGTTATCAAAATCGTAGGTACAAACGTATTATCTGCATTTGATTCAGTTGCATTACGTTTAGCAGCATTAGGAGATGGCGATTATAAATTCGCTTGTCACCCATTAGTACTTGAAGGTATTAAATCTGTTATCGTTCCAGGTAAATTCAACGGAGAATATCCTGATGGATGGACTCGTAACAAAGAAACTGGAGAAGTCGCATTTAAAGGACATGGATTTATCGCAGATAAATTAGTTCCATGTGATATTACAAAAGGTACAGGTGATGTATGGGTATTAGAAGGAAATACAGTAGGTTTGGTAATGGGAACTACTTTCCAACCATCTGAAAAATTCCAACGTCATACATTCGGTGCTACAGATACTCCATCTGAAGGATGTGGTACTCAATGTGATTACTACTACAACTTTGGATGTGCATTTGGAACAGACGCAAACAGATTAATGGTTATCCAAGGTATTCCAATGTCAGCAGCTACATTAGGAGATACATTAAACGGATTAGACCTTGTATTAAAACCAACAACTATCGTACCAATCAACATTGGTGAATAATGTACGAAAAAATTATCGAACAATTGAAAAACTATTGTTCGTGCATAAAGGAAAGCGATTTAGAAGCAGATAAGCTTGAAAAGAATGTTGGAGAACTAATTGATTTAATTAGTACCATCACTTGTTGGAAAAACCACCCTTGTGAGACTTTCCTCTCATCTCAAAGAGAGGAAGTCTTTGATGTTGGTGAATTTAAGAAATGCGGTTGCGATTCAGGAATTGTACGTATACCACTATTCTATCCAATGATTGACCCAACAACGATTGAAGTATCTGTTATCACTAGAGAAAGAATTACATTTACTACTCACAAACTAGAAGTTGATAAAGATTTTTCTTATAACCCATACGACAGTATCGTGTACGTTGATTTATCTAATATCGACTACAAAGATGTGTGCAATTGTGGATGTGATGAATTATCTAAGATCGTTGTCAGTTATGTAGCTGGATATGAAACGATACCAGAATGTCTATTGCCTGTATTCTGCGACTTCCTACAATTCGTTATCGCAATGAATAGATGCGAATGTGGTTGTAGCACGTGTGAAGAAACAGATGGTAGTGATGTTCTTATTTCAGAAGAAAATTCTGATGCTCAGATTTCAATTAGTGTTTATGTTCGTGAACATATTACAAAAGCGTATTCAGAGCAATTAGGTATCTTGTCAGTATGTAATTCAAAAGATATATGGGTTGGTGATGTTGTGTGAGAATCAAATATATTGGAATGAAAAGTTCCACAAAGAAAAACGGATGCCCTGTATGCGGTGCGAAAGCCAAATCAAACACATCTTATGAGTATTCAAAACGTATGTGTTTGCCGAGTGGCCTAGTAAAAATCTTCCTTATGAACAAAGTTGAGGAAGTATCGTATGAAGATGGTGTATTCCTAAAAGGCTTTAAATACGTCTATGGAGGCAAACTTTATTACCCCTTTATCGAGGTGTAGGAAATGCTAAAAGGCCTCTTAGAAGATGTTATAGAAGCGTGTGAAGAAGATTTTGAAGGATTGGCTAGTGAATTAGAAGAAACTATGCGAGATGAAGCTCCAAGAGGGAGTAGATTCTATGCTCAAGAAATGACAAGTATGCCATGGAATGAATATAGGCCAGGTGCTTTAAAGGATTCAATCACGAAAGAAAAAGTATCTAATACCGAATATCTAATCGGTGTAGATGCAGACAAACTAGAAAAAGACTCTAGAAACCCTTCTCACGTTGATTACTCCCCAATGGTACAGAATGGAACTAAACGAGTTTATACATTAGTTCGTAAAAACGGAAGGCCATTCGTTTGGGTAGATGAAATGGGAAAGAAACACTTTGCGCACAAAATTAAGATGCCACCTAGAAAGGCAAATGATTTTGTTGCTAGAGCGGTATCTAGATTTGATGCAAAAGTTAAATAAAGGAGATTAAAAATGGAAGAAAAAGTTGTAAAAGCTAAAAAGACTCCTGAACAGAAAGTAGATGTTCAAGCATTTGTTTCACGCAAATTAAACGCTTTAAATCAATTAGGCGGTGCTAAAGCAGAGCGTGCTATGGAGCGTGTACTAAAAGCTACAATGGGAGGGCAAAAGTAATGTCTAACTGTAACATTAATAAAATTATTAGTGACAAATTAAGTGTCTCTAAATTAACTAAAACTCAAGAAATTGATATTACTATCATGAGTGATATTGATTCTTGTTTAAAAATCAATACTCGTAAATTTGAAAAGATTACAGGTACTGCTAGTGCTTATGCATCACGTACTATTGCACCTGATTTAATCAACGTTTGTGAATCATTTGGATGTAAGAATACAGGTACATTGTTCATCACTTCTAAAGAAACGGATGCAGAAGGTGCAGATGGAAACAAAGTACACACAAGTGGCGCAGTATTTAAAGCATTGAAAAATGCATTAGACTTTGCAGCAGGTGTTGTTTACTACTACGTAAATGTTCCTCAAGCAGGTACTTACACAATCACAACAAAGATTTCAGATGTTTTAGATCATGAAATGGCTAATGCAGATGAATATGCAAGCACTTTAAAAGCAGATAAAGAAGGATTCTACCCTGTACAGATTGACTTATCTACCGTTCCTACAAAGGCATCAGGAAAAGGATGGGAAGCAAGTACATCAGGTGTCCGTTTAAGCATTGAAGTAGCATTAACAGACAAATCAGCAGATAGTATCTTGGTTGGTATTTCTTCAATTTCATTCTTTGAAGAATTTGCAGACTTAGATTCTAACAACGACATTAAAGTAAGCTGCTTATCAGGATTTGATGGTGACGATACTGTAGACCCTGTAGATACAAGTTGCTTTGATGATTCTTATGATGATGATTCTGCTTCTATTGAGCGTTCATTTACAGGTACTCAATTAACATCTAACTACTTAACTATGAACCCATTCATTGGCAAGGGAGATAAATCCCAAGGCTTTATGATGCGTACTCAGGAAGTGGTTATTGAAGCAGATAAAGAATCTCCTGAATATGGTTCAATCCATATTGCAGACCACTTTGTTGAAGAATGTGGATTTATCTATGCAGCATTGAGTGACCAATGCAATATTACAGATTCTACATTGAACCGAATCAACACTCCATTGTTGGCTAACTTAGATGAGTCTCAATACCAAGTATTGAACAGTAAAATCAATCCAAGCTTAGATATTGAAGGTTCAAAAATTTACTTCAACAAAAACTTAGTAGGTAAAACATTAAAGATTTCTTATCCAATGACTGTTGATGTATTGCAACACTATGTAGCAAACAACGATAGCTTAAAGAATAAGAGAGCGAAAGTTACAATCACTCGTTATAGAAGTGATGGAACTGCGGAGGTATTTACTTACCACAATGCAAAAATTACTTCATTCCCAATGGGTATCCCTGATGACGGAGCGTTTGAATTTAGTTTAGCGTTCAAGAAAGATACTCGTGGAAACTGGTATGAAGTTTATGTAGTAAACAAAGCTAACGCTAATTTATAGAAATTGAGAGGCAAATGAGATGGAAGAACAAAAGATTTTAGAACCAACACAGTTAAATGCCATGATTGAAAAGTTAAAAGTAGCTCGTGAGGATGATACTCCTCACGCAGTCTATGGCAATGGTAGTGAAATTGCAGTTGTTGGTGATGCAAATAAGACAGACGTTAAAACAATTGATATTGAAGTGAGTTTTAGATTTACTGAAAAAGAAATCGAAGAACATAAAATTGATGTTCCTGAGAACGCTAAAAGAGTAGGGCAATACGTTATGTTCGATAAGAGGTTTGAAAATCTAACATTATCTCCTAGACAAGATATGAAGATGGTAGAAGCTTTAATCGAAGTTAAACCATTGCTATTGGATGCAGAACAAATCCTAGACCCATATAAAGAGAAATTCCAAGAAATCGAGGAATATTACGGTCACAAATTCATTGAAGGAAAAGATGGAATCGTTACAACAGATGCAGATGATGAAGAAGTGAACAAGACTATGGTTCAGATTTATGAAGCGTATACGAATGAAGCGAATGAACAGATTTTCCATTTATACGCTCAATCCTCTACAAATTTAGTTGATGGACTTTATAAAGTTGTTGCAATTTTCTTAGGATTAGATGAATTTTATGAAGATCACATGATGCAATATTCAGTTTTAACTTGCATGATTAGCCTAATTATCAAATATCCTGAATTATTCAATGAGGTAGAAACAGTTTTTATCAAATAATTGATAAGGGGGATGATAAAAAGGATTCAGTAAAAAAAGCAAAGTCTTATGTTGCAGAACTAAATCTTTATTCAACCATGGCTCATTATGTCGGTAAAATTCTAAAAATACGCCCCAATGAGATATTAGACCATTGGGGTGTTTCTGAATTAGTTGTAGCCTTTGGGTACTACGCAAATCTACAAAGCGATAAAACATGGAATGAAATTAACGAGGCAAACAAAAATTCTGAAAAGAAAATACCTCAGATTGACAGATATGCGGTTCATTTCATGCAGAAAACAGATTTAGCGAAGGAGTCCGAAGATGTCAGTACGTGAAGTCGGTGCTAGGTTAGTCCTTGACATTAAGGATGCCGAAGCAAAGATAAAACAACTTGAAAAAGAGTTAAAAGATATTGAAAAGGCAAAGCTCAAATTTGATGCTAACACCAATGAATTAGAAAGAATTAAGGCAAGATTAGAAGAAATCAAAAAAGAAAAGGAAGCTTTGGAAAGACAAAAACTTTCTTTAAAAGTTGATTTGGATAATCTAGCTAATTTCAAGAATCAATTATTGGATGTTAAAGAGGATATTAGTGAACTTAAAAAAGAGCTATTAGCCTTGAACAATAAAAAACTTTCTATTGATATTGATTTAAAAGCAAATGCCAACGAAATTCATGATGTCATTAACGACATGACATTAGGCGAAAACGATAAAAGCGATAAGCTTAAAGACCTATACAGTGCACGTGAAGCTCTCAAATACGATATGCGAGAGGTTGGCATTGAAATTGATGAAGTTCAAAAGAAAATTAACAATCTTAACAAAGAAAAAATTAAGATTGAAGCGAACATCAGTGAATTAAATGATGCTCAAAAATTGGTTGATGAGATTGATGATTCAATCGCAGATTTAGACAAAGAAAAAATAAAATTAGAAGCAGATTCTTCTAAGTTAGAAGATACAAATAAAAAGCTAGACGAAACAATCGAAAAAGAGAATGATGTAAGAAACACAAAAGCGGATATTGAGTCACAAGTTATCGGCTATCAAGATAGCTTGAATAAACTAAACAATCTTCAAAACGCTGCTAAAGCTTTGAAAACTGCTAGTAAGATTACATTTGATGTTGGAAATAAGATGTCAAATCTAGGCTCTAGTATGTTGAACATTGCTAAGAATTTCCAAAACAATCCAATAGGAGATATTGGACGATTCTTAGTACAAGGTGTTGGATATTCTAGTTTGTATAGATTGGTTTCGAGTGCACAAAACGCAATTGGTGATGCATTTTCAAATGGTGTTAATAGATACGATACAATCAAAGTTGCGAAAAGAACATTGTCCACTGTAGTAGGCGATGTAGGCGATTCTACGGCTAAAATCCAAAAGATGATTGATAACCTAGACGAAAGCATTTTGGGGCTACCAACCACTTTAGATGACGCTCTAAGCCATGTTACGAGATTTACTTCAATCAATCATGATTTAGATAGGTCTCAAAAGCTATTCTCGGCAATTAATGATTCCATTTTGACATTTGGTGGAGATTCTGAGGGAGTAAACAATGCGGTTACTCAGTATTCTCAAATCATGGGTTCTAAAATGGATGCTCGTACATTGAGATCAATGGAAGATGCAGGTATGACACCAGCCTTAACTGCTATTGCAAAGAAATTTAATATGTCATTTGCAGAGTTTAGAGAAGCATTTACAGGTTCAAATCCAACTATTTCATTACAACAATTTGAGGATGCTCTGATTGAATTGGATGAAAAAGGCGGTGGTGGCCTAAATTCGTTGGCAACTATGGTTAAATCATCTGTAGCCACAATTGGTAATGCTTTTGACTTAATCCCTAAGAGATTTAGTAAAGCCGAAGAAAAGTGGTTAGGTGCATTAGATGAGGTTTCAACGGAATTAACAGGAGCTACAATCTACGGAAATATCTACAAACTTTCTCAAAAAATTGAAGGCTTAGGAGATATAGGAGCAAACTTCATTAGAGGCCATAAAAAAGAGATTGGCGAAGGTATAGACTTCATTAAAACCAAGTTTACTGAATTATGGAGTGTTTTAAAAACATTCAGTTTCAAAGATTTTGTTGGTGGTTTTAAACAAGGATTAGAAGATTTCCAAGGAGCAATTGATTTCTTCAAGCCTCTTGTTAGCGGTCTATATAATTTTGCAAAAGATAAAATCACCGAAATGGGAGACGGAAGCTTTTCTAAAGGATTAGGACGTTTTGTATCAGACTACATCCAAATTGGTATTGGATTAAAGTATGCTGGTAAGTTAATGAAACTTGGAAGTGGTGGAATTAGTCTTTTAGGAGATTTAGTAAACGTTGCTTCAAAATTCAAAGGAAAAAGTTTCAACATTCCTTTCCTAGGAAAACTAGGAAGTAAATTTAGTTCTATTAAAGATGTATTCAAGAGTTCAGATGAGATTACTACTGCGGTAGGCACTCCAAAAACTTTTGATGCAGAAGGATTTAAAAATAAACTATCTTCATTAGCTATCATAGCTGGTGGGGCAGGAACAATTATTCTTTATTGCAAAGCGATAAAGGAAATTGAAAAGAATGTTCCAAATGACATTACAACATTACCTATGCGATTAACAAATCTATTCTCTGTAATGGGATTGATGATGGGAGCTAATACGATTAATGCAGGAGTTTCAAAAGCATTAGAGATGAACAATGCCTTAACAGGATTAGCAATGATGATTGGTCAAGGCGGAGCTTTATGGCTATTTGCAAAAGCTATGCAAGAGCTTGATAAGACTATGCCTGATGGATTCGACACATTCAACGATAAGTTATTAGGTTTATTTGAGTGCATTGGCTCTATGACACTTATTACAGGTATTCAAGGCGGTGCTGGTGTCCTAACGGGTGGAATCACTACATTGGCCCAAGTGCTAGGAATGATAACGACAACAGGACTAGCTGGTACGTTGATTGCTTGTGCTAAAGCTATGCAAGAAGTCGATAAGAATGTTCCTTCAAACACAAAAGGACTTAAAAAGAAAATCCAAGGAATTATGGATGTCATAGATATGTTTGAAGGCGAAGGAACACTTTCTTCTTGGTGGAGTCAAGTTATTAAAAGTTCTGAGTCTTTATGGAAAAACATGGAGACTTGGAATATTACTAGGATTCTAAAGAAACTTGTTACTATTGGAGAATCAATTTCAAAAGTACAAGGAATGAGTATTGATAGTAGTTCTTTCAACGATCAATTCAAAGATATTCAAGAAGTTATCAAGAATATTAATGATTTTGAGTTTCCTACAGTTAGCACTTCAAGTGCAACAAACATTGCAGATGCAAACAGTATCGTTAAGAACTATACAACAATGGCTTCTAGCCTTTCTAAAATGTCTAGTATCAACGGAAGTTCAATTAACGTTGAGAATTGTACAAGCATTTTAAAGAATGTAGCTAGTGTTGTTCAAGAAATGAAAAAGATTGTATTCCCTGATGTTACAAAGAGTATTAAATCTAATTTAAACTCTACAAATGCTCAAGAGTTCCTAGATACATTGAAGATTTTGGAACAGATTGTTCCTGAATTTGGAAACTTGCAAGCAACGATTACAAACAATCCTTTACCAAATGCAGAGGATATTAAAAAGACAATCACTAGTATTTCTCAAGCGATTGGATATATTTCTGTAGCTGGTGTTGGAACAGGAAAAGACAAGAATATGTTGTCTTACAACTTGAGACAAATGCCTGATTCTAAGCTATTTAATAACGCACTAAAGGCGATTACAACTTTAGGCGATATAATCCTCAAGTTTGGAACTTTGAACGTCTATTCAACTGATTTCGACTTTGAATCATTACGAGCAAATATTAAAAGTATTGGAAATGCAGTGAATGAAATAGCAACCAACAAAGGATTAACTGAAAACCTAGAGAACATGGACACAGTTAATAAGACTGTTTCTAAGTTAAAGAAAACGTGTGATAACTTAAATTCTATCGTTGGATTAAATCTAGATTTTGTTAAGGTTGGAGAAGTCACAACAGGTATTCAAACATTCCTAAACAATGTTAAAGGATTGAAAGTTGGAGAAGCTACTACAGATGTTGTTACAGAATTAAACTCAATCGTAACTTCCTTCCACAATATGGCAACAACTTTATCAAACATGAAGTCTGAATTTAATACCTCTGGTACAGATATGGCAAATGGAATTATTGAAGGTTTCAAAAGTATTGATATTGAAGGTTCATTTGGAACTAAGATTGATAACGTTAAAGCTTCATTGAAGAAGAAAAGCTTCAAATCCGTAGGTAAGAAGTTTGGAAAAGATGTTGTAAGTGGGTTCAGTGAAGGTATCTCTAATATGTCTAGTTC
>ENA-ORML01001737-ORML01001737.1-human-gut-metagenome-genome-assembly--contig:-NODE-1737-length-17162-cov-3.177237_pt1 | contig 17162 bp, 19 predicted proteins | sample MGYA00242103_ERZ508995 | MGnify/ENA primary metagenome ERZ508995 (study PRJEB26280, sample SAMEA2338702) | human gut metagenome | biome: human gut; feature: human-associated habitat; material: faeces... | reverse complement strand
GTCCCCGGACCTTTACGGATATTTAAATCCGTCGCGGTGACTTCCACTAAATATGGCGAAAAATCAGTTTTTGGATACACCTGTTTTCCAGATGTATTAAACACGGCATATCCTTTGTTCGCATCTGCACACTTCTTCGCATTTTCCAGTTCATGAAATGCTCCTTTTTGTGAAACGGCATCTTCCCAAGATTTGCGGACACGATACATTTCCTTTGTTTCATCTGGCTTTACAGTCCCTCCCTGCATTTTTTCCTTTACATCTTTACGAAAAGTATTCATGGTATATCCCATTCCAAGACCGTTCCATAAATGTTCTGGATCTCCATGATTTGACGCAATACCTCTGGCATGCCCTTCCCTGTGGCTGATAATTACGCCATCCGCAGTTGGATTGAGACCATAAAGTTTACAAAGATATGCAAACAGCTCCACCGCCGATTCATACGTTTTCTTCACAGAAGCTCTTGCTGCCGAAAGATTCGAGCAGGTAAAACTAGATCCTCCTGTATAACGGATACTGGCAGGCTCACACATCTCTACACCGATATGGGTATTATTTCCACTTCCTTTTGGACCTGATGCGCAATGCCATCCCCTATGATTCCACGGAAGCGTCTGATATACCGTTCCATCATTTCCGTCAATAAAGCCGTGTACACAGGCTGTTCCATAAGATGGCGTATTCCAATTTTTAATAAACGCCGATGCATTCGGCTGCGGACATCCCACGGAATGTAGCATTAATCCTTTTACTGTAATCTTTCTTCCTGCTGTATAGCATGGATTTTTAGTCATGATACTCTGTACTAACTTCATAGATTCCTCCATTTCCCGAAAGATCACCGTCTACTCGCGGCGATCTTCGTCATCCTCTTTCAACTGTTCCAATACGTTCTTCAGCTTCTGTGGTACCGGAAGGCCGATTCTTGTCGCATTTTCCAAAATAGAAATTCCTTCATTAGATAAATAGAAGAAAATTACTGCTGTACGGACAACGCTTCCATCACAAATAATCTGTGTGTCCACGATATGGCCGACTGCTACCAAACAAAAAATCACGACTTTTTTCACGATTCCGTGAAAACCAACCTCACTGGAAACTTCTTTATTGATGACTGCTGCCATAAGTCCCGTGATGTAATCCACTACCACAAAGACAATCAGGGCATACAAAAATCCATCAAAGCCTCCAAGAACTGCTCCGATTGCTCCTCCCATTGCTGCAAAAACACATTGCATGGTTGTTACGAATTGTTTCATAGTCTTTCCCTCTCTTTCTCCCTTTCGGGTATTAAAAAAACAGCCTGTCGGCTGTCATTTCCTTATGCTGTACGTTTCCACATATAGCAGACAATATATGGCTGTAAATTCGAATGGGAAGCACCGCCACCTGTACTTGCGATCGTCCCCTTTGGTGTCAGGGAATGCGTATGACTTCCGGCATTGCTTGTCGGTGCTGTTGCATCTGCTCCCGATACACCGCTTCCATGCACGGTATATCTGCTGCTCCCCGCACCGCCGTCTGTATCTCGCCCGATGTTGTGTGTATGTCCGCCTGCACTTCCTGTTGTCGTTGAATTTCCTGTGAAAGTATGCGTATGGGAAGGCATTTGATTTGCGGTAAGCGTTACCGCAGAAGAACCACCTGTTTTTTCCACAGTATTAAAATTCCCATCACCAGTGTTGATACCTACAGGGACTCTTCCTGCTCCCCACGCCACCCAAGTTCCTCCAAAAAATTGGCTCGGATTTGTATTAACCACGCTCATATAAATACTTCCAACCGGATAGATTGTTTTCGCAAACTGTTGGATATAATCCTTAAGAAGTTTTCCATAAACCCGCACATCCCAGTCTTCTGACACTTCAAACACATATTCATCCTCTGCAACTTTACCAACAGCTACTCCTTTTCCGCCACGTTTAAAATCCATTACTACTGCTGCTGTGGAAATAATCTCTTGTATCGAAATAGAAGAAAACGTATCTTTCAGGGTATAACGAACATCAAAGGAATATTCCGTAGAAATATTTCCCCCACCAAAAACAACAGCCGCTCCTGATACAAATGCTCCTGCTGCTATCCATGACTCTGCTGTTGTTCTTTTATAATGAATTGTTCCAGATGCAGTATTCTTTCCCCCACATGATGCAAAATTAAAATTTATCACGCTTCGTACATAAGTCCCGTCCTCATTGACCGCACCATTACTCAAACATCTTTGCGATGTTGAATTGATAAAAGACGGAGGCGAATAGGGAACTACCGTAATCGATACTGTCTTCTCATTTGAAGTTCTCCCCCTAGAATCCGTGACAACAGCAGAGAATGTGATCGTACCTTCCGTATTTAGAAACCCTGTTGTAAAGCTGGATGCCGTGCTGGTATAACCTCCGCCTGTAATGGAATATGCAGTAATACTCGATCCGTAGCTTCCTTCTGCACCATTGATTTTTAATGTTGCTTTCGATTTTGTCTGTACATAAATTCCCCATGCAGATGGCACTTCTCCATCCACCCTCGCTGCAGTCAGACTGGTAATAGATGGCCTAATGGATGTCGGAACACTCAAAGTCAATGTACATGTCTTACTTCCAATATTTGTACTTCCGTTATAGGTCGTGCAGGTAATCGTACAGGTTCCCGTAACCGCTTTTGGTATCTGATTTGCCAATGAAAGCGGTGGATTCCATGTAACCGAGGTGGACGCTGTTTTTGAAACAATCGTCCCCGTCGCACTACCAAAAGCGTATGTCAGTGTGTGGGTAAACGAGGAAGATGCACGAGAGATTTGTATCACGGATGCCTTCCCCAATTCTGCATTTGAAGCCGTCACGGAAGATGCTCTTGGAATTGAATCCAAAGTTACGGTTGTATTTGCCGTAATGGAATCATAGAAAGTTCCTGATAATGTTGCCTGAATCTTAAACACAGCACTCATAGAAATTGTCTTTCCACCATCACTTCCATGCGTGACTTTCTGTGATACCGTTCCCAACAAATGTGTTCCTGTTGAACTAATAGAAGGAGATGTGAAATTCTGCGCCTTCCCATCAATCGTCATTGTATTGTTATTTCTGCTGCTAATAGACAAAGACCAGTCATTTACAAGATAAATCCTGCAAGTAATCGTGGAAGTATTCTCCGATACATTCTTTGTCTGCGTCCAATCTACCCGCACCGCATAATGTCCATCACGGATAGATCCCGAAAAACTTCCGCTGGATGCCAACTTTCTCACCTTCTTTCTAAGACGGATCACGCCATTTGATTGACAAATTCCCTGTGCTTCTTGGTATAAAATCAAACCATCCCCGGACTTCATTGCCCAGGGACAACTTATTTCGAATTTCTGCATTGGTTATGACGAGAATCTGATTGGAAATATAAGCAATTTTCTGCCCATTCTCCTTAAATGAGAGTTCTTCATTGGACAGTTCCGCTGTAAATGCATTCCCGACTTTTCCCAATTCAATCAACGCTCCCTTGAAACGAATGTATTCTTCCAAAAGTGTTTGATTGGCAGAAACATTATTAATGATTTCATTTGTTATCTTTGTGAAGTCCATTCGGATTTCTGAACTGTTTTGTGTAATGCTTGCCTGAAAGTCTTTTTGGATTGTTTCCAATTCTGATTTCGTAAGATACGTTTCCCTGACGGTATGCTGAATCTGTTCCGAGGTTTTACTGATTTCAGAATAGCACTCACGGACATTCTCTTTTAATGACTCTACATCATCCTTGACATCCTCATAGTCTTTCATGCTCTGGAAACTGGCTTGGCACGTTGTCAATAATGCCATTAGGCCACCTCCTATCCTTTGGACACGTCACATTGCAGGGTTACAAGACTGTCAATATCCTTTGCGGATAAATAGATCACTTTTCCACTCTTTTCAAAAGTAATCTCTTTTCCATCTTTATCCTGCATATACCATGTATAGGTCAGAGTCTGCTTTTCCGTAGCATTTTTCCACTCTGCGCCATCATACTTCATTAAAACAACACTTTGGGCAGTATGATCCACCTTGTACCAGAAATCTCCTGATTTTGGACTTGACGGAGCAGTTTCCCCAATGTTTCCAAGCAGGGCATCCACTTCTTTCTGATTCGTCCGCACAATCACATATGGAACAACTCCGCCTAAATTATTCTTTACCGTAAATCCTCCGATGGACAGCATTTCTGACACATAGGGATCTGACTTATCTTCCACGGTTATCACATCCGCATAGCTTTTTCCGCCATACGTCATCGTACAACGGTAAGATTGAATGTTGACAATATCCGCTCCCGATACGGTAAGGGACGAAGATGTCGCACCGCTGATATTATTCCATGTTCCTCCTACATATTTTGCCCACTGATAGGTAGCACTTGTAATTGCTATTGAACCGCTATAGGCAGATGTTGAAAGAAGTAATGTCCCCGACTGATTTAGCACCACAGTTCCATTTGGTGCGTATACAGAAAACACGACTGCACTCGCCCCTGCATTTCCTTTATTGGATTTTGACCACGAAAACTGTTTTATTACCTTTTTCCCTGAAATTGTAAAAGTTAATTCTATCGTTCCATTTAATACAGACGCTCCACCTAATGTTGCATTTGCCGCGAATAAAAGGGACAGTTTACCAGCTATCGTTGCCGTGGCTGCCGTGTTTGTTTTCACCGTAACACCATCCGGCAATGTTCCTACCGTACATGTACAGGGAGTCTGTTCAATTCCGACATATCCGGTAAAAGGAATGTTTACAAGCACTTCCGCTGCTACAGCTCCATTTGCTGTACAAGCAATGGACTGTGTTTCATTTCCTAAAATAACCGAAAGACCACCTTTTCCATCACCACCAGCAGCACCCGGATCACCTTTTTCTCCATCATAAATTTTCGTAATGGTTACCGTATCATAAACGTCCACATCATCTGTCAATAATTTAATCTGAGCTACATTATTAAAGAAAACGGAATGTGTCGGTTTAACCACCAACGTTCCACCAGTAATGCTGCCATTATCAGAAGTAGTTGGATAATCCACCCAGTTTCCAGAACTATTTTTATACTGCCATTTGCTGATAGACACTCCCTGTACCTGTGCGGTAAGCGTAGCCTGTGCCGCCCCTACCAATGAAGAACCCGCATCGTATTTAAATACATGGGTATCTGCCGTCACGGATGCCAACTTAGCATTTTGTGCATTCTTAACCAGCGTATAGGTAATATCTGAAGAAATATTAACGGTGTTTTTTGTTTCTGAATCGTAGTAACTGATATAACAAATGTAAGTGATCATCCCCGAAGATGACGTAGCAAGATTATCCTTATTTACGGTAAGGATTCCTCCCGCCACGGTCTCTCCTGCGATCAATGCGCTTTCCACCCCTGTTCCATCTTTTCGTTTCCAATTGATAGATAATCCTGACGCACCTAATGAAAGATTCGTCTGATCCAGAAAAATAACAGGAGTTAACTTCAGATTCGTGACCGCCCAGCTTGGAGCATAGGTATGTGGCAGCACGTTTGGATTTTCACTCTGCGTCTTCGGCAGATTGGACGTGATATACGCTGATAGTTTTCTTTGATCTGTAATGTCAACGAATGTCTGCTGACTGGAAGTTAAAATTGTAGCCATATAAAATTCCTCCTAAATCTTAATCTCACAATAAAAGGATGCATTATCCTGCACATCTTCTGTCGTGATTACAATCGATTTCCTTCCTGCATGAAGCCGATCCCAATCCGCATCTGTTTCCTCATTTCCAGAGTTACGATGCCAACAGAATGCAGACGCATCCAATGTATCCGTTATCTCTTTATCCCAAGAATATACCCGGCACCTTATGGTGCTTTTCTGTCCCCGGTCTTTGAAAATATTTACTCCCTCCACCAATAGTTCCGTCCGATACATCTTTGAAGATTGTATTTCTTCTACTTTCCCTGACATATCTTCCAATTTGGAATCTTGATCCATGATATCTTTTTCCAATGTATTCAGATTCCCATGTTGTTTCGTCGATAAGGAAGTCAGTGTTATGCTGGACGCACCGATTGTAATGGTGTTTCCTGATGGATTCAGATAATCCCTTGTTTTACTCACGCAAAGGTATCTTCCATCAATTCCATGCGGTGGAGACAAGCAGTCCACGTATTGTCTGGCATGAATATCCATAATATCAACACCTGCATCCGATTCATCCACAATGGAAAGTTCCATACTTGTGATACCTTTTGCCAATTCTGCCACCCGGCTTTTCGCTTTTCTGAGAAGATTCCCCGGCTCGGTTACATCATCCCAAACTTCTACTGTCCAAATCCACCCTATCTCTTTTAAGGCTTTTTCATCATAAACATACTCTACTCCTTCATTTACACCTGTAATGGTCACTCTTTTTCCAGTTTCCACTTCATTCCCGTCTTCATCAGTTTCTTTAATTTTTGCTCCAAGTGGAATCAAAACCGTGATTCTCTCCGTATGGTCCTGAGTAATTTTTACATCCAAAAGATTTTTCCCATACTCCACTTTTTGTAAAGAGAAGGCTGTGAAATCTTCTAGATAATCCAACATTTTCCCTTCTCGTGTATATCGTACCTGTAAGTATCCGCCATGCGTTTTCATCAGTTTCTCCTGTATTGCGTCCAATGTTACGGAATATTCAGAGCTGCTATAAGAAATATAATCATTGTTATCCTTCACAGTCACATTTCCTATATGAAACTGTTTCTTTTTTTCTACCCGCTTGTTATGCTCTGTCAGAAACAGTTCCAAAAGCCCCTTTAAATTTCCTTTATATGAATACGGCGGCTGCATGGAATCTTTCAGATATGCAAGTGCTGATTCACAAGTCCATGTATGAGTATTATAAAAATCAATCCCATCATCCAACGCCCTGCCTTCAAATACAGTATTCTCTCCTTTTTTACACACGATTTCAGAAGACATCGGTTTCATATCCTTCAGATACGGATGGTTATAAGGTGCAGACAATATCAAACTGTCAATGTTTTCTGCATCTTCTTTTACCTGTGCCTGAGTGATGGCAAGACGAGAAAAATGTGGATGGTAGAACAACTTTCCATCCACATAAACACGAAATAATTTCATAATCCCCCCTCCCGATAGCGGAATGTTGTGACACCCTCTCCCTTAACACTCAGGCGGTTTTCCCCTGCTCCAAGTTCCATTTCCGGGAACTCCCATGTTCCGGCACTTACGGATTTTTCATAGGTATCTTCTCCTATTCTCCAAGAAAATGCGGTCTCCCCTGTGGTGATCACTACCGGAACCACAGGCATAAAATCGTTTTGAAGTGTAACCGTGCCACTTCCAGAAATCACGACTTCACTTTCCTTCACATGGTAAAAATAGGAATCTCCATCCGTACACTCCAACGTGATTGTGCCTTTTCTAAGCAGCGGATCATATACAGGGGCAAACTCTACAGTCCCAAGTGCATATACATCGGGTTCTTCAGAACGGATTACCTTAATCAGCTTTCCAGCATATTGATTCACAAGTTCGGAAACCTTCTGATCATATTGCTTTCTGGTACCTAGCATTGACAGAACAATGGTAAAACTCCGTGGCTGATACGATACCCTTCCTAACGCTTCTGTATATCGGATTGGAGAATTTCTTCCCGGAACAACGATTGTATTCGTTTGGGACTGTGGTGTCGGAAAATCAATATTTTCCCGAATCCATCCCATCTCACGAACAGATTTTCCATTTAATTTCACATCAGGGATCATAAACTCAACCTCCTGTTCAACTTCTGTGCCTGTCCCAAACGACTGTCAATAGCCGGAAGCAGATGTCCCACCAATGTTCCGTCTTCCAAATAAATGCCCTTACTGCTGTTATTGGCGATTACGGCAAGATACTGCTCCATTTTTCCTGTATTCATCCGGCTTGATAAAATATGCTCTAACTGATCATAAAACCCTTTCAATGGAAGAACCGCTTCCTTACCTGCTTCTCCTCCTGCCATTAAGCTGCTTCCATTCATCCCAAAAACAGTAGGCTTGGTTAAAATACCACCTTCCTTATACCAATCAATGGAAAGATGCGGTACACTCGGAGGCGAAAGTGACAACTTTCCTGAAATCTTAAAATGTGGCAGCTTGATTTTAGGAAGTTCCAGTTTCATACCGGAAAAGAATCCTGTAATTTTATCTATGATTCCCTTCACCGCATTTTTTGCTGCTTCCACTGGTTTTATAATCGCATCTTTGATTCCATTCCAAACGGAAGTAGCTGTACTTTTAATCCCGTTGAAGATAGAAGTAACCGTGCTTTTCACGCCATTGAATACGGAACTGACCTTACTTTTTATGCCATCCACCACCGAAGAAATTACGGATTTGATTCCATTCCATATCGATGATGCCACGGATTTCACGGCATTAAATACTGTTGATACCGTAGTTTTTATGGTATTTAAAACAGATGAGACCTTACTGCTTATTGCATTCCATACTGTAGAAATCACATTTTTTATCGCTCCCATCACAGATGAGATTGTACTGGAAACTGCATGGATTGCAGATGACACTACAGATTTAATGCCCTCCCATACGGAAGAAACAATTCCTTTACAGTTCTCCCAAATCATCTGGAACGGTAACGTTATAATATCCACCGCACCCTGAATAATAGAACCAAGTAGCATAACTGCTGTCTGTACCACATTACATATTCCTTCCCATACAGACTGCAAGTGCGTCCACAAATTTGAAAACCATGCTTTTAGGGAATCTACCATTGCGCCAATTCCGGTACAGATGGTATTCCACAGCTCTCCGAACCATTGTGTAATCGCACCCCAATTTTGTATAATCGCAATAATTCCGGCAATCGCTGCTGCCACCGCTGCAATGACCGCAATAATTGGAAGCATAGAAATATTCAAAGCACCCATTGCCACGGAAATAGCTGCAATAACCGGAGTAAGGGCTGTGAACGCCGCCAGCAATGCCCCTAAAATAATGACGAAATTTTGAACCGGTCCCGGTAATCTCTCAAACCATCCTCCAATCGTGGTAATCACGGATACCAATGGTGGAAGAATTGCATTTGCCAATTCCGCCAGTTTTTCTCCTAACGGTACTAATGCCTGCTGTAATTTTCTTGTATTGGATTCCATCTGCTGCATCGGTGTTGTTGTTGCATCGAACATCCCCTGTGCAGATCCTTTTACGCTGTCATAGGTACTTCCGACAGAAGTCAGGGAAGTAATGAATTTTAAGTTTCCATCTTCCGCCATTGTTCCAAATGCTAAAGCAGCAAGGTTTAACGCTTCCTGTTGATTCGTACAGTTTCCGATATCTGCCACGATAGAATCAATGACCTGCTTCTGTGTTGCTCCTCCATTCTGCCATGAAGTAAATAATTCCTGTGTTTTTGTAGAAAAAGAACCGATGGACTCTCCAATTGTTCCATCCACAAGACGGGTAGTCACTTCATTGATGGCATCATTTACCTTGTCAAGATTATACGCACCATTCTTCAAGCCATTGTCCAGCAATTGGAAATACTCCGATGCCGAATATCCTGCCTGAGAAAACTTTCCTGCATATTCACTCAGGTTATCCCCTAACTCATTTGTTTTATCCAAGCCATTCTGTGTACCAACTACGATATAATCCATCGCTTCCTGTGCAGTTAAACCATACTGCTGCATTAAGGAATTCACACCACGAAGCGTTTCATTCATATCAATTCCATACAGTTCATCCAACGTAATGGCCTGCTGTGTCAAATTAGTAAGGTCTGTTTCACTCAGATCGCCCAAGTTCTTTTTTACCATAAGGACGGCATCTGCCACGCTGTCCATGCTTTCTCCAACGCCATCCGAATACACAGATTTAATAACATTGGCCGATTCTTCTGCTGCCTGTCCAGTTTCTCCAAAATACGCATTTACTTTTATGACCGCATTCTCTGTTTCCGAATAAGCATCCATTGCTTTTGTTCCGATGTCCTGAATTTTATCTCCTACAGCAGAAAGCTGATCTGCAGTCTGCATCAAGGCAACACCTTTTGTATTTTCCGCAATCTGCCCTACATCCTCGGCAGTATCCTGAGCCGCATCCCCTGCCTGCTTTAATTCTTCAATCAGATTACGGACAGCTTCTCCATCATCAACCGTATCTAACGCATCGGTCAATTGACGGATATCTGCTTTCCCGCCTGTTGCAGACTTTCCAATTTTCTCAATAGCTGTCTTCATTTGATCTGAATTGGCAGTTCCATTTTTAATCGCAGAAACTAATTTACTCCCAAGAACATCCGCATAATCATCCACTTGTGTTCCGGTAGAGGAAAATAATTTTTCCAATCTCGCTGTATTAGAAGATAGACGGTCTTGTTCCGTTTGGAGAGAGGATAAATCATTTTTATACTGATTCAGCTTTCCTCGTGTTTCCTCTACCTCTCTTTGAAATGCCTGATATTTGTCCTGTCCTATATCCCCTCTTTGAAAAGCTGCCGTTACCTGCTCCTGTGCAGATTCCAATGCTTCTAATTTATCACTTGTCTGGCTGACCGCTTGCGAAAGTAACTGCTGCTTCTGTGCCACTAGTACTGTGTTTGATGGATCGAGTTTCAATAATTTATTTACATCATTGAGGGCAGACTGTGTCTTAGTAATTGAAGAATTCACGCCGCGTAACGCTTTATCAAGACCTGTGGTATCTCCTCCGATTTCAACTGTGATTCCCTTAATCCTGTTTCCCATGTCTGCACCTCCTCCCAAAAAGACATAAAGAAAGCCCGGATTTCTCCGAGCATGAAAAAAGCACCGATTCTTTTCTGAACCGATGCCATCTTACTATTTTATTTATTTCTTTTACATATCAAATCATAACTTTCCGCAATCATGCGTTTAATATCAGTATCCGGTATTGTCCCATCTAATATAATGGAATTCCAATGCTCTTTATTTTGATGATACGCCGGAATTACTGAGGAATATGTATTTCTCCAAAAATCTCTCCATTCTGGATCTACCTTTACATTTACCCATATATGTCCTTCCCTTTCATAAGTCCATGCAAAAGCTCTTTTATTTTTTTCATACCTTAGCAATATCCAGTTTGGATCATGAAATGGAGTATCCACATATACATTTGAAAATGTTAAACCATACTCTAAAACATCTTCTCTTGATAACACATCCTACATCCTCTTTTTTCTATACAATTTTTCATAATCTATGAAAGTTCTATTTTTTCTTCAAAGCCTTTCGTGGACAGCGCTGAATACATTTCTCACAGCGAATACACTCCATATTGTTAGGATCTTCATAGGGTGTTAATCCCATTTTACAACTCCGTTTACATAATCCACACTGATTACAAGAATCTTCTACCTTATAATGTAGTGGAGAAAACTTATTAAAAAATCCTAAAACTACTCCAAACGGACAAAAGTATTTACAAAACGGCCGATAAATAAAAAGTGACAAAATAAAAACAGTTGTAAAACCAAACAATTTTATAAATAGAAATATTTCACTCCAACCTTCACGATTAGGAAGAAAAATCGTTGGAATTAAAACCACCAATATAAAAAAAATCACATATTTAATTTTTCGTAAGTGTTTTTCGTAAGTTAACTCCATAAATTTTTTAGGGAATGGAATTTTAAATATCAATTCTTCTATAATTCCTAACGGACAAATTGTTGAACAAGCCCAACGCCCACCAAAAGCAAGAAGGAAAAATATTATGATAAAAATCATTTTTTGTACCTCTATCTTATAAATCAATCTTATCAAATTCATGCTAATTTAAAAACAACCTTTTCCACAAATAAAATTATAGCAAGAAAAGGTTGTTTCTTCAATCTATAACTAGAATTTATCAAAGTCTTCCTGACTGGCCAAGCGCTTATATTTCACACTGTCATTAGCTCTTTCTGTCCACATATCAATCACAAGACCAATCGTCAAAAAATCCAAATCGACAATTGAAATCCCGATTTCCGTACATCGCAGAAGGAACAGGGGCGTTGTCATCTCCCGCTCACTTCTGCCAAGCCTTTTTTTGCTTTGATATCCGTAGCCACATTGTCTCCCCATAATTCCAAAATTTGTGGCAGCACCTCATAAATGGAAAACATATCAAACTGATCGAGCCATTCTTCTATTGTAGAAGGTATACTGTTGTCCGCATGATATGCCATGATATACGCCACATTTTCAAAGATTTCCAAATCATCAATCTGAAATTCTGCGCCATCTTTTTGTGTTCCAACATACGATTTTTCTAATTTACTCAAATCTTTAAAAATATCTCTTTTAAATTTTGCCCTGTATAATCGGGGAATTGTCGCCGAAGAACGAAAAGGAATCTTTTTCCCACAGATTTCTATTTCTCTTTTAATCATGCCATTCCGCCTCCTTCTTCCGTTGGTGTGTACACCGTTTTATACCATTCTTTATAGGTTGTCTCATCCGTAGTATCTCCTGTTCGTGCTTTCACCAAACCGTCAGACCGTGGATCTGCCGTAATAGACAAGGTTTCCGTTCCCGGTTCAATTGTATCTTCTTTTGTTTCAGATTCAATAGACGGTCGTGAAGCACTGCAATTATAAAGGACGTGCCTGATTGCATTAATATCCCCATCAAATTCAAATAACAGGGCAAATTTTACACTTTCTGCAACGGAACTATTCTCTACCAACACTCCCTTTGCATCCAGCTTTTCTTGTAAAATTTCTGTTCTAAACCATTCTGGAATCAGCGCCATTTCTAAATCTCCGCTATAACCATTGTTTGTCACAGAACGGAAATATACGATTCCATCTGCATAAAACGGACTGGATTCTCCTTCTGCGTCCAGACTGATACTGACAGCTCCCGGAATAGCCTTTGGTACACCATATTCAAATTTTGCACTTCCCCCTTCTTCCTTTTCTGTCAGCTTTGCCGCATGAACATTTTTCAAATTAAACTTTACTTTATTTCCCATTGCTATACCTCCAATTCGTACAACACTTCATACAATTTTTCTGATTTGATATATGTTTCTGTTTTGTTATAGAAAATCCCCTGTGCATCCAAAATCTTCTCCAATTTTTCTTCAAGTGCAAGATCTTTTTTATCTGTGTATAGTTCCACATCTAATTGCTTTACTTTAAAATACACCATTCCATCTGCGGAGAAATTATGACTACCCGGAGTCAAATAAATTAAAAATGGCGGTTCTGGAGATTCCCCTTCTGCAAAGTGATGATATGCAATAGGAATTCCAAGACCACCTAATAACTTCATAATATTTTTTAATTCCATCATTTCAATCCTTTCACGATCTTATCTTCAAGCTGTGATATGGCATAGGATTCCGCTGGTGCAATATGCACTTTTGCTTCTACCCTGCCCCCGCCTCGCTTTGCATGGCCTTTCTCCAATAAATGAGTTAGTCCGGGTTTGCTGCGATTATAAACAACAACCTCTGTTTTACTTGCAGAATCTTTCGTCTTTTTCGCAGTCCACCCTTTCTTGTACCCGCCACTATCAGTGGGGGAAGCAGATTGTACCATTTTCTTTGTTTCTTCAGAAACTGTATTGATCGCCTGCTTTACAACATCATCTGTCACTTCTTTGTACTCTTTCAAAGCATTCATGATCTCTGATGCCAATTGATTAGATGTCACCCGTCTGCTCATTCTTTCCACCTCGTATCTCCCGAACTGCTGTCAGTTTTAATTTTTTATGCGTAAACTGCACATCATCCACACAAATGATGTTATAAACCTCATTTTCAAACAAAACCCGATATTGTTTTTTATTGATTTCTCTCAATTTTTCACACCAGCGTAATATAAACACCAATGTATCTTCCGATAGCGTTTCTATATCCGTAACATTTTCTTTTCCAGACGCAAGATTTACATAAGCAAAACATGAATAAAATTTCTCCCACCGGGACTGATGGTTTCCGATTTCGTCTGTGTGTAATATATGCTTTTGAAGAATAATCCGTTGTCGCATTGAACCAATATCCATCAGAACACCTCCTCACGATTGGAAGAAAGAATATTTTTCAATGTAGGAATCATTTTTTCCGTTTCTTCATTCGTGCCACGGTTTTCAAACATCACACCCACCGCATATAATACAGCAGTTTTTACGGCAGCATCCTCCGGCAGAATATCACGCCGTATAATATCTCTACACAGCATTTCAGAAGAATCGATCAGCGTTTGAATCAGGGTGTCTTCATCCTCATATTCCACCTTCAAATATTCTTTTGCTTCTTCTAGTGTAATCAGCATGCAGACACCCCTCCTTCTTATCTCGTTTCTTTCAGTTTCATCGTTTTTACTGCTTCTGGAAGAATCAATTTTCCGTCTACCCTCTGGCTTGCAAGAAAACCAACCTGCCCGGTTGCAGCAAATAACTCATTCAGACGTTTAAAGGAACGTCCCTGCCTGTCCGCAATCCAGTAATAGGAAAAATCTCCAAATGCCATGATCTTCTGTCCGGCTGCAATTTCGGGTACAAATGAAGACGTAAAATATGGGCGGTTCAAAATCATGTCCGGTACTCCCGCCTGCACGGACGGTTGCCAAATATAATTCCCATTCCCATCTTTTAATTTACGCAACGCTTTTACGGTGCTGTCATTGAGCATCCATACCGCTTTTTTACGATATGGGGATCGCAGAGAATAAAATAAATCCATAACATCGTCAAACGTAATGCTTGCGCCTGCGGTCGTGACTCCATCAGAAGCTCCGCCTGTAGCATTAAAGATTCCTGTCGGTTTTCCCTTGCCATCTCCGGTAAAAAATGCTTCTTCTTCCTTCGTTCCGATTCTTCGTCCGAATTCTTTAGAAATATAGGCTTCCAAATTAAACACGTTATCGTTTAACAACTCATCCGAAACTTTAATCATGGTCGCAACCTTATATGCACTAATGGAAATCTGTCCAAAGCTGTCATCAGATTCTGGATATGCCGCTTCTTCATCAATCCACTTTGCTTCTCCTTTGGATGCCACGATAGGAATTTTACGATCTCCGCTGGAGGTCTGAATCACGGTTGCCAGACTGCGGAAAAAGTTTTCTTCTTCCAATGCTTCTACCAGAGTTCTTTCATATTCATCGGGAACCAAATAACCTCCTTCTGAATCTGTTCCAACCTGAAGAGCATTCTGAATATCGAGATAATTTTTCTTTCTCATCGCATTCCAAAATGCAGTTTTATAAGCCGCTGAGGCTCTTCCTGTTTTTTCTTCTCCTCCATAAAAGCAGCAGCCCTCCGGTCCTGGAAGGCTGCTGCTTTTTATTGGTTTTATGCTTTTCTTACGGTGCCAAAATCAGTTCGCAGGTACATTCCTCCAGCTGGCTGCTGATTTTTTGATTGACCTCTTCGGTAGCTTTTTTCAGCTGTTCGACCGCAAGCGGAGCCGAGGACCTTAAAATAAACCGCTACCCACAGGTGTCTGCCGGTGCGGGTGATGTCAAAAAACACCGGCGAAAAGGCGTAATTTTCCATGCTTTCGGTGCAGATCTGTTTAATCTGCTCCACCAGCTCTTCATCGGGCGAAAATAAAAAGATGTCCCGCACGCTGCTCCACAGCATTTTTACGCTTTCCGGCAGCATAAACACCATCACCAATACGGCGATAATCTGGTCAAAATAAGGTGCGATGAACGCCAGCGGTGTCTTGACCAAAAAGGAGGAAGCAAAAAACGCCAGCGACATCCCCAAGCTGTACCCAATATCCAACCGCCATCCCAGCAGCTCCGCCTCCACCGTGGGTGAAGAGGAGTTTTTATTCACCCCGCGCATGATGACGTAGATGACCACGCTTGCCACACCCAGACAAAGCTGAAAGAGAGAAACCTGAAGGTCATCGACCGGGTTTCCGCCTGACAGCGCCGACTCGATGACCTCGACGACTACGCCGAGCGTAACCGAAAGCATCATGACCCCTTTTACAATCAAAAAGATGGACTCCACCTGAAAGTAGCCGTATGGGTGCTTTTCCGAAACCGGCTTGTGGAACAACGGGGTCAAAAACAGCAGCAATGCAATAAAGACAAGCTCGGAAGCATCGTACACCGCGTCGGTCAGCGCCGACTGCGAGTGGCTGTAAATGGCAAAAATCAACTCAACAAGGGCAAACGCAAGCCCTGCGACAAAGGACAATCTCAATATCGTTTTTTCTTTTCGTTCACTGATCATACAATTTCACCTTTCCTGTCAAACGTCTGTTCCGATTGTTCCCATTCGGTCAGCCGCTTCATTTCGGCGTTGCGTGTATGATTTTATTAAAGTCCTCGTCCACTCTTTCACCCTTTCTCATCTTGCTGCTGTTTTATTATACTATCTTTATAAAACTTTTGAAAGGCAGAAACTGTAAACTTCATTTGCTGGCGTGACATTTTTTCACACGTAATAAGTAAGGTCGTGGGCTTTGTTTTTTACCCGGATTGTCGGTAAAGGTGATATAACTTTTAAAAAAGGAAGATAACATTAAATCGGAAATGTCTTTCGGTACCATTCCCACAGGTCCTCTGTGGTATGGATGACTTTGGCGATGCCGTAGCCGTTGCCTACATATTGCCACAAGTTGTTGCGGAACTCCTGGATGGTAACTTCTCGGAATGTCCAGTCATCACCTCTCCAGTCGGTCCATGTGAAGCCGTGTTCCTGGGTGTTTTTCATCTTTCCACGGATCATATGTCCACGGTTGGTATCGTAAAAGCAAAGTTCAGGTGTTCCTGGCTTATCTGGGCTGTCTCTGACAATGATATGTAATGCGAGTTGCTGGTTGCTGCCATGGGGGCTGAAATCTATCACATATAGGGCTTTTTCGTTTGGTTGGTTCATTTAAATTCTCCATTCTTTGTTTTATAACATAGAACATTTCTCTTACTTTATTATATCACACTATTTCAAGGGTTTTCCTACCGAATCGTTGATTCGAATAAATTTTCCTAGTGGTTTTGATAATTCCCACACTTTTAATCGTATCAGTCAAAGCCCATCTTATTATATTCAGACTAACGTTATCATTTCCTTTTCCCTATGTCTTTTCCTTTTTACTTGATTGTATACTATTTTTTCTTTCCGTCCACGCTTCCGACAGCAAAGGCAGCTGCTTGTCCACTGTAGGTTTGTCAAACATATTGGACAGTGAACTCT
>ENA-ORML01001735-ORML01001735.1-human-gut-metagenome-genome-assembly--contig:-NODE-1735-length-17191-cov-4.161531_pt1 | contig 17191 bp, 18 predicted proteins | sample MGYA00242103_ERZ508995 | MGnify/ENA primary metagenome ERZ508995 (study PRJEB26280, sample SAMEA2338702) | human gut metagenome | biome: human gut; feature: human-associated habitat; material: faeces... | reverse complement strand
ACGCCCGCGCGGTCAGGAACGCGCGGGCGGGGTGGAGATCAATGCCTGGCCCACGCCCATCAGCGTGACCGGGGGACAGGAGGCGGGCAGAAGCACGCTGTCACCCGCCTTCAGCTCGATGGCGTCGCCCTGCCAGCTGAGTAGCAGCCCGGCCAGCGCCGTCAGCATGCGGAAGGCGTGCGGCTGAGGCGCGAGCTCGCACTCGCCGTTGACGTTGGCACACTCCAGATGGAAGGCGGGCACGTCCAGCAGCGTCACCAGGCCGCAGCCGTCGTTTTCGGGCATATGGGCGATCTGACCGGTCAGCTCGGGCACGATGACGTCCAGGGACTGGCGGATGTGCAGGGGACGCTTCTCTCCCGCGGCGTTGACGCGGTCAAAATCCCACAGGCGGTAGGTCACATCGCTGGACTGCTGGATTTCATAGAGCAGGATGCCGCCGCCGATGGCGTGCACCATGCCGCTGGGCATGTAGTACACATCGCCCGGCTTCACGGGCACGCGCCTGATGAGGCGCTCCACATCGCCGCCGCCTTCCAGCGCGGCACGCAGGGCCTCCAGCGTCACGCCCTCCTTCAGGCCGTAGAGGATGCTCGCGCCCTCCTCCGCCTTCAGGATGACCCATGCCTCGGTCTTGCCCAGCTTGCCCTCGTGCTCGCGGGCGTAGGCGTCATCCGGGTGGACCTGCACGCTCAGCGAATCGCGGGCCGCCAGAAGCTTGAGCAGCAGGGGAAACGCCTCACCCGCATAATCGCCCGACAGGCGCGCGCCGTCCCGGTCCAGCAGAAGGGGCAGCGTTTCTCCTGTGACGGTGCGGCTTTCCAGCTGCGGGATGGCGCTGATCTCCAGCGCTTCTCCCGTGCGATCATCGGGAATATCCCGGCCATAGACGGTGCGCAGCGCGTCGCCGCCCCAGGGCGTCATGTCGCCGTGGCGGTAGGCCGGATACATGCGCAGCGGCAGCATGGGGCACGCATCGCTCAAGGGCGATTCAAAGCACACGCTGGTCACGCCCGGATTTTCAAAAAAGGTGCGGCCCGCCTCCCGTGTCATGGCGGAGGAAAACACCTTCAGCATGGCGCTGTCCTCCACGCAGGTGTCCAGGCGCAGGCTGTCGTATCCCAGACGCAGCGCCTCTTCCTTGACAAAGGCCAGCACCCGTGAGGCCAGGTCCAGGCTTTCGCAGGCCATCGCAAAGCGATGCAGCGTGGCGGGCCTGACCCCGTATTCCCATGTGATGCGGGCGTATTCGGGCTCCATGGCGTCGCCCAGGGCGAAGGCGGCGATGAGCCGTCCCTCATCCTCCACGCGGTAGAGCCGCCCGTGCGTAATATCGTCCTCCAGCTGGGCGCGGGTGGGGTAGACGTCCCATTCCCATTGCTTCAGACCGCGCGCGTGCATATCGCGGATCACATCCTGGTACAGCGCACAGATCTCCTGAAACCGCTGCGGCGTTGCCAGTGAAAAGGCAATGCTCATCAGGCCACCTCCGTATACATTTGGTAAAGATGGGCGTAGATGCCACCCAGCTCGAGCAGCTCCTGATGCGTGCCCTTTTCCACAATGCCGTTCTCCGTCAGCACCCAGATGATGGTGGCGTTGCGGATGGTGGTAAGCCGGTGAGCGATGGTAAAGGTGGTGCGTCCCTCGGACAGCTTTTCCAGGGATTCTTGCACCAGGCGCTCGCTTTCATTGTCCAGGGCGCTGGTGGCCTCGTCCAGAATCAGGATGGGCGGATTTTTCAAAAATACACGCGCGATGGAGATGCGCTGCTTCTGCCCGCCCGAGAGCTTGACACCCCGCTCGCCCACGAAGGTATCATACCCTTCGGGCAGCCGGGTGATGAATTCGTCCGCCCCGGCCAGCCGCGCGGCCTCCCTCACCTTTTCGGGGGTGGCGCCGGGCATGCCGTAGGCAATGTTGTCAAAGATGGTGCCGGAGAACAGGTAGACATCCTGCTGCACCATGCCGATGTTCTCGCGCAGGCTGTGCTGGGTCAGGTGGGTGATGTCCTGCCCGTCGATGAGAATGCGTCCGCCGGAAACGTTATAAAAGCGGGGAATCAGGTTGCAAAGCGTGGTCTTGCCGCCGCCGCTGGGGCCGACCAGCGCCACCCGCTCGCCGGCGTTGACGTGAAAGTTGATGTCGGCCAGCACGTTTTTGTCGTTGTCGCTGTAATGGAAGCTGACGTGGTCGAAGGTTACGTCGCCGCGCACATGGGTCAGTTCCACGGCGTCGGGCGCGTCCTGGATATCGGGTGTTTCATCCATGATTTCGCAGAAGCGCTCGATGCCGGTTATGCCGCGCTGAAATTGCTCCATGAAATCCACGATGCGGCGGATGGAGGTCAGCAGGGTATTGACATAGAGCAGATAGGCCATGTAATCCGCCGCGGTGATGGACCCCTGAATGATGAACAGCGCCCCCACGACCACCACCACAATGTACATCAGTCCGTCGAAGACGCGCGTAGTGGTGTTGAAGCCGGCCATATAGAGGTATTTGCGGCGGTTGATGCGCACAAACTCGTCGTTGCCGCGATGAAACTTTTCCATTTCGACCGGCTCGTTGGCAAAGCTCTTGACCACGCGGATGCCCAGCAGGCTGTCCTCCACCTGGGCGTTGATCTCGCCCACCTGGTGGCGGCTTTCGCGGTAGACGGCGCGCATGCGCTTGTTGAAAAAGCGCGTGCACGCTATCATCAGCGGCAGCATGGCAAAGATGATGAGCGTGAGCGCGGGGCTGGCCCCCATCAGAATGATGAAGGGGATGACGATTTTGATACCCGCGATGAAAAATTCCTCCGGGCAGTGATGGGCGAACTCCGTCACCTCAAACAGGTCGCTGGTGATGCGGGCCATGATCTGGCCCACCTTGGCGTTGCTGTAATAGGCAAAGCCCAGCGTTTGCAGATGGGCGAAGAGGTCGTTTCGCATGTCGCGCTCAATGAAGGTGCCCATGATGTGCCCGCGGGAGGCCATGTAGAAATTGGCCAGCGCGTCCACGATGCGCAAAAGCACGTAGATGCCGCCCACCTTGAGCACAAAGCTCACCGTAAGAGCGGAGAGGTTATTGGCGGCCAGGTCGGTCACATCGCGCACGATGAGGGGCAGCACCAGGTCGCACACGGTGGTCAGCGCCGCGCACACCAGATCCAGAAACAGCATGCCCCGGTACTTTTTAAAATAGGGCAGGAACCGGCGGATGAGCGTTGAGGTTTTCATGGAACGCGATGGGTGGTTATGCATGGGTCCGGGACGCTCCTTTGTGTTCATTCGCCTTCGGGGGCGATAAGCGTGGTTTGCCTGAGCAGGCTGTTCAGGTCGCTTTCATGTTCCTCAGGACACAGCACCGCATAAGCGGCGGTATCGCTCTGGCCGAAGATGCAGATCTGGCCGCCGCCATCCATGCGCGCCGCGTCCAGCCCGCCCAGCGCGTAGAGCGAACGGACGCTGAGGCTGTAGCCGCTGCCCAGCAGGGTAATGGCGGACGTGGGACGGATGCTCTCCACCGTGAGCTGGGTTCCGTCATCAAAGGCGTAGGTCAGCGTCACCCGGCGGGCATAGCCGCCGCCAAAGGCAGTATCGTACACACGCGCGCGTTCAAGGGCAGGGCCGCCGTAAAGCGCCATCACAGGCTGGCCAAAGGTATTGGCGAGGTTTTGCAGGTTGGCTTCGCCGGGAATTTCCAGCGCGCCCATGGGCATGGTGATGAGCTCCTCATCAGGGAGGTCCACATACTTGGCCTCCTCGTCAGGCTCGCCCAGAAGCAGGAAAAGGTAGGCAAACACCAGCGCGATCACAAGCAGCATGCCCACCGCCACGCGCAGCAGAATCAGCCGCAGGCGGGACGGCTTTTTGGGGGCAGGTTCGTCATCGGTCACCGGCTGCTGCTCGGGCAGGGGATCGTCCGGCTTCTGTCGGCCGTGCAGGGTGCCTTTTCGCGGACGGGGCGCCTCGGCGGGCATGCCCCGGGGCGGGGAAGAACGTTTGCGATGCTCCAAGCGGTTTTTCCTCCTGAATGGTTACGGCTTTGCGGGAATGGGGAGACCCTCCCCGGCCAGCAGGGCGTCCAGCCATTTGGCGTCATTGCCGGTTTCCAGCAAAAAGGCGCGGTAGAGCGCGTCATAGAGCATGGAGCGCTGCTCGAAGTCCAGGTCCGTATCGCCGTGAACGCGGCTCAGCATCCGCTCCAGGGGAGAGGCCAGCACCTTGGCGATGCGGCTGTCCAGCCTAAAACCGAAAAAACTGTGCATATAACGGTTGCTGCCGCGCAAAAACACGTTGATAAAATCGCGGCAGAGCCGCTCCAGATATTTGCGCGTAAAGGCGTCGGGGTCGGGCGCAAGTTCCTGGCACCGCCTAAGATCCGGGTGATCAAACAATTCGGTGCGCATCTGCTGCTGCTGGGCGGCGGAGAAATCGTCCGGGGTCAGGTAGAAATGCAGCAGGTGGCATTTGATAACCGAAAAGTCCAGCTTTTTGGGACTGCGCTCATACAGGCGGCCCAGGAACAGCAGCTCCTGCGCCACCTCCAGACAGTCGGGATACTGCGCCTGCGCCTCCAGCAGCAGCTTGTGCTTTTTGACGGGATCGGTCTGGCGTTCGGCCTTTTCCAAAAGGGAGAGCGCTCCCTCCGGTACGGGAGCGGCCTGGGCCGCGGCAACGGGCGCTCCGCAGTGCGGACAGAAAGCCGCCCCGGCGATCTCAACCGGCTTTCCGCAGCGCGGGCAGGCGGGAAACGTTTTACTTTGCGTCATAGACCCATACCTCCTCACGTTATGATACGACGAACCGGCCCGGAAAGTCAAGGGCGGCATGGGGAGGGGGATTTTGCGGCCGACTTTTCAAAAAAAACGTAAATTCCCCCTTGCCAAACCAGAAGAGGTTGTGTATAATATCATCGTTGCCCGTTCGGGGCATGCTGATATAGCTCAGTAGGTAGAGCGCATCCTTGGTAAGGATGAGGTCGCCAGTTCGAATCTGGCTATCAGCTCCACAGCACTTGCAGAAATGCAGGTGCTTTTTCTTGTTTTATGGACAGAATAGCCATGGTTTTGCAGGAATCGGGGAAAATTTCTGCAACTCTGGATGACCTCAGGCTTATGGTGCCCTTTTTGTCAGCTTACAAGTCACATTTCGGAGCGCGGAACGCCACTGAAACCTTTGTGGCGGAAGCGGTTTCGGGCTTTTGGACATGTCACATGGCCTGTCACATCACAGGCCGTACACGCTTGCGATGGGGGCGGCGGTATCCGGCAATGCTTCGCGGCCCTGCACATAATGCCTGAGCGTCATCGCCGCCGTGGTGTGCCCTGCCGCCGCCTGTGTTTGCTTGATGTCCTTCGTGCTGTCGTACAGGTCTGTCAGTACGGTTGTGCGGAAGCGGTTGGGGATGATGCGCTGCTCAAAGCGCATGTCCTTTTGGATGCGCCCGCACATCCTGCGCACCTGGGTGTAGGAGAAAGGGGCATCGCCTCCAACGACAAACGCCTCCGCCGCGCCCGGTGTCAGAAAGGGCTTGATCTGTTCCACCAGACGAATGGCGCGGCGGCTTTTGTCTGTTTTGGTCTTTTGCGCAAACACGGGTTGATTGCGGTCAGGATAGGTCACGGTGCTACGGATACAGATGACATTGGCGCGAAGATCAATGTCCATCCAGCGCAGGCCCAGCACTTCTTCCGGTCTGAACGGATGCAGGGCATGCAGGGCAATATAGTTGCGGTCATATTCACCGGCAACGTCGCCCAAATGCGCGGCGATATACTGCATCTGTGCCACGCTGTACAGCGGTGTTGACGCGCTTGGCCGCCCCTGAATGCGTATGCTTCTGGAGCAAAGCGGATTTCTGGTTATCAGATGATCCTCCGCCGCCTGTTGGAGAATCATGTTCAGTACATTCTTGACCTTCTGCTTGGTGGCTTTCGCTTTGGGTGCGGTTTCCGCATCCATGGCATTGAACAGCTTCTGCACGTCGGCAGGCGTGATCTCTTCAACGCATAATCCGTCAAAGGCGGGCAGGATGTGCTTTTTGAGTTGCCTTTCATAGGTGATGGCTGTTGTGCGGTCGATGTTGGGCTTTGAGAATACTTCAAACCAGTCCAGCGCGTATCGCCCAAAATCATGTCCAAGAGGTTCCTGTGGATTTTCCGGCGCTTTTCCTCCACTCATCGCCTTGAACAGGTTTTCGGCATACTCCTGCTCTGTCGCGCCCGTTATCCATTGGACATGGCCGTTGATGGTAATTCTTCTCCTGATTCTGGTCTTTGCCATCTTGTTTTCCTCCTGAAGATGGCATATGTTTTGAACGCTATTCCGTTGTCAAGATACGCAGGGTGCTCCCCATGAAAAGCATAAGGGGCATCAGAACGGGTGTCAAGACGTTTCCGTATAAAGCGAAGCGACCTTCCCCAGCATCCTGCGCATATCCTGCCGCACGCTTTCAGGCGCGACAATCCGCACATAACGCCCCAGCCCGAACACCCATGCGAAAAACTGCGGGCTGACTGCCACAGGCACCGTAATTTCAAAATGCTCATCGTCCACCGCGCGGGCATAGGGCTGTCTGCCAAACTTGCTGACAACCTCGTTCATCATGCTGTTACGGAAGCGCAGGGTCACATCCTGTACCTTGCCGCTGTACATCTTGAAGGTATAGCTTTGATACTGCCCCTGTTCCTCTTTTGTGAAATGCTCTTTTCCCGTGCGCGGAATATCGATGGCCGATACGCTTGTCATTCGGTCTACACGGTAGTTTTTTACCATGTTTTCTTGCGGCACATAGCCCACCATGTAATAGTTATCGTCGCAGTACACCAGCGCCAGCGGACTGACCACATACCATGCGCCTTTTTTGCGCAGGATGCGTTCCATCTTTACGCCATAATCAAAATACCTGAACCGTATGCATACATCCCGGTCAATCGCGGCATGGATGTGGTCGGCATTGTTGAGCACATTGGCGTTCATGTTTTTCACGCGGTTGGCAACGATGATCTGCCGTTTCAGCCCTTTGGCCTGATGCACGGAACAGAGCGATTCCAGCGCGCCGACCAGTTCCATTGTTTTTGCCTCCGACAAAAATCTGCTGGACAGCAGCGCATCAATGATGAGCTTGAGGTCTGCCACCGAAAAAGGCCGGTTGTCCAGATAATAGCCGAAGGTGATTTCATCCTTCTCAATGCGCGGCCTTTTGCAGCCGCCTCCGCCACCGGGCTTGAGAAAGCAGTTCAGCACATTGATGTCATCATAAATCCCCTTTCGATCCGCGTGCGGGAAGCCTTTTTCCTCCAGCCGGGCGGCAATCCTGTTGGCGGTCAGCGCATGTTCGGCGTCGGTTTCTCTCTCCAAAATGCGCATCACTTCCAGCAGCTTCATTTTGCGGCCATACAGATTGACCTGCGGCGCATCCTCTTCACGATCATAAACGGCCATGGTGTACTCCTTTTTAAAACAAAGGGTTTATTCTTACATCTGATAGGCTTTATTTTACAACATCAGGCCATAAAATGATAGGAACAGAGCCTGCTTTTTAGAGAAAAGCCATTATTTGATAACGTTTTGGCCCAAGCCTTTTCAAAAAACCGTTCCGGCGCTTCCTTCGGCGGGGGAAAAGATTTTTGAGGAACAAAAAGAAACCATGCCCGAAAGGTGGCCCGCATACAAAAAGCCGGTTCATGCAGAGCACGCACGGACCGGCCGCTTTGCCTTTGCGGCATATCAGATTTTTGTCCCGTCCTTGAACTCAAAGCCGAAGTAATAGGTGGCTTCCAGCGCCTCCGCGATTCGCTCCATTTCCTCCGAAGAAAACTTCCCTGTTTTCATTCGCTGGTTGAACGCTTGCGGACTGGAACCAACAGCCCGCGCCAGTTCGGCTTCGCTCATGCCCTTATATGCAAGCGCCATTTTGATTTTCTGTGATATGGTCATGGAAACACCTCCATTACTTATTATATAGAAAACACTTTCTTTCGTCAAATATAAAATGAAATTGTAAAGAAAAAGTTCTATTATTCTATTGACAAAATAAAGCATATCGTTTATAATATATTTATAAGATTGATAAAATCAATTCAACCAAATAGCAAAAGGAGGCCACCACATGAGCGACCAGAACATGGAACCCAAAGTCAAGGAACTGATGGAGCTTCGCCGCATGAAGGAGGAACTGGAAGCGGAGATCACCGCGCTGGAAGACCAAATCAAAGCCCGCATGGGCAACGAAGAAACGCTTTTGGCCGGAGCGTTCAAGGTCAGTTGGACCACCTACACCGCCAGTCGCTTTGACAGCACCCGCTTTAGGAAGGACCACGCAGAGCTTGCGGCGGCTTACACCAAGCAAACCACGGCCCGCCGCTTCTCCATCAACTAAAAGCCGGAGCACCTACCACAGCACTCCGGCAATGCCACCCGAAACAACCACGAAACGGGGAGCAAGGACATTCTACCACAATCGCCTTGCTCCCCACAAGCAAAGGAGCAGGAAACATGGATATTTACAGGGAGATTACCGACCGTATCATCACGCAAATGGAGCAGGGCATCATTCCGTGGACAAAACCGTGGATCGCGCGCGGCCAAGCCATCAGCTACGCTACCGGCAAGCCCTATTCGCTACTGAATCAAATGCTGCTGGGCCTCCCCGGTGAATACGCAACTTTCCGGCAGATACAGCAGGAGGGCGGCTATGTGCGCAAGGGTGAAAAGGCCAGCATGGTTGTGTTCTGGAAGGTGATGGAGCAGGAGGATAAGGAAACGGGCAAGCAGAAAACCATTCCCCTTTTGCGCTATTACAACGTGTTCCACATCGACCAGTGCGAAGGGCTGGCGGCGAAACACTCCCAACCCCTGCCGCAGACGGCCAGCACAGACCAAAACGCCGAAACCATCATAAGTGGCTATGTGCAGCGCTCTGGCGTGAAGGTGGAACACAGACAAGCTGACGGGGCGTATTATCAGCCCAGCACAGACCGCGTGGTGCTTCCATTGCTGGCACAGTTTGCGGAAAGCGCAGCGTATTACAGCACCGCGTTTCACGAGCTTGTCCACTCCACAGGACACAGCAGCCGCCTCGACCGTTTGACCGCGCTCGCCCACTTTGGCAGCGACGATTACAGCAAGGAAGAACTGGTTGCGGAGATCGGCGCAGCGGCGCTGGTTAATCATACCGGGCTTGAAACCTTCGCCAGCCTGCGCAACAATGCCGCTTACATTCAAAACTGGCTGGATGTGCTGAAAGGGGACAAACGGTTCATCGTCAGCGCATCCAGCAAGGCGGAAAAAGCCGTTGCACTGATTTTGGGAACCTGATGAAACAGGGATTGCGGCGGCGCTCGCCGCAATCCTCCCATGGAGGAAGCACAATGGAACAGGTTTATTACGATATAGGACATACATTGTCGGTCGCGCGCCTGCTGACTGAGGGCGCCATTGCGCTTTTTGAATCCGAAGCGCAAAGCCTGAACCTGCTGGCGAAAAAGAGCGGGAACATGAAGGCGGCAATCGCCTTTGACACCATCGGCGCGGCCCTGTATGAACTGCACAGCCAGATCAGCGACGCGCAGGAAGCCGCCATTCAGGAAGCTATGGATGTGTCAAATCAAACAAATGATTAACTTTCCAACGGACACGCCGCGGCCCGTGCACCGTTTTTCAGGCTTTGCGGCGTGTCCGCCATGTAAAATCCTTTTTTGACCCTTTCTTTGACAGGAGAAGCAGACATGATATACGGATATGCAAGGTGCTCAACAAACGACAGCAAGCAGGACATCCGGCGGCAGATTAGGGAATTGAAGGCGGCGGGCGCGGAGGAAGTCGTCTTTGAGTACGAGCACGGCGACGCGCGAATCAAAAAGGAGCTTCAAATGCTGCTGGACACGGCGCGCGCGGGCGACAGCATCATCACGCTCGAAGTAAGCCGCCTGAGCCGCAGCACGCAGCAGTTGTGCGAGATTGTGGAGGTCATCAAGCGAAAGCACCTTCGCCTTGTGATTGTGGGCAGCATCACGGTTGATTGCCGCAGCGGCGAGATCGACCCCGTGAGTCAGGCGTTCATCCAAATGAGCGCAGTATTTGCCGAACTGGAACTTTCCATCATCAGGGCAAGGGTGAAGTCTGGCATTGCGAACGCAAAAGCCAAAGGGAAGAAGGTTGGTCGTCCGTATTTGACGAAGGATGATATTCCTGCGTCGTTTATGAAGCACTATCCAGCATTGGTTGAGGGGAAGATGAATGTAAGCGAGCTGGCGCGGGTGTGCGGAATAAGCAGACCAACGGTGTATAAGTATGTGAAGATGGTGAGATAGAAGATGCCCGCCTTCCATTTGATGGAGGGCGGGCTCATTTCTACTATTTTACCGTTTTCTAGTTCATATAACTCACAATCGTTTCTGTAGAAATAGGCGTGGCTTTGTCAAGATCGTATAATTGAAACCGTACAATATCTATTTTATCGTCAACTGACAATGAAAGTTTCCCAAAGTCATCACCTACGTCATCCGTGTTCATAGCATAATACTCACCAGTATCAGAAGAAAATTTGCCAGCAAACCAAGTGGTACTTTTGCCACCCATTTTATTGCTTCCTGCAACATGCACCGCAAAAAACGGCTCAGCAATCACAGCTTCCAACAGTTCAAAGGATTCTGGTTTGATAAAACTTGCCTTTATATCGTTTAATACTCCCGCTATTCTCATCGCATCAGTGTTGACAAAATCATTTGGGAAAAACGTGGCGGCATCCATAGGAATACTCAAATCCACTGTTTTATCTTTTCCAACTAAAACCGGTAGTATTATTTCATAGTTTGTTCCTGAGATAAATTTGAAACTTTTTATTTCGCCCTCGTAAGTAATGCTGATTTTACGATTTTTCATTTCAGGATGAGTGGTGACGTATTGACTAATTACGGAACTCAAATTAAACGAACAGTTCCATGCATCGCTTACTTTGCTTCCGTCTAAACGAAAGCAAAGTTGCAGAGTGTATTGCGGATAGGCTTTTTCTTCAAACGAAACAACTTGTACTTCCAAAACACCATCATCCGACTTATACCACTCACTTTCTGCAAAGCTTAGTGGAGTGAGTGCAAGTAGAAGTGTAATAGCAACCAAGCAACTTATAACCTTCTTCATTTTCAATCCTCCTTAGAACAAACAATGAATCAAATCTTGCATTCATCAATCGCAGCTTGGTTGAAGCCACAATGCTTACACGCACTCGGCTCTTTACCAGCTTTTTTAGCCTTGGCTTTCGCTTCTGGAAGAGTGTCAACTCTTTCAAAGTGAGTTCCTGTAAGTTTTTTGGTATGTGGTTTGCTGGTGTCGTGAATAAGTCCAGACTTGATATTTACAAGATACGGCATATCATTATCACCTCCGTTTGTACGCAGATGCGTATCTCTCGTATCAATTATAAATCTTTTACTGAAACTACGCAAGTGCGAATACGCGGTCGCGTAGTTTTTCTTATGCTTTTCCTGAGGTGAGAACTATGAGCGTAAAACAAGCCGTAGCCGAACGCTTTCAGGAAATCTGTGCCGAACGCAACATCAAACCCAACGAACTCGCCAACCGCGCGGGCGTGACGCCTTCCAGCGTGTATAGTATGCTTGACCCTCGCCGTAAGGAAGTGTCGGTGAATCTGGTGAAGAAATTGTGTGATGGTCTGGATATGACATTGGGTGAGTTTTTCAGCACGCAGAAGTTTGATGAGTTGGAGCAGGAAATACAATAACCGCTCGCCCTTCCCACCGGGGGAAGGGTATTTTTATAGTGTTCTGTATATCAAAGAAATGATAGTCCCTTTGTCCGCGTGCTTTGGCTGTATCATGCGCGTGACAAGCATAACAAAATTTACCCTTAAAAGATTTATATGGTAAATTTTAGCGCAGTTAACTTTTGCAAAATATCAAAATTTGAGTTATAATAATAGTAATGAAAGAGAAATCTATCTCTTCTATATTATAAAAAATTACAAATCAAATAAAAAAGGAGACATTATTTATGTGTCAGAATCAATACCTGGCAGATGTATTAAATACTGCCAATTTTAAGCGCAGGAAACTAAATATTATCGAAGCGCCCTGTGGGTGCGGTAAAACAACAGCCGCCATCAATGTCATTTCAAAACTGGCTTCTTCACCGAAAAAGGCTCTATACCTCATAGATACGCGCAATGGTTTTGAACGGCTTGCCAAAAACGAGCGGCTGAACAGACCATATTGTTTTTATGAGTACGACATAAAATACGCGTCTTTCCCTGCGGAAGAAGAAGGTGATCCAACAAAAATTGTTGTAACCACTTATGCACAGTTTGGCGTGTGGGTATCTCGCACCCCTGATTTTGCCGATTATTTTGAGCTCATTATTTGCGATGAACTGCATAATCTTCCTGCTTTTGCCGCAATGAGTGAAGAACCCAATTGTACAAGTATCGCAAGAGATGCTATCTACAAGGTGGCCCGAAGCAGCCAAACCCTTGTTGTAGGCATAACTGCAACGCCCGGAAAGCTAAAAGACCTTTCGTTTGCCTACTCCGTCCCCATTGATATCAGTCGTCTCAAACAATACCAAAACCACGACATCAGATATTATGCCAGCCTAGAGCAGGTTATAGCACAGATACCCAAAGGAACGCGCGGCGCACTCTATATAGGCCATATTTCGCAGATCAAGCAATATGAAAAAATCGCCTCCGACGCCGGGTTTAGGCCCATTTGTATATGGAGCGCTGCCAACGAGAAGTATCCCATGAATGAGGAACAGTTTAAGGCCCGCAGATATATTCTGGAAAATGAGGCCGTACCCCCGGAATACGATCTGCTTATCTTTAATGCCAGTTGTGAAACCAGTATCAACCTGTACGGCCAAATGGATTACATGATTATTCATTCCAACAATCCTACTCACCGCATACAGGCAAGAGGACGTTACCGAGGCGATTTGGACAGCGTATATTACTATGATTGCCACAATGGGAAAATTATTGTGCCGGAAGAATATCTGAATAAGCGGCTTTTCCAGCAAGAAAAGAAGGAATTGCGCGAGAAGTTGGGCCTCAAAGATGCAAAAGGGCATCTGCTTGCATTCAAAACCCTGCGCGAGCGATTGGAAGCCAACGGTTATACCATCACCGAAGGCCGTGAAAATAACCGACGCTATATCGTCATTACCAAGGCCGAATCTTGCGGTCCGGTCCCACAACCCCTTGACTGACAACCAAACAAACTGCCAAAAACAGGGGTGTCTATATTATAGATACCCCCATTTTTGGCAAACGCTTTTTACAAAAAAAGAACTGCCGCTCGCCTTCGGCTCACGCAGTTCCAAAATGGTAAATTCCGGGTGTCTGTGCCGCTTGTCGGCACGGGCACCTTTTTTCTTTTGGCGGATTGCTGTTTCCGTCCCATCGGACAAACCCATACAGAAAAGACGAAAGATATTGCCTTTGCGGATTCGTTTCGTCCATCATGCGCTGATGGCGTTGTCCGCCGCGGAAGGCATGGGAATCACGTTGCATTCATTCGCAGCCGCCCGCCGGACCTGTTCTTCCTTCGCAAGGCGGGATGCTTCCACAAGGTTCCACACCTGTTTGCCCTCATCGTTATACACGATGGATTTGCCATAATAGGGGTACTTCTTCTCAAACCAATCACATACGGCCTTATAGGGATTGCGGTGAGACGCAGGGGCCGTCTTGCGCAGCCGCATGAACTCATCATAGTTCTTTTCTGCGTTGGGCATCTGGCAAATGAACACTTCCATGGCTTGAAAGGTCAGTCGGGCTTTGCGCTTGGGAACATACTCCCTGATGGTCATCTTCGGGAAACGCTTCATTACGGCATCCAGCGTCTTGCACTCATCGGTATCAAATTTTTCCGCCTCATGGTTGAATTTTGGGCTCACATAGACCACATTGTTCTCACGGTCGATAAAATGACCAGAATCCTTGAGGGCGGCAAGCATCATTTCCTTGTTAGTCATTATCATGGCTCCTTTCCGTTACTGCGCGGCAGGGGTATAGATGAGACGAGCGGTTATCTGGGCGTGTTTGGTGCTTTCTTCTTCGTCGCGGATGCGTTTCAGTTCGTCCTTGTACTTATCGAGAAACCACCTCTTGACCTGCACATATGCGCCTTTTTTTCCTGCGAGCAGTTCCCGCAGCTCTCTATATTCAGCCTGCACTTCAAGCAGCTTTTGCGGATCAGTTTCATGCCCCTGCATGAAATCCTCCATCCGCTTGTAGGTCAGGTTGGCATAGGTCTGCTTGCCGGTGTTGTGACGCAGCTTTGCCACCTCAATAGAAAAGCCGGGGTAGGTTTCTTTCAGCTTCTCATACAGTTCAAATTGAGCCGTGCCATACTGGCTTCCCTTAATCAGAAAGTCCTTGGTGACCAGAACCTTCTTGTGGATGCGGTCAATCTTGCGGATACCATTTTCAGAGGCGGAAGTTTCCATCAAATCATTCCCTTCATTGCTTGCGATTCAAGGCTTTGCGTTGGTGTCCCTCAACCTTGTGATCCTATTGTAGCAGCAATGGGTGTGCGATAGGCGAACACCTTTTTGCGATTTTTCGCTTGACAAATAGGCGGTTTTCTTTACCCGGAATCCCCGAAACAAAACGGCTTATCGTTTCTGATAAACTGCTAAGGAGGGAGATGTAAGAATAAAGGGTACCGCCTAAAGAGTAAGCCTCCGCCCTAAAGCAAAAGTCGATACGCTAATAAAGCCAATGCAACAGAAAACGGTTTTCGCTGATCCTGACAAGGAAATAGCGTTTCAGAACATATGCCTCCAAGTTGTCTGTAATTGTTGTGCGGAATGCCGGAAATCCTTATGTGACAAGGGCTTTGGTATCCTTGGTAAGGATGAGGTCGCCAGTTCGAATCTGGCTATCAGCTCCATGAAATCACCTCTGCGAACAGCTTTGCAGAGGTGATTTTCTTTTGGCACGGCCTGCCGGCGGCCGGATGGCTGAAGGCCACAGAAAGCAAAAGGGGTCTTGGGCGTGGCGGGCATCCCCGTCGGGGATCAGCGCCTGTTTTCCGGAAAATCCCGCCGGTCGTTTGCTCAGAAACCGTTTGCGCTTTTATGGGGCCGTCAGCGCAGATCAGGCAGGTCTGTTCCGCGCTGACGGGCCGGCTTTTGCCCCGGGGAGACGACAGGATGCCAGGCTTAGGCCGCTTCAGCCAAAAAGTGGAAACAAATTCCGGCCATTGGGAAAAACGCCTGTGCCATTTACAAACGCATACGATTGATTTATACTACGCACATGGGAAAGAATGGGCGCGGCTCCATCCGATGCCGGATCGGCCGGGCAAAACCATCCCCTGTCGGCGGTGAAAGGATGCGGCGCCGGCAGCTCGCTTCAAACCGAATACTTATTAGAAAACGAAATTCATGCCTGAACAAACAAAGCGCAAGGAGGAATGCGGATATGAAAATCGGATTTGTGGGACTGGGGATCATGGGCAGGCCCATGGCGCTCAACCTGCTCCGATCGGGATGCGAGCTCTATGTGAACGACCTGAACGAAGCGGCCGTGAAGGCGTTGTGCGACAAGGGGGCCAGGGCGGCTTCCCAGGCGGAGATCGCGGAAAGCTGCGAGGCGGTATTCACCATCCTGCCCAATGGGAGCATCGTGCATCAGGTACTGCTGGGGGAGAACGGCATGCTGGCCCATATGGCTCCCGGCACACTGGCGGTGGACATGAGCTCCGTGACGCCGGAGGAGGCGAAGGCCTGCCACCGCTTTGCGCAGGAGAGAGGGGTCCACTTTCTGGACGCGCCCGTCAGCGGTGGAGAGCCCAAGGCCATCGACGGAACGCTGGCCTTTATGATCGGAGGGACGCAGGCGGCGTTTGACGCGGCCAGGCCCCTGCTGGCGTACATGGGCACGAGCCTGACGCTGGTGGGCGAAGGCGGCGCGGGCTGTGTGACCAAGCTGGCCAACCAGATTATCGTCAACCTGACGATCGCGGCCGTGTCCGAGGCGCTGGTGCTGGCCACCAAGGCGGGGGCGGACCCGGAGAAGGTGTATCAGGCCATCCGCAGCGGGCTGGCGGGCAGCGCCGTATTGGACGCCAAGGCCCCTATGATGCTGGCGCGCAACTTCCAGCCGGGCGGCAAGCTGTCCATTAATATGAAGGATATCAAGAACGTGCTGGCCACGGCCCATCAGGCGGACGTGCCGCTGCCGCTGTCCGCGGGTCTGTACGAGATCATGACCTCCCTCAAAAACATGGGGTGCCTGGACAACGACCATTCGGGCATCGTGAAGTTCTACGAACGCCTGGCCGGCGTGGAGGTGCGGCCGCAGTGAGGCGGGCCGCGACAGCCGCGCCCCTGTCCGGATACAATGGAAAGGAGAAATGCCGCCATGAATGAACAATCGCTTCCGCTATCGGTACTGGACACGTATGCGCCACCGCAGCCCGAAAAGGCCGACGCTCTGCTGAAACAGGCGCTGGCAGGGCAGAGGGATAAAATCGTCGTTATCGACGACGATCCCACGGGGGTCCAGACCGTGCATGGTATCCACGTTTATACGGATTGGACGGACCAGAGTATTCTGGAAGGGTTTGAGGAGGAAAACCGCATGTTTTTCCTGCTCACCAACTCCCGCAGCATGACGCAGAAGGAAACCCGCGAGGTGCATGAGCAGATCGCCCGCGGTGTCATGAAGGCGTCCCGGGCCACGGGAAAGCCCTTTGTGATTATCAGCCGGAGCGACTCCACGCTGCGCGGGCACTTCCCCTTGGAAACGGAAACGCTGCGCCGGGAGATCGAGCGCGCCGGCGGGCAGCCCTACGACGGCGAGATCCTCTGTCCCTTCTTCTGTGAGGGAGGCCGTTACACGCTGGGGAACGTCCACTATGTCAAGGAGGGCGATCGGCTGGTTCCCGCCGGACAGACGGAGTTTGCCCGGGACAGGTCGTTTGGCTACACGCATTCGCGGCTGGATGAATGGTGCGAGGAAAAGACCGCCGGTGCATACCCTGCCTCCGAAACCACCTGCATTCCGCTGGAAATGCTGCGCCGGCTGGATGTGGACGGCGTAGCGCAGCTGCTTGACGGCGTAAAGGGCTTTCGAAAAGTGGTGGTCAACGCGGCTGCCTACGAGGATGTGAAGGTCTTTCTGGCAGGCTACTTGAAGGCTTGTGCGGCGGGCAAGCGATTTATGTTCCGCACGG
>ENA-ORML01001725-ORML01001725.1-human-gut-metagenome-genome-assembly--contig:-NODE-1725-length-17273-cov-4.086363_pt1 | contig 17273 bp, 16 predicted proteins | sample MGYA00242103_ERZ508995 | MGnify/ENA primary metagenome ERZ508995 (study PRJEB26280, sample SAMEA2338702) | human gut metagenome | biome: human gut; feature: human-associated habitat; material: faeces... | reverse complement strand
CGCAGAAAAGCAAACAGATAAATAATATAGTAAATACAGTCCGGGGCGGGTAACCCGCCCCGGATAAATAAGAATAGGAATACAACAGTAAGGAGAGGCCAGATGAAGAAAAAGCAGAGCATGATATTTGTGATTATAATTTTTTTAGCCGGTCTGTCCTTGCTGCTGTATCCGTTAGTGGCAAATGAATGGAACAATTACCGGCAAAAGCGCCTTATCTCCAATTATGAGGAGGCGGTCACGCAGGCCGGGGAGTCAATTGATTATGAAGCGGAATGGAAGAAAGCCCATGATTATAATGAAGCTTTGCTTCCGAGTATCCTGCCGGATTCCTTTGCGGTGGCAGCGGCATCGGAGGAAGGGGATGAGGTCTATATGTCCTGCCTGAATCTTGCCGGAAACGGAGTGATGGGGTACGTTGAAATCCCGAAGATTGATATTAAGCTTCCGGTTTTCCACGGCACGGATGAAAAAGTCCTGGAACAGGCGGCCGGGCATTTGGAAGGAAGCTCCCTTCCTGTAGGCGGGGCGAATACCCACGCCGTCATTTCCGCTCACCGGGGACTGCCGAGCGCATCCCTCTTCACAGATTTAGACCGGCTCGAGGAAGGAGATCATTTTCTTCTGTACATACTTGATGACATCCTCTGCTATGAGGTTGACCGGGTATCCGTGGTGGAGCCGGAGGAGACCGAAGGACTGTCCGTAGTGGACGGCGAAGACTTGGTGACATTGCTCACCTGCACGCCTTACGGCGTCAACAGCCACAGGCTTCTTGTCCGGGGACACCGGGTGGATTACGTGCCGGAGGCAGTCAAGGAGGAAAAAGCGGGTTTATTTGGTGCGGCGAGCATCCATACAAACTATCTGCTTTGGGTCATCATTGGACTTGGTGTGACGGCAGTATTTATCGCAGCGCTGTATCTGCATGACAGGAAAATAAGAAAGGCTCAGGCGCAGAACAGAGAAAACCAGGAGGATTAAAAAAGGATGGCAAAAAAGAAAAAGCTGCCATTGAAAAAGAGAATAACGGAAATACTGATTTGGCTTATGTTTGTTGTCGGTTTTCTGATATTTGCATATCCCACCATATCGGATCAGTGGAATACCTACCGGCAAAGCCGGCTGATTTCCAACTATGAGAGTGCTATGGGCGAGATGAGCCCGGAGGATTTCTCAGCAGAGTGGGCCAAGGCGGAAGCATACAATAAAACAATCACATATAACGATTTTACCCAGGATGTATTTTCCGGGGAAGAGGTCAGCATGGAGGGAACCGAATACTGGTCAGTTCTTAATATAGGAAATGATGGAATCATGGGTTATCTGATGATTCCGAAGATTAATCAGACAATTCCTATTTACCATGGGACTTCGGATAAAGTTCTGCAGAAGGCCATCGGCCATCTGTCAGGCACAAGCCTCCCGATTGGCGGGGAAGGAACCCACTGTGTCGTGGCGGCCCACCGGGGATTGCCGAGCGCCAAACTTTTTACCGATGTGGACCAGCTTAAAGAAGGCGATAAGTTTTATGCCCATATACTGGATAAAACCTTTGCTTATGAAGTGGACCAGATTTTGCCGATGGTGGATAAGGATGATTTGGATACTCTTACCGGGGCAATGCAGATTGAAGAGGGGAAAGATTATATGACGCTCCTCACCTGCACGCCTTATGGGGTGAACAGTCACCGGCTTTTAATCCGGGGCCATCAGGTAGAATATTTCGGAGAAAATGAAAAAGAAGGGGTAACGCCAATTGAGTCGACGCTGCAGTCAGTTCAGAACTATTACATGTTGTATGGTATTTTGACAGCGGCCGTATTGATTGTACTTTATCTGATTATCAGGAAAGTGGTTAAGAAGAGAAAAGGTTCGAAATAGTTATAAAGCAATGAATATAGATGTTTATTTAGGGAGGAAGGAAGATGAAGAAGATAAAACTGAAGAAAGGTTATATCGCCGGCGTCCTGACATTACTTTTGGTTATAGCGGCCCTGGGGCTGCCGACAGCCTATGGAGCCGGGGCGATTGATACACAGGCGGAGTGTTCGATAACTTTACAGGTCGGCGAGGGAACTCAGTTTAAAGAAGATCTTTCCGAACTGACGCTGCAGGCATCCTTATACCGGGTGGCCGATATTTCTGAAACGGGCCTTTATACGGTGCGCGGCGCCTATGAGGAGCTGAATTTGTCCGATATCGATGACACAACAACAGCGGCGGTTTGGCAGGAAAAATCGGAAACAGCGGATAGAATCGTGGAAGACAAGATGATGACCCCGGATTATTCGCTGGAGATGGCCGGCGGGGTAGGAAGCCTGACGGGAATTACTCAGGGAATGTATCTGATTAAGGTGGCAGCGGTTCAAAACGATCTGTATGAATACAGCTTTATACCGTTTTTGATTTCAGTGCCGAATAACCTGTATTATCAGACAGATCCGCAGGATGACAGTTGGGTTTATGATGTGACGGCGGATATAAAGCCGGAGCAGACGCCGAGAAAGGGAGCCATCGAAATTGTAAAAACCGTGTCAGTGCATAATGCCAATATGGGTACGGCGATGTTCGTATTCCAGATTGATGCAGTGGATATGAATGGAGAAAATGTTTACAGTAATGTGGCAGGCATTAGTTTTGATGCGGCTGGAACAAAGAGTATCCGGGTGGACGGAATTCCGGCGGGAAGCACAGTTACAGTGACAGAGATTTACAGCGGTTCCAGCTATGAACTGGTATCAGGAGCGCCGACGCAGACAGCAGTTATCGCGGCGGATGATGCGCAGACCGTTGAGTTTGTCAACACTTATAATGAACAGCTCATACCGGGCACGGGTACTGTCAATCATTTTGATAAAGATGATACCGATGCTCAGAACAACGGTTGGAAATGGACGCAGCGTTCATTATCCGAGGACAGCGCCTTAGTGACTGAGACAGAAGCAGAGACAGCAGAGAATGTAGAAACTGAAGAAACAGAAGAAACAACACAGACACCACAGGAGTAAGGAGGAGCTGATATGAAAAAGGTATGGAAACATAAAACGATCTGGCTGACAGCAGCGGCGCTCCTGCTGGTAGGAAGCATTTCCCTTTCTAAGGCTATGGCATATTTTACAACCTATGCCTCGGCCGGCGGCGGAGTGGAGATTAATATTGTTAATACGAGAAATGAAGTGGAAGAGAAAGTCGAAGGGCTGACAAAAGAAATCCGCCTGGAGAACACATCCACTCAGGAAGAATATGTAAGAGTCCGGGTATTCTGCGGTTCAAATATTTCGCTGGAATATTCCAATGCTTCCGGCAAATGGAGTCAGGGAGAAGGGGACTACTGGTATTACAGCGATATCGTAAAACCTGGAGAGATCACTGAACCGCTTCTGGCGGCAATCACAGTGCCGGAAGAGCATAAAGACAGTTTTGATGTTATCGTAGTGGAGGAATCTGTCCCGGTATTATATGGGGAAGACGGCAGTCCGTATGCAGACTGGAGCATGAAGGCCGGCAGCGATACTACGGGAGAGGAGGCTGAATAATGATGAAAAAGAAAAAGAAAGTCTCCCATTCAACAAAAGTAACGGCAATCCTGATGGTGGCTGCAGTGGTGCTTTTAATGTCAAGTGCGCTGGGGAGCACCAGGGCCGCACTGGTTTATCAGAGTGAGAACTACACGGCAGAGATTGGGGTATCCCAGATAGGCGTTTCCCTTCTGGAAAATGGAAATATCGTCGGGAGCCGTGATTATTCGGGAAGCGGCGATGTCTGGAATGGAACTCCGGAAGGAAAACTTCTGACAGGTCTTCTTGGGGAAAACGAAGAGTTTGTGATTGGTAAAAAATACGACGAAGTTCTCTCAGTAAGAAATACGGGAACAATCGATGAATATGTGCGCGTACGTCTCTATAAAAGCTGGCAGTATGCGGATGGGACGAAGGAAACAGCCCTCTCCCCGGATTTGATTAAGGTGAATCTGCCGGGAAATGGATGGATTGAGGATGCGGGAGATTCCACAGAAGAACGTACCGTCCTCTATTATCCGAACATCCTCAGAAGCGGGGAAGAAACCCCTGCATTTGCGGATTCGGTTCGGATTGACAGTGCGATTATGACCAAAGTCAAGGAGAGCCGTACAGAGGAAAACGGAGTAATAACAATTACCCAGGAATTTTCTTACAATGGTGTGAATTTTTATCTGAAGGCAGAGGTGGATGCGGTGCAGACCCATAATGCCCAGGATGCGATTAAAAGCGCCTGGGGTGTGGATGTAAATGTTGCATCAGACGGCACTCTCAGCCTTGCACAGTAAACAGGAGGGATAGTGATGAAAGGAAAGCTTATAAGTATCGCAATGGCAGCGGTCATGCTGATGGTCTCTCCGCTTACTGTATGTGCAGAAGACTATACGGGCGGTGATGATTGGAATGTCACCTTTGACGGAGAGAAAATGACAAGCTCCTTTAACAGCGGGGACATTGATGAGCAGATTTATGAGAAGCTCCAGCCCGGAGACAGCATAGAGCTGCATGTTGATTTGAAGAACACCCACAGCGGGAAAACGGATTGGTATATGTCCAATGAAGTTCTTCAGTCATTGGAGGACAGCCAGAGTGTTGCAGAAGGGGGAGCTTATACCTATCTGCTGAAATATGTCAATGCTGCCGGAACAGAGACGGTGCTCTATGACAGTGAAAATGTCGGCGGAGAGGATACAACGGGGGGCGAAGGTCTTCACCAGGCCACGGACTCCCTGGATGAATATCTGTATCTGGACCGCCTGGAATCCAATAAATCCGGAAGGGTCGTATTACAGGTAGCTTTAGACGGAGAGACACAGGGTAATGCCTATCAGAATACACTGGCCGTTCTGCAGATGAACTTTGCAGTGGAGCTGGTGGATGACACACCGATTATAACGACGGTGAAAGTACCGGGGCAGCCGGCGAATCCTTCGGGAAATACGGTAACGACGCCGAGGACAGGCGATACTATGCCGCTGATGTTATTCTCTATGATGACATTGATATCCGGGCTTATATGTGTCGGAATGGTTATATTCCTTTTAGCTAAAAAACGCAGAGAAGAAAAGGGGGCGGAGTAGTATGAAATTTAAAAGAATACGCAGATGTCTCCTGGCAGCCGGAGTGACAGCAATGATGCTCCTCCAGTCGATGAGTGTCCTGGCTGAGGAGCAATATACCTACACCGTCACCATTTCCGCAGGAAATAAAGGTGAAATACAGGATGCAGGCGTAGAGCTGGTGAGCAGTACCGCATCCAAGTCCATACAGGGCGGGAAGCTCGTTATTACGGGCCTTTCCTATAATGATAAGGTGAATGTCAGTTATCCGGATGTAGTCAGCGTGTCGGATGATAAATATTATGCAAAAGTTCTCCGCGAGAGCGGAAGAGATAATGGGACTGCCAATGTATCTTCCATTACTGTAACTGATGACAGAGATTATGTTATAGGTTATGGGACAAAGGGAGACCAGGTTGCATACACAGTAAACTATGTGGATGCAAACGGAACAGCATTGGGCGCCAGCAATACTTATTACGGAAATATTGGCGACCGCCCGGTTATCGCGTACCGCTATTTTGAGGGTTATCTGCCGCAGGCTTATAATCTGACAAAAACATTAGTCGGCAACGAGGCGGAAAATGTCTTTACTTTCACTTATCGGGAAATGACGCCGGAGGAGATTACTAATTATGTGACTGTGCCGGCAGAACCGGGAACAACCACACCGGCGGGAACAACGACTCCAGAGGGCACAACAACTCCGGCAGGAACAACAACTCCGGGCGGAACAACCACACCAGGCGGTGCAACCACACCGGGAGGCGCCGAGGAAGATGACTTGACAGAGCTTCCGGATGAGCAGACACCGCAGGATTTGGTAGATTTGGACGATGAGGATGTTCCGCTGGCCAATGTGGAACTGCCAAATGATGAAGCAGCGGTTCGGAATAAGAAAAGTCCGATACCGTTATATATTGGAATCGGGGCAGTTGCAGTGTTTGGAATCGGAGTAGTGATTATTCTGCTTCTCAATAAAAGAAAACAGTAGTTCAAAAATATAAGACGACACCCGGCATATTTCGTGCCGGGTGCTGTTTGGGTTATAAAGGAAGGGCCCGATGGATGAAGAAGCATAAAAGACGAAGGGAAAAAAGAAAAAAGAATATAGGAGCAATTATCCTGCGGGTATTGGCGGGTATAATGCTGACGGGAGTTATTTTAATGTGTGTGCCGCTTACCGTGCCGAGGCTGTTTGGGTATCAGATTTATACAGTAATCAGCGGAAGTATGGAACCGGAAATACCATTGGGAAGTCTTGTTTATGTCAAGAGCGCTGATCCGGAGACTGTAGCGGAGGGAGATGTCATCGCATATTATGGAAGTACAGATGGCTCTATCATCACCCACAGGGTTGTGTATAACCAAACTGTCGTGAAGAGCTTCATCACAAAAGGAGATGCGAATGATACGGAAGACATGGTGCCGGTGGAATATGAACGCCTGATAGGGGTTGTTGAGAAGACAATTCCGAAGGTGGGGCAGATTATGACCGTGTTCACTGAAACCCGGGGAAAGATTCTGGCGGCAGGTATGCTGGTGGTATCCGTCCTGCTGAATGTTATTGCGGGAGCAATAAAGTGAGAAAAAAGAATAAAAAACGATAAAAAATTACCCCTCTGGATGTTTTTTTCAAACATCCAAAGGGGGTTTTTATATTTTTGGTTATATCTCTTCTAAAATTTTCTGTACCTCATCTAAGGTTATGCCCTGACTTTCAGCGATTGATTCCTCGGTTTCTCCACGGAGCTTCTGTTTAAAAATCTCCGCCCTAAGTTGTTCTTTTTCTGCGCGAAGTCGTTCTTTTTCTGCACTTTTAAGCCCCTCGAGCCGTCCTTCTTCAAAACTGATCTCTTTTTCTGAAGCGATGTGAAATGCCTCATCATATTCTTCCAGACACATGTTTGTCACCTCCGCTTTATTAGCCCGCAAAATGTCTGCCAGTATGTTGTGAGCGATACAGTGTTCCACCGCCTCTTCGACGGCTTCCTTCAGCGGCCAGTTCTGGGTCGTGCGCTTCCGGACCTCTGCTATGAATAATGAGTATTCATATAGGAGCGGGCACCGCTGCATGATTCCGGGACTGCGCCCCTTATTGATGTTGACCATGTGGGCGGCAAACTGGGCGCAGGATTTTTCGGGGGCCTCCGCATCCGCCATGCTGTCGGTCAGATAGAGGATCTCTTCGTCGGCCATGTCCTTAAGGCCGTTATAGAACACATAATACCTCGGCACGGGGAGACGGAGTTCCTTGCTCCCATAAAGATCAAGCCGCTGCAGTTCGATGTACCTTTTAAAGGCGGCGGCCATATAGAGGAAGCCCCGCAAAGGCATGTTGGGATTGTATGTACTCTGGTGTTCAAAGACATTCATGTTCCAATCGATCAAAAAAGACAAGTCATTTTTCATACCCATGTAGACGAAATTTTCCATAGTATAGATTTCTAAGGCATCTACATCTGTGTAATCACTCTCATTGACAGCATTGTACAGTGTGAGGAGCGATTCTTTGTCTTTAAAGATGAACCGGAAAAGCCGGTCTTTATGTTTCACATTTACGCTGGCATTCATTTGCATATCCATTTAATTTTCTCCTTTATATTATAATTCAAAAATCATTTGTTATGCAATGATTATAGAACAATCTTTTTAAAAAACCTGTCGAAGCCTGGCAGGGAAAATGCTTTTTTTATCGACAAAAAGAATCTGGTTTGCGTGGAGGACGCAGTTCAAAATTTTTTGTACAAAAAATTTAAAAAAAGTATAATGTAATGATTTTTGTAATGATGGATTTTTTATTATATCTTTAGTAAGAAGCTAAAGAAGGTGAAAAGTGTATGGGAAGAAATCAGAAGAATCGAAAAACTTTTATTGTAAAGGTTATGAGTACGGAGAATGCCACATGGCAGGGAAACGTTACCTGGATAGAAAAGAATAAAGGTCAAAATTTCCGCAGTGCGCTTGAATTGATGAAGATGCTGGATGCAGCGATTGATGATAATAATGGAGAAGATTTCGTATGACAGATAGAGAGTTAAGAAAAATAAGAAGAGAAGAGTTACTTGAAATAATGCTGAAACAGGAAGATGAACTTGAACAGCTTAGAGAACAACTGCAGGAAGCAGAAGAGAAAATAAAGGTCCGGGAGACTGAGCTTCAGAAGTTAAGCACTATTGCAGAGGAAGCATTAAAGCTCAGCGGAATCTTTGCGACGGCTCAGGCGGCAGCAAATGCCTATGTTGAAAAGGCAGAGAGGGAAGCTTCTGAAAGTCAGATGACAAAGTTCTGCAGGGAATTTCAAAATCAGAAGGAAAAGTTTTGCACAGAGTTTCAGAATCAGAAGGAAAGGGTTTGCAAAGAATTTCAGAATCGGAAGACGAGGCTTTGCAGGGAGTTCCGGAATCAGAAGAGGAAGATTCGCAGAGGACTTCAGAATCGGAGCAATAAGCAGTAGAACAGATTAGAGGAGAAGATATGGAACAGGAACAGAACTATTCTCCGCCGACCAGAGAACAGTTGGAACGGGAATTGGAACGTGTCAAATACAGACAGGGATATTTAAAAGCCCTCCGGGGAACAGTTGCTATATTGATTGTCGTAGCAGCGATTGCAGTAATTGTGGCAACGATGATGTTTCCGGTTCTCAGGATATATGGAAGCAGTATGACCCCTACATTAGAAGAAGGAAATATCGTAGTTGCATTAAAAGGCACCGGGTACGAGCGGGGCGATTTAATTGCTTTCTACTATAATAATAAGATTCTGGTTAAACGAGTGATAGCGCTGCCGGGCGAGTGGGTAAATATCGACGAGAAAGGCAGAGTATACATTAACGATATTCTTCAGGAAGAAGACTATCTGGCGGACGGCGAAAAAGATAAGGGAGAATGTGATATAGAACTTCCCTATCAGGTGCCGGAAGGAAGATTGTTCGTGATGGGCGACCATCGGAGCATATCCATTGACAGCCGGAGCAGCACCATCGGCTGCGTATCGGAAGAGCAGATTGTAGGACGGCTGTTATTAAAAATATGGCCATTTGCCGGGGCAGGACCGGTTTGATAATAGATGGGATTTTGGAAAGGGAGGTATTCTGATGAAAACTTCAATTCGGCAAAAACTGAAGAAATTCATAGCGGAATATAGCAAATACAGTCATTGGCACAAAGCGGCAGTCTGTATGGCGGCCGTTGTTGCGGTACTCACAGTGTCTGCCCTGATTTTGCCAGCGATTACTATGGGGCGCGATGCCTACTGTGGAATAGAAGAACATAAGCACACGGCAGAATGTTACGAAAAACAGTTAGTGTGCGAGAAAGCGGAAAATGAAACAGAAAATAAAACGGAAAGCGAAGCGGCGAAGATGGTCCTTTCCTGCCCTCTGGAGTTACATCAGCATAAGGAAGGCTGCCATAACAGCAATGGAGAGATTATCTGTGGATATGCAGACTATGTGGTCCATCAACATTCGGAAAATTGCTACGATGAAAACGGAATGCTTGTCTGTACACTTCCGGAGATAAAAGAGCATACCCATGATGCTTCCTGTTACACAGAAGAGAAAAAGCTGGTATGCACTATCGAGGAAACAGCGGGTCATGCGCATACAGAAGATTGTTATACAATGGTTGAAACCGGCAATATCAACTGTATAGCCCCGGAAGAGGAAGGTCATGTTCACACAGAAGAATGTTTTGAAAAAGTAAAGACGCTTACCTGTGGACAGGAGGAAGTACCGGCCCATACTCATACAGATGGATGCTATGAGACAGCAAAACATTGCGTATGCGGCAAGCCGGAGGTTATTCTTCATAAGCATGATGAAGCGCATTGTTACAGCACAGATGACAATGGCAATAAATATTTAAGCTGCGGTATGCTGGAAGTCCTTTCCCATGAACATGATGCTAAATGTTTCCAGGAAGTTCAGGCTGAGGATGAAGAGCATGTACATACAGAGGAATGTTATGAAGAAGTAGTTATCTGTGAAAAGGCAGAGCATACCCACGAAGACAGCTGCTTCGATAAAAAATTGGCAGAAACAGAGACAGTAAAACAGTCTGAGAGTGAAAATGATGCAGAGACCGAAGAAACTGTAGAGACAACCGAAACAGCGCAGACGATTTGGACCACGCAGGACAATAACTTCGATGAAAACGTTGCAGATACTGGATGTGGAAAAGAAGAACATATCCATGCAGAAGCATGTTACAGCAACAGCGGAGAGTTTATCTGCGAATTAGAAGAACACACTCACGAACTGGCATGCTATCCGGAAGAAGTTCAGAATAAGGTGAACGAAGTGAAGCAGGCCATCGAAGCATTGCCGACTTATGATGAACTGAGTGAGAAATTTGCTGCATACGAAGAAGCCGGAGATGAAGAAGGATATAATGCTTATTTCCAGGAGATTGCAGCTCAGGTGGAAGCGGTTTATGGAGCTTATGAAGCTCTGGATGAAAAACTTCAGAAATTTATCCCGGCGGAGACCGTGGAAGCCCTGAACAACTATGCATCCTTCCTTGTAATGGGTACACCGGAAAGTACAGGTACTGCAGATACAGATTTGAAAGATTATCTGCAGTCAGTAACGATTAAAGATAAGGACGGCAATTCGGTAAGCGGCACAGTTTATGTTGGAGAAAATTATAAAGTTTCCATCGGTTTTGCGGAATCTGAAGGAAAACAGTTTAATACAACCGTAGATACATGGACATATCAGTTACCGGCGGGCATTGTGGTCACCGATGCCCAGAGTCAGAAGATGACGATTACGATCACTGAGAATAATGTCGCAAAGAATTATGAAGTGACTTATGATATCAGTACCGGCGGGCTGATTACGATTCATCCTACGCCTGAGTTGAAAACGGCAGTTGGCCAGTCCCCGAACGTTTCATTTAACGTTCAGCTGGACGCCCGGGTGTCCGGAGGGAATACCGGTGATAATGGGGAAATCATATTCCATGGATTTAGCGACGGCATTAAATTCCATACCTCTGTCCGTCCGACCATTTCTGTTGAAAAGGCCGGAGAGGCAACAGAAAACAAAGATGCCAAAGGCAATTCGACCGGCGGTGTTCTCACCTATACGATTACCGGTCATGTGCTGAACGGTCCGATCAAGGGAATGACCTTCACAGATAAGGCGGGTTATTCAGAAGCCTATTTTGGAGATGCTGCGGCTGTACAGAAAAACCTTACAATTGATTCCGTGGTAATTACCTGTAAAGATAGTACGGATGGGCATGGAAAAACATTAAGCACAGGAGATTATACACTTACATGGGCGGCCGATGGCTCTTTTACCTTAAAGGTGAAGGATACGATTCAGATGGCTGACTGTGACACAATCGTAGTGACCTATCATATACCGTATAAAGCGGCTCAGGGAGTGAATTACTATAAATTTGATGTGGAGAATACCGTTACTTTCAGCGGCGAATCGGTACAGCCGACAGACCCGGGAGCTCCGAAAAAAGATGATCCGGAACCGGATACGGTGACAAATCTGGAGAACGTTACAGGCGGTACGGCCGGTATTAAAGGGATTCTCAAAAGGATTGATGATACGGATTATGATGTTATAGGTGAAAATGGTGTATTACATTATACGATAACAGTTGATGTAGAGGCGCTGGATTATAAATCATTTTATATAACGGATGAGTTAACGGTGCTTATGGATGGAGCAACCTACAGGGTAGATGCCCAGCCAAAGAATTTGGTAGTAACGATTACAGATGCGGACGGAACAAAAACGCTTAAGAATCTTTCAGATATTAATCCAAATTGGATTGCAGATATACAAAACTCGGGGTATGAGCTGCCTGAAAAAGATTATTATGCATATTATGGCGAAGGGCTGGAAGGTCACTGGAAGTCTAAAGGTGTGTTTGATATTCCATTTAATCCAACATATGGTGGATATTGGACTGACAATCATACATCTCTGAATCTTCAGAAAGATTCTCAGATTGAGGTGAGTTATGATATTGATGTCAATGAAGATGTCGCTTTATATAAGGCAGATGGAAAAACTTATGTAAAGACAGTTAAACTTAAAGAATATCTGGCTCTTAATGATGGGGCAGCGATTCTTCGCAATTATGCACAGATGAATGCCGGTGGTCAATGGGGCGGAAGTAAAGTAGATTATAGCCGTGGTGATAAACTGAGAAAAACTGCGGTTGTTCAGGAAGATGGAACGATTGATTATACAGTGACCTTTTTGACAGACAATCCGGTGAAGGAAGTAATAGAGGAGAATATAAAGGAGTATATTTGGACGTATACCGGTTTGAATATGTTTTTTAATGATGAGTTTGAAGAGGGATGGGAATATGTAGAAGGATCGCTTAAGGCCACTCAAAATTATGGAACATGGACAGAAGTATTCTATTACTTGGACAGTTTTGATAAAACCCTATATTCTTCAGATGATAATGAACCATTGTTGCAATCAGTTACAGATGCTAAAATATCGCCGGTAACTGCGGATGGAAACGCAATCAGTGCTTCCTGGAATGGATTTGTAAAGCGCGAGGAGGATGGGAAGCCAAACCTGTGGTGGAGTTTTGGTAGATCCATGACCAGGCCGGATGACAATGGCACTCAAAGGCTGGATAGACTTCTCAGCGTAACATTCAATTATACCCTGAGGCCGACGGATTCCGTAGGAAAAAATGCTAAATTTAAAGATAGTGACGGGGATGGAAAGAGATGCCGAAAATCACGGTACACAATGATGCAGCGATTCAGTGTGGGGATGGAACCCTATACATCGCAAACCATGAGTTGAAATACACGCCGAAGGCCTTGTCCAAAACAGCAAAACAGAATGTGGCAGGCAGCAATGTGATTTCCTTTGAGGTAGAAATCAATCCGGCCGGAGTCGATCTGAATCCGAATGGAACGACGATTAAAGTGACGGATACCATGGGAGAAAATCTGACATTAAATGTAAATACACCATTGTCCGTATTAGACAGCAATGGAAATGAGGTTCAGGGCTATTCGCTGAAAACGGATGTGACAACGGATGAAGCGGGTAAAGAGAATGAGCAGCTCATTCTTACAGGTCTGCCGGATAACCGGTATTTGAAAATCTGTTATGAAGCCCTGATAACCGAACAGGGTGACAACATAGAAGTCAGCAATACGGCTTCCATTGAAGGCGTGGCGGAGACAAAACTGAATGGAAATACCAAGTTTAATGTAAGCAGTACCTCGGGAAGCGGCCAGGGAAGTATCGATTACTTTACATTACACAAAGTCGATGAGGATAATGTGCAGAAATATCTGCAAGGGGCTAAATTTAACATTTATAAAGCAACGCCAGATGGAAATGGCACATACCCATTTGGCACGGGAACCGGCAAAACCAAATATTCCGCCGAGTTGATTGGAAATTATACGACCGATGCGAGCGGAAAGATTGAAGTGAAAAATGAAAACGTGCGGGCCGGACAGTACTATATTCTGGAAGAGACAGAGGCGCCAAGGGGTTATATAAAGCCTAAAGAGCGGAAACTGGTTTATTTTGCAGGGGCAAATGAAGTTCCGGCGGATGTGGATAAAAATGCAGAGGTTATCGGCATCACATATGTCTATACTGTTAAAAATGAAGCCTACAACGTAGAGCTTCCGGAAACCGGCGGCACCGGTACAATTCCATATACAATGGCAGGTATCGCACTTATTGCGATAGCCGCATTGATATATAAAAATGAAGTAACAAAAAATAAAAGAGTAAAGGGAGAATGAGCAATGAAACATTTAAAGAAATTATTGAGCGCTATTCTTGTGATGGCAATGGCGCTGACAATGGCGTTGCCGGCGGCAGCAGCAGAAACTTACAGCATTACAATCAAAAATGATAAGGCTGGACATACTTACGAGGCATATCAAATTTTCAAGGGTGATCTTCATATAGATGAGGATGGAAAGGAGATTTTATCCAATATTGAATGGGGCGCTGATGTTAATGCTGATAAAGCAGAAGCAGAGATTGGCACTGCAAAGGTGAAGGCCGAAGCGCTTGAACTGGCCGGAGAAGCTGAGGGCTTCGCAAAAGAAGTCAGTGCTTATTTAACAACTCCAAGTTCTTCTACAAATGAGCATAAAGAAAATATCACTTTTTCTGATAATACTACAGGGAAGGGCTATGTCATCAGCGGTTTGGAACCGGGTTACTATTTGGTAAAGGATAGTAACGGTACTCTGAATGGAGCTTCGGATGCATATACTTCATACATTCTTCAGGTGGTAGGAAATGTTGAAGCAAAACCAAAGTCCGCAGTACCAAGTGTCGATAAACAAGTACAGGATGAAGTGCCGGATGCTGAGGCGGGTCATTCTGACGGTTGGGGAGAAACCGCAGACCATGCAATCAACGAGAGCTTCCAGTTTAAGCTGACAGCAACATTACCGGCGGATGTTAATTTTGCAGATTATACATCTTATCAGGTTAAATTTACAGATACCATGTCTGCAGGAGTTACTTTTGAAAGTATTGAAAGTGTGACAGTAAGAAAGACCGAGAATACAGAGGGCCATTCTCTTACTGGTACACAGTATGGGCTTAGTGGGGTAACTGCTGGGCAGGCTGGTGCTACATGGACACTTACAATTAATGATATTAAGAGCATTATGGGAAATGACTTTACTCAGGGTGTTACCGTGGAAGTCATCTACAATGCCCATTTGAATGAAGCCGCTTATGTGAATAATGCGTCAGGCTCTACAAAAAACAAGAACGCTGTATATTTGGAGTATTCCAATAACCCGAATGGTGAAGGACTTGGTAAAACACCAACTGATGAAGTATGGGTATTTACATATGAAGTAGATAATAGCAAGATTGATGGAAAAACCAAAGAAGCATTGGCGGGTGCCGAGTTTGAGTTATATAAGGCAGTTAAAAGAGGTAATAAGACAGAACCGGGCGATAAGATTCCTGTAGTTTGGGATGATGAGATGCAAGCATATCGTGAAGCTAAGGCTGGCGAACAGGCAAGCGCTATGCAGACCAGAGAAACAACAGATGCAGATGGAAAGAAGCATCAGACATTCAGCATCAAGGGGCTGGATGCAGGAGAATATTTCCTGAAAGAAACAAAAACGCCGGGCGGATATAACACATGCGACCCACAGCCTATTAAAATCAGTGCAACGCATGCTGAGGCACAGGGCGCCGGAACGACAACATTGACAGATTCTACGATGAATCTTGAGATTGTAAACAACAAAGGCGTTGAGCTTCCTGGAACCGGTGGTATCGGTACAACAATCTTCTACGTTGTTGGCGGTATCCTGGTAGTTGGCGCGGCTGTTCTGCTCATTGCGAAGAAGCGCACGAAATAATACATGACATTGAATTTATTGACGCAATAGGATATACCGGGAGGGCGGCCGTGCCCTCCCGGCATACAACGGTAAGGAGAACCCTGAATGAGAAAGCATTTATCCACAATAATTTTAATAGTGATTTTAATTGCAGGGCTGTCCTTGCTGCTGTATCCCACAGTCAGCGATTATTGGAACTCATTCCATCAGTCCAGGGCGATTTCCACCTACACAGAACAGGTGGAGCAGATAGACACGGGGGAGCAGGAAGCGGCGCTTGCAAGAGCACGGGCTTACAATGCGGAACTCTGGAATAAAAGCAATCGCTACGAGTTCAGCGAGGCGGAAGAAGAGGAATATGAGAACTTGCTGAACATTTCAGATACAAGTATGATTGGATACATTGAGATTCCAAGTATTAATTGCCGTCTTCCAATCTATCACGGTATGAGCCAGGAAGTGCTGCAGACCGGGGTTGGGCACATGAAAGGTTCATCCCTTCCGGTAGGCGGATTGGGCACCCACAGTGTACTCACGGCCCACAGAGGTCTGCCGTCGGCAACCTTATTTACGAATCTGGATAAAATGGAGGAGGGCGATTATTTTGTTCTCCATGTACTGGGGGAAACGATGACTTATGAGATCGACCAGATTCATATCGTTCTTCCTGATGATGTGGACGACTTGGAATTGGAGAAAGGAAAGGATTACTGCACCCTTGTCACCTGCACGCCCTACGGCGTCAATTCTCACCGGCTTCTGCTCCGGGGACATCGGACAGAAAATCAGGCCGCACAGTTGGTGCAGGAGGACGCAAAGCAGATAAATTCGACAATGGTTTCCCTGATCATAGCGGGAACGATACTTTTGATTTTATTTATTGGAACACTGATTCGACATAGAAAATAACAGAGATTTCTGGGAGGAATGGATATGAAAGCTGGAAAGTATAAAAAAGGCTGGATATGCGGGGGGCTGGCCCTGGTTATGGGCGCTGCGCTGACACTTTCCCGGTTGGAGGTATTTGCGGGAGACCGGATTGATACATCGAAGGATTGCAGCCTGACGGTAACAATGGCAGACGATATAAGCGACCAGTATCCGGAACTTATGAACGCCGAGATTCCTGTAACTCTCTATAAGGTGGCGGACATGGACAGCAATGCCGAGTATATTCCGTTGGAGGGATTCAGTGAAATAGGACTTGAGGATATCGACAGTGGTACGACAGCGGGCGATTGGGCGGCTATCGCGGAAAAGGCATGCCAGGCGCTGGGGCGGCCATATGAGCTGGAAGCTGAGGCGCCGGAAGACGAAGAGTCCGGAGAAAAGCCGGGTGAAGAGACCGGGGAGAATCCGGAGATGCCGGAAGCTGAGGCGCCGGTAAAGAGTGAGTTTAGCGTCCGGCTTGCAGACGGCCCGGCCACTCTGGGAGGCCTTGAATGTGGAATGTATCTGGTCTATGCGGAGGAAACGCTGACAGATAATTATGTTTATAATTTTACCCCGTATTTGGTATCCCTTCCAACCAGCGATTATACGATAGAAAACGGCGGCACAGATACCTGGACATATGATGTGACCATGGGGCTTAAGCCGCAGCAGAGCACTCGCTATGGGGAACTGGTTATTGAGAAGACATTAAGTACAGTGAATACCTCGATGGGCGGTGCAAGCTGTGTGTTTCAGGTAGAGGCCGTAAAAGATAATAAGATTGTATACAGCAATGTGTTGTCTCTGAACTTTAAAGAGCCGGGAACAAAGCAGATTGTTGTTGATGAAATTCCGATGGGAGCCGCGGTGACGGTGACAGAAATTTATGCGGGCGCAGGCTATCGGCTGA
>ENA-ORML01001722-ORML01001722.1-human-gut-metagenome-genome-assembly--contig:-NODE-1722-length-17329-cov-3.568427_pt1 | contig 17329 bp, 13 predicted proteins | sample MGYA00242103_ERZ508995 | MGnify/ENA primary metagenome ERZ508995 (study PRJEB26280, sample SAMEA2338702) | human gut metagenome | biome: human gut; feature: human-associated habitat; material: faeces... | reverse complement strand
GGGCCAGATTCTCCTCTGCCTTGGTTTTCTCCTTGGCGATGCGCTCCAGCTCCTGCCGGATGTCCACCAACTCCGCCAGAGGCAGATAGAGGGTGGCGTTGTGGGTGGCCACGGTGACCATACCCTTCAGATCCTCCGGAGACTGCGCCTGAACCTCCACCTCGCTGGCGTAGGCCAGCCGCATGATGAAGTCCCGGCCGCCGGCATAGATATCCGGGGTCTGAGTGACGATGAGGATCTTGGCCTTCCGGGAGGGCGGCACGTTCATCTCGGAGCGCCGGGCCCGGACGGCGGAAATGGCATCCTTCACCGCCTCCATGGCGTTCTCCTCCTGAGTAAAGGCGAAGCGCTCCTGATACTCCGGCCACTGGGCCCGGATCAGGAAGTCGCCCTCGTGGGGCAGCGTCTGCCAGATCTCCTCGGTGATGAAGGGCATGAAGGGATGCAGCAGCTCCAGCACCCGCAGCAGCACATAGCACAGCACGTTCTGAGCCGCCAGCTTGGCCTCCTCGTCCTCGCCGTACAGCCGGGCCTTGGTAAGCTCGATGTACCAGTCGCAGTAGGTGTCCCAAATGAAGTCGTAGATCTTGGCGGAGGCCACGCCCAGTTCATAGGCCTCCATATTATCCGTGACCTCCCGGATGAGGGTATTCAGCTTGCTGAGAACCCACTTGTCCTCCAGCTCCAGCTGCTCCGGTAGCTGTACATGGTCGATGGTGAGGTTCATCATCACATAGCGGGAGGCATTCCAGATCTTATTGGCAAAGTTCCGCATGGCCTCACACTTCTCCACAAAGAAGCGCATATCGTTGCCGGGGCTATTGCCGGTGATGAGGTTGAAGCGCAGGGCATCGGCACCGAACTTGTCCGCCATCTCCAGCGGGTCAATGCCATTGCCGAGAGACTTGGACATCTTGCGGCCCTTGTCATCCCGGACCAGACCGTGGATGAACACCGTCTTGAAGGGCTCCTGCTTCATCTGCTCCATGCCGGAGAAGATCATACGGGCCACCCAGAAGAAGATGATATCGTAGCCGGTGACCAGCACGGAGGTGGGGTACCAGTACCTCAAGTCCTCGGAGTCCTTGTTGGGCCAGCCCAGCGTGGAGAAGGGCCACAGGGCGGAGCTGAACCATGTATCCAGCACGTCCTCCTCACGGGTCAGGTGGGTGCAGCCGCACTTTTCGCACCGGGTGGGATCCTGACGGCTGACGTTGATGTGTCCGCACTCGTCGCAGTACCATGCGGGGATCTGGTGGCCCCACCACAGCTGACGGGAGATGCACCAGTCATGGACGTTCTCCATCCAGTTGATATAGGTTTTGGTAAAGCGCTCCGGCACAAACTTGATGGTGCCGTCCTTCACCACCCGGATGGCCTCCTTGGCCAGAGGCTCCATCTTCACGAACCACTGGGCGGAGATCAGGGGCTCCACGTCGTTGTGGCAGCGGTAGCAGGTGCCGACGTTGTGGGAATAGGGCTCGGTCTTGACCAGATAGCCCTGCTCCTCCAGATCCTTGACGATGGCTTTGCGGCACTCGTAGCGGTCCATGCCGTTGTACTTGCCGCCGTTTTCGTTGATGGTGCCGTCGTCGTTGATGACACGGATCACCTCCAGATTGTGGCGCAGGCCCACCTCGAAGTCGTTGGGATCGTGGGCAGGGGTCATCTTCACGGCGCCGGTGCCGAAGCCGATCTCGCAGTAATCATCACCCACAATGGGGATCTCACGGTTCATGATGGGCAGGATGCAGGTCTTGCCGATGAGGTGCTTGAAGTGCTCGTCCTCCGGGTTTACCGCCACACCGGTGTCGCCCATCATGGTCTCAGGCCGGGTGGTGGCCACCACGATATCGCCGCTGCCGTCGGCCAACGGGTAGCGGATATGCCACAGGTGGCCGGGCTTGTCGGTATACTCCACCTCGGCGTCGGACAGCGCCGTCAGGCAGTGGGGGCACCAGTTGATGATGCGGCTGCCCTTGTAGATGAGGCCCTTGTCGTACAGCTCGCAGAAGGCCTCACGCACCGCCTGAGAGCAGCCCTCGTCCATGGTGAACCGGGAGCGGGACCAGTCACAGGAGGCACCCATCTTCTTCTGCTGCTCCACGATACGGTTGCCGTACTTCTCCTTCCAGGCCCAGACACGCTCCAGGAACTTTTCACGACCCAGATCATAGCGGGTCAGGTGCTCCTCCTCCCGCAGTCGCTCCTCCACCTTGATCTGGGTGGCGATGCCGGCGTGGTCGGGGCCGGGAAGCCACAGGGCGGAATAGCCCTGCATCCGCTTGAAGCGGGTGAGGATATCCTGCAGCGTGGAGTCCATGGCGTGGCCCATGTGCAGCTGGCCGGTGACGTTGGGGGGAGGCATGACGATGGAAAAGGGCTTCTTCTTCGGGTCGGCGTCCGCCTTGAAGCAGCCGTTGTCCATCCACATCTGATAGATATGCGGCTCCACCTCACGGGGATCGTATACCTTCGGCAATTCTTTACGCATATGTTCTCTCCTTCTGATTTGGATTTTATCATCAAAAAAACCGCCCCGCTCCGCCGATACGGAACAGGACGGACTGTGATCCGTGGTACCACCTGTTGTTCGGGATGACTCCCGCACTCATGGGGCAAGCGCCCCGCCCCGATAACGGAGGGCATACCGTTGGGACCTACTGCCGTGTTCAGTCCAAGGCTCCGGGACGACTTGGGCGGCGCATCACGGGAGCTTACACCCACCGCTCCCTCTCTCAGCTTCTGCACTCCGCTTACTGCTTCCCTTCCGTGCCGTTACACAATATGTATGCAGTATAATACACTCCCGGAAAAAAGTCAAGTTCCCCTTTCCCTTTGGGCGGGGCGGTGCTATAATAGGGAGTATCCAAGAGAGGAGGCGCCGCCTTGCATATTCTGGAGCATTTGCGTACCGTGAACCGACACCGCCATCTGGTGCGGAAATACTGCTTCCGGTTGGGACTGTACTGGCAGGGACTGACCCATGATCTCAGCAAATACAGCCCCACGGAGTTCTGGCGCAGCGCCAAATACTATCAGGGCTACCGCAGTCCCAACGATCAGGAGCGGCTGGTCAACGGCGTCAGCCTGTCATGGCTCCACCACAAGGGCCGCAACCGGCACCATTTTGAATATTGGATCGACTACTGCCGGGGCCAGGACGGAACGCCCTTCATCGGCGGCTGCAAGATGCCGGTGAAGTATGTGGCGGAGATGTTCTGTGACCGCATCGCCGCCTGCCGGGTGTATCAGAAGGAGAAATACACCGATGCCTCTCCCTACGACTATTTCCAGCACTCCAAGGGGCATCTGTGCCGGTCGGAGCACGGTCATGGCTTCATCCATCCGGAGACCAGCGAGCTGCTGACCCGGTGGCTGCTGCTTCTGAAGGAGCAGGGCGAGGATGCCGCCTTCCTTCAGATCCGGCAGGAGCTGAAGGAGCTGCGGAGAGCGTAAATACCGGACAAAAGCCGCTGTCGATCCATTGTGTCGGGGGCGTCTTTTTCTTTTCGGCGTTTTTCACAGGCTTCTCCATAATTTATACAGAATATTGCACAACTCCCGTGTGGGAAATCCCGTTAAAAAATGGCAGCGGCGGGGGTTGTGGAAGTATGTGCGCCGTGATATACTGTATGACCGTGAGAGGAAAAATGGTGAAAAGGAGGAACATATGATGGAGAAAAACGGGAAAAAAAGTTTATTTTCGATTGAAATAACCACAGGGTCCCTGTGGAAAAATATTCTGCTGTTCAGCCTGCCGCTGATGATGACGCAGGTGCTGGAGGTGCTGTTCAACCTCAGCGACGTGGCCATTGCCGGTAAATTTGCCGACTATCTGGCGCTGGGCGCTGTGGGCTCCACCACTCTGCTGGTATCCCTGTTTACGGGACTGCTCATTGGCATCGGCAGCGGTGTCAACGTGGTCGTGGCCCGTGGACTGGGGCTGGGCAGTCATGAGGACGTGGAGAAGACCATCCACACCTCCCTGCTCATCTGCAGCGGTATCGGTATCGTGGTGTGTCTGGTCTGTCTGCTGCTGGCGAAGCCCATGCTGCTGCTGCTGAATACCAAGGAGGAGTTGCTGCCCGGCGCCGTGGGGTATCTGCGGATCTACGCTCTGGGTATGCCGGCCATGGCGGTATACAACTTCGGCAATGGTGTCCTCAGTGCCGCCGGGGACACAAAGCGGCCTCTGCTGTATCTGAGCATTGCCGGCGTGGTGAATGTGGCTCTGAACCTGTTCTTTGTGATCCAGTGCCACATGGCCGCCCTCGGTGTGGCCACCGCCAGCGCCATCGCCCAGTGGCTGTCCGCTCTACTGATCATGCGGCATCTGATGAGCCAAAAGGATGCCTGCGGAGTGCATCTGAAAAAGCTGTGCATCGACAAGGCCGCCGCCAAGCGGGTGCTGATGATCGGCATCCCCTCCGGCCTGCAAAACGCCATCTTTGCCCTTGCAAACCTCTTCGTACAGATCGGCGTCAACAGCTTCGATTCGGTGATGGTATCCGGTAGCTCGGCAGCTGCCAACGCCGATACGCTGATCTTCAATATGATGTCTGCCTTCTATACCGGCTGCGCCACTTTTGTCAGCCGCAACTGGGGTGCCGGAAAAACGGATCGTATCCTCAAGAGCTACCGTATCGTTCTGCTGTATTCCTTTCTGGTGGGCAGCATCTGCGGCGGACTGCTGCTGCTGTTCGGAGACAAGTTCCTTGGACTTTTCGCCAATGAGGCGGACGTGATCGCCGCCGGTATGCAGCGGCTGAAGATCATGGGCTTCTCCTTCGGTGTCAGCGCCCTGATGGACGCCAGCATTGCCGCCTCCCGTGGAATTGGGCGCAGCATCGTCCCCACCATCATCGTCATCATGGGCTCCTGCGTGTTCCGGGTCATCTGGGTGTACACGGTGTTCGCCTACTTCGGCACCATCCCCTCCCTGTTCCTGCTGTACATCTTCTCCTGGGCCATCACGGGCATTGCCGAGTGGGCCTACTTCCGGCACAGCTACAAGAAATACATCCTGCACGGACAAATATGGTAAACGAACGCCCCGGCCAGTTGACTGACCGGGGTGTCTTTTTTCGGTTCTGGTTGCACATACAAACAACTGGCCCTCCGGCATACTCGGAGGGCCAGTTTTACAGCTTATTCAGGATACGCTTACTCGGCGTCCTCGTCCCCGTCGTTCAGCAGAGCACGGATGGACAGGGAGATCTTTTGCTTCTCCTCATCCACAGCGGTAATCTTGGCATCCACGATCTGGCCCTCGGACAGAACGTCACCGGGCTTCTCGATGCGGCGATCGGCGATCTGGGAAATGTGGATCAGGCCATCCACACCGGGAACGACCTCAGCGAAAGCACCGAAGGTCATCAGCTTCACGATACGGACGGAAGCCACGTCGCCCACCTTGTAGGTCTCCATGAACTTGTCCCAAGGATTGCAGGAACGGTCCTTCACACCCAGAGAGATCTTGTGCTTCTCAGGATCGAAGGAGATGACGTACACATCCAGCGTGTCGCCCACAGAAACCACCTCAGCGGGGTTCTTGATGCGGGACCAAGACAGCTCGGAGATATGTACCATGCCATCCACGCCGCCGATGTCCACAAACACGCCATAGCTGGTCATGGACTTGACGGTGCCGGTATAGTGCTTACCCACCTCGATGCTCTCCCAGATGGCGGCCTGAGCAGCCTGACGCTCCTCATACTGCACGGCACGGATGGAGCCCACCACACGGCGGCGGGCGCGATTGACCTCGGTGATCCGCAGGGAGACGGTCTGGCCGATCATCTGGCTCAGATCGGCACCACGGGGCTGACCGCTCTGAGAGGCGGGAACGAACACACGCACGCCCTTGACGTTGACGACGATGCCGCCCTTGTTCTCCTCGGTGACCTTGCCCTCAAGAGTGGTTTTGTTCTCGCAGGCCTCAGCGATATCCTCCCAGACCTTCACGGCGTCCAGACGCTTCTTGGAGAGCATAGCGTAGCCCTCCACGTCGTTGACACGGATGATGTAGGTCTCGATCTCGTCGCCCACCTTCACCACGTCCTCAGGCTTCACGCTGGGATCGGCGGACAGCTCCTCCGCGGAAATATAGCCTGCCTGCTTGCAGCCCAGATCCACCTGAACCTCGGTGGGACCCACGGCCGTCACGATACCGGTTACCTTCTCTCCTGTATTTAAAGTCTTAAAGGATTTGTCCAGCAGTTCCTCAAAGCTCTCTTCCTGGGGTTCCATGTTCTTGATTTCTTCGCTCATTGTTGTATATACCTCCTTAATGATGCCCGCCGGGGTGGACGCGCCGGCCGTAAGCCCCGCCATTGTGCATCCGGAAAGAAAGCCCGTCGTCAGCTCCCCCGCCTGTTCGATCTGATACACGACAGGGCAAGCCTTACGGCAGATCTCCGCTAAATGCTTCGTGTTGGCACTTTTACGATCTCCGACCACGACCATTACGTCAGCCTGAGCTGCCAATTCGGCTGCCTCCAACTGACGCCTATGCGTAGCGCTACATATTGTATCAAAGATTTTTACGTTTGTACACAGTTTTTTTAAAATTTCTTTGGAAGTTTCCCAAATTGTTCGGATGCAGGTGGTCTGAGCCACCGCCGTCAGGGCCAGAGACTGCCGGGAAGGCTCCTGCAGGAGCCATTTTTCAAGCTCCTCAGGCCCCGGAAAGATGACGCTGCGATCCGACCAGCTGGCCACACCCATGACCTCCGGATGCCGAGGCTCCCCAATGATAAGGGGGATACGCCCCTCCCGGTCGGCCTGCGCCACCAGCTGCTGGATCCGCAGTACGTTGGGACAGGTGGCGTTGACACACACGGCTCCCGCCGGTCAAAGACCTCCTTGCGCTCCCCGTGGGAGCGGATGATCACCGTCTCGCCGGGGCGGACCTCCTCCACGGAGTCCACCTGTCTGGCCCCCAGCGCCTCCAGCTCCGCCACCACATGGACGTTGTGGATGATGCTGCCCAGCATGGCGCAGCCGCCCTTTTCACGGGCTGTCTCCTCCGCCAGCTTCACAGCCCGCTCCACGCCGTAACAGAAACCGGCGCTTTTGGCTACTCTTACCTCTGCCATTGGATCCCTCCCAGCGCATAGGCCCGACGCATGATCTCCTCGGCGTTGGACTGATACTCCTCCGCCGTTCCCTTCCGGCCGGTATATACCGGGTCGTAGGGCTTTCCGATGATGATGGACACCCGGTGAAACAGGCGCTTGTCCCGGCCGATGAACACCGGCACCAGCGGCACGCCGGAGCGAATGGCCATCATGCCTACGCCGCCTTTGACATCCACGCTGCCGGGCTCTTTGACCCGTGTCCCCTCCGGGAATACCAGCAGATTCCAGCCGTCCCGCAAACTCTGGATGGAGGTCTTGACGGCGGCGATGTCGGAATTTCCCCGATCCACACCGAATACGCCGATGGCCCGCAGAAAGGCTCCCACCACGGGAATTTTCATCAGCTGCTTCTTAGCCATGATCCGCAGGGGGAAGTCCTGCCGCATGGCGCATATCAGCAGGATGGGGTCCACGGCGCTGGAGTGATTGGCGCACAGCAGTACCGGCTGATCCTTGGGGAGATTTTCCAGCCCCTCCACCCGCAGCGGGTGAAGAAACGTGGCAAAGGGCCGCCATGTGGCCCGGATAAAGCGGTAAAAACGATTTTTTACCATCCGATCCTCTCCTTTATCATGTGCAGCAGGGCCTCCCGGCTCTGGTCAAAGTCCAAATGGCTGGTATCCAGCAGCAAAGCGTCCTCCGCCTGCCGCAGGGGTGCCGTCTCCCGGTGGCTGTCTGCCCAATCCCGCTGGAGGATATCCGAGAGCACCTGATTGTAGGGCTGCGGCGTTCCCCGCTGCTCCAGCTCCTTCATGCGGCGCTGGGCCCGAATCTCCGGCGAGGCCGTCAGGAAGATCTTTACCTCCGCCTGCGGCAGCACTACCGTGCCGATGTCACGACCGTCCATCACCACACTGTGGCTGCGGGCCAGCTCTCGCTGCATCTCCAGCAGAAAGGCCCGTACCTCCGGGATGGCGGAGACCACCGAGGCCCAGCGGGAGATTTCCGGACGGCGGATGACGTCCGTCACGTCCTCCCCGTTGAGCAGCATATGCTGCAGGCCGTCCTCACCGTAGGCCATGCTCACCTGAATGTCCGGCAGCAGGGCGATGATGGCCGCCAAATCATGCGGGTCTGTCTCCCGGCGGCAGGCGTACAGGCCGATGGTGCGGTAGATGGCCCCGGTATCCACGTAGAGGATGCCCAGCTCTGCCGCTGCGGCCTTGGCCAGTGTGCTTTTCCCTGCGCCGGAGGGGCCGTCAATGGCCACGGCGTATCTCTTGTTGTCCATGCGATTCGCTCCTTATTCCTCTGCGGCACTGACCCCGGCACAATGGCCGGTGGCCCATGCGATCTGCAAATTAAAACCGCCCGTATAGGCGTCTACATCCAGAATTTCCCCGGCAAAATACAGCCCCTGTACCAGCTTGGAGGCCATGGTGGCAGGCTGCACCTGCCCTACCTTCACGCCGCCGGAGGTGATGATGGCCTCCGCCACAGGCCGTGGCCCAGTGACGGGCATGGTGAAGTGCTTCAGCAGCTGCACCAGCGCACGGCGCTGCTCTCTGGTCACGGCGTTGGCCTGCTGCTGGGGGTCCACCCCCAGACGGTTCAGTATCACCGGCACCATGCTGTGGGGAACCAGACCGGAAAAGATGCGCTCCACGCTGCGGTTGGGGGCCTCACCCAGATCCCGCAGGATGCGGCTCTCCAGCTTCTGTTCGTCCAGCGCAGGCTTTAAGTCGATGCTGAGACGGTAGGTCTCCTTCTCCCAATTCCGCAGATGGGCGCTGGCCGACAGCACCAGCGGCCCGGAGACGCCGAAGTGGGTGAACAGCATCTCGCCAAATTCCCGGAAGATGGCTTTCCCTTTCCGGTTCAGCACCGTCAGCTCTACGTTTTTCAGAGCCAGCCCCTGCATCTGCCGGCAGGCCTCGTCCTCACTGACCAGCGGAACCAGTGAACCGTGGGGCGGGACGATCTCATGCCCCAGCTGCGCCGCCATGCGGTAGCCGTCTCCGGTGGATCCGGTGGCGGGATAGCTGCCGCCGCCGGTGGCCAGCACCACCGCCTCCGCCGGGTAGGTATCCTTCTCACCACGGACGCCGGTGACAGCACCTTCCTCTGTCTCGATGGAAACCGCCCGGTCGTGCGACCAGTGCACCTTCAGGCGATCCAGTCGGCGCTTCAGAGCACCGGATACATCGAAGGAGCAATCAGACTGGGGAAAGACCCGGTTGCCCCGCTCCGTTTTTAAGGGGACACCCAGCTCCTCAAAAAAGGCCATGGCATCTTGGCTATTAAAGGCGGAAAAAGAACTGTAAAGGAATTTTCCATTACGGGGGATATTTTGCAGAAGCGCCTCCTCCGTACAGTTGTTGGTGACGTTGCAGCGTCCTTTTCCCGTGATATTCAGTTTTTTTCCCAGCCGCTCGTTGGGCTCGATCAGCGTGACTTGCGCCCCTCGGCCGGCAGCGGCAATGGCCGCCATCATTCCGGCGGCTCCCCCCGATAACTACCACTCTTTTACTCATCTTCCGTTTTTCCGAACACACTGTATTGTGACCAGACCCGCTCCAGCTCGGAGAAGGTTTCCGGCACCTCTTCGTTTTTCCGCTGACCCACCGTGACGATCAGGGCATTCAGCAGGCTCAGCGGCGCTGTGATGGAGTCCACGAAGGAAATCATGTCGCTGCGGACCAGCAGCGCTGCCGAGGCCAGCGGATACAGGGGGGCCAGCGTACTGTCGGTGATGGCCACCACATCCGCCCCCTTTTCTCTGGCGTACTGCACGGCATTGACGGTCATTTTGGAGTACCGGGGAAAGCTGATAGCCAGCAGCACATCACCGGGCTGCACCTGCACCAGCTGCTCGAAGGTCTCCCCTGCCACGGCGTTCTGCACCAGTGTCACATTTTTGAAGATCAGGCGGAAATAGAAGTTCAGATACCCCGTCAGAAACGATGACGAGCGCATCCCCAGCAGGTAGATGTGCTGTGCCTTCAGCAGCTTGTCCACCATCTGCTCGAACTGCCCCCGGTCCACCTGCTCGATGGCGGTACGGAGACTGTCCATATCCCGCTGCATGACGCTGGTCAGCAGATCCCCCTGCATCTGGTCGTTGGACACCTGAATGCGCTGGATGGAGGTGAGCTTTCCACGGATCAGCTCCCGCAGATCCCGCTGCATCTCCGGATAGCCCTCATAGCCCAGCTGGGCGGCGAAGCGCACCACCGTGGACTCGCTGACCTCCACCGTCTGTCCCAGCCGGCTGGCGGTCATAAAGGCCGCCTTGTCATAGTGCTCCAGAATGTAGGCGGCAATGCGCTTTTGTCCCTTGGAAAACTGTGGCATTTGCTGGCGAATGGTATGCAGCACGTTGTTATTCAACCCCATCGCTTCCCTTCAAGTCTTGTAATTCCTCATCTGTTAAGTATCTCCACTTGCCAGATGGAAGGTTCCCCAAATGCAGGGTATGCTCCTGCACCCGCCGCAGCCGCAGCACGGAAAGCCCCGCCTGACGGCACATCCGGCGGATCTGCCGGTTCTTGCCCTGATGGATGATCACCTCCAGCACCGCCGTCTCCCCTTTTTGGGACAGCCGGCGCACCTGTGCCGGTTGAATGGGCTCCCCCTCCAGCATCCGCATCCGGGAGAGCCGTTCCTCGGCCCCCTCCAGAGTGCCGGATACCGTCACCTGATAGACTTTGTCCACCTGATGCCGGGGGTGCAGCAGCTGTTGGGCCAGGGTCCCGTCATTGGTGAACAACAGCAGCCCCTCGGAATCCTTATCCAGCCGTCCCACGGGGAACACTCTCCGGCCGCAGTCCGCCACCAGTTCCGCCGCCGTTTTGCGGCCCCGCTCGTCGGAAAGGGTGGTGACGTACCCTCTGGGCTTGTTCAGCATCAGATACACCGGCTCCGGTGCCGCAGCCACAGGCCTTCCGTCCACCAGCAGGGTATCCCGCTCCGGGTCGCCGCTCTCCCCCAGTCTGGCCACCCGGCCGTTGAGGGTCACACGCCCCTGCCGCAGCAGTTCCTCTGCCGCCCGGCGGGAGGAGATACCGCAGCGGGCGATCCATTTTTGCAGACGTTCCTCCACGGGATCCCTCCTTACGGCCCGAAGCCAAATTCATACAGGGCGGCGTGATCCGCCCAGTCGTTGCCGTCCTGTAACGTGACGGCAACCAGAGTCCGCCCGTTTCGCCGGACGCAGCTCACCAGCGTCCGCCCCGCCGCACGGGTGTAGCCGGTCTTGAGACCGATGCACCCGTCGATGCTGCGGAGCAGCCGGTTATGATTGGTCATGGTGCGGCCGCCCACCGTAACGCTGCGGGTGGAGCACAGCCGCACAAGTGTCTCGTTTTTTACGGCGCAGGCCGCCAGACGGGCCATGTCCCGTGCCGTGGAATAGTGGCCCTCCTGATCCAAACCGTTGGGATTTGCAAAGGAGGTACCGGTCATGCCCAGCTCCGCCGCCTTGCGGTTCATCTCCGCCACAAAGCGCTCCAGACCGCCGCAGTGGTCCGCCAGAGCCAGCGCCGCATCGTTGCCGGAGCACAGCAGCAGACCGTACAGAAGCTCCTCCACCGTCACCCGGTCGCCGGGCTTCAGATACATGGAGGAGCCCTCCGCTATGTGCTGCTGGGTCACTGTGACCACATCCCCCAGACCGCCACGCTCCAGCACCACCAAGGTTGTCATCAGCTTGGTGGTGCTGGCAATGAGCATCTGCCGGTCGGGATTCTTTTCGTACAGGACCTCCCCCGTATCGCCGTCCATGAGAATGGCCGCTGTAGCGGAAGTATCCGCCGCCCACGCCGTGGGCAGGCACAGCAGCACGATTGCCGTCACTGCCGTCAGGATTCGCTTGTACACAGGATCACCCTCTTCCCTCAGGTGATCCTATTCTATTCCGTCAGAAGCTCTCTTTTTCCTCTTTTCTCTTGTCGATAAAGTGCTCCACCCGGTCCATGACCTCCGGGACCATCTCCACCATGCGGGCCGCCGTGGTCACGGCAGGCACGCCCACCGGCAGCACACGGGTCACGCCGTCCTTCACCACCAGAAACGCCACCGGCTCCACCTTCACACCTGCAGTGCTGGCGCCGCCGAACATGGCGGGGGTCTGCTTGCCGTAGTCCCCGCCACCGCAGCCAAAGCCGAAGCTCAGCCGGGACACGGGGATCAGGGTCACGCCGTCCGGCGTCTGGATGGGCTCACCGATGATGGTGTTGGAGTCCACCATCTCCCGAATTTTGCTCATGGAGGCATCCATCAGATCAATAAGGGAGTGATTCTTCTTCTCGTTGTTTTCCATAGTATAGCTTCCTTTCTTTATGATGCGGTCTGCTCCTGTGCCGGCGGCGGAGCCGCTTTCACAGATTGTTCGATTTCCTTTTTCCGTTTCCGCAGCCATTTCAGCAGCGGGATACCGAAGCCCAAGCCGATGATGAGCAGGTCGCCGATGCGGAAGGTGATGCCTGCCTCTCCCTCTATTTGGGTGCGGGCTGCACCGAAATCCGTTCCCAGATGGATGTGCGGGTCCGGTATCTTCAGCAGGCGCTCCAGCTGGGGCATCAGCGTCCACATGGCGCTGCTGGCCCAGCCATAGGTCTGCGCCACAGCGGCGGGATCCTCCCCGGCAAAGACCACGGACAGACGCAGGGGGTCGATTCGCATCCGCCGCCGGGTCCGAGCCAGCGCCCGCTTCAGGCCCTCCCACAGGTACGGCAGCGCCGAGCGGACATCCTCGAAGCTCAGAGAGAGCTTTTCCCGCTGCTTGGCAGGCTTCTTCTCCTCCTGTGCTTCTCCCTTGGCTTTTTTCTTCTGCTTGGTCTTTTGCTCTGTCTCCGTCTTTTCCGGCCGGGGCAGCAGCGGAATGCGGGCCGGACCGGCTATGACCGTCAGCTCCAGCTGTTCACCGAAGCGGAGGTGTACTCCCACCCGCAGCAGCAGAAGCAGGATAAGCAGCAGCAAAATGCCGCCGATGATCCACAGTGCCACCAAGCCGATCCCCCCTTTCGCCGTTTATACGGCAGTTTTACGCATTTGCATCATCCAGCACGGAGCCGTCCTCCGCCAGACGCAGCTGGCCGTCGGCCTCCATCCCCGGCATCTCCGGCAGATCCTCCAGCGAGTTCAGGTGGAACGCCCGGAGGAACGCTTTGGTGGTGCGGTACAGCCGTGGCCTTCCCGGCACCTGCAGCCGCCCGCACTCCTCGATAAGGTGCCGGTCCAGCAGCAGCCCCACGGTATAGGAGCTGTCCACGCCACGGATCTGGTCCACATAGGCCCGTGTGGTGGGCTGGTAGTAGGCAATGATGGTCAGCACCTCCAGCGCCGGCTGGGACAGCTTGGCGGGCTTGCGTATCTCAAAGGCCCGACGGATAACGTCGGCATACTCCGGGGCGGAGCACAGCTGCCAGCTGTCCTCCAGACGCAGCAGCCGCATCCCACGCCGCTCAAAGCTGTAATAGTCCATAAGCTTTTGCAGCACAAGCTCCGCCGTTGGTCGATCCAGCTCCGCCGCCAGACAGATGCGGTCGATATGCACCGGTTCTCCGGAGGCAAACAGAATGCCCTCCACGGCGGCCTCGATCTCTTTCATTTCCCGTGTTTCCACGCTCATTCCTCCTCCGTCTCCTGACAGGTCACCGTGCAGTCGGCGGCAGAGCCCGCCAACCGGATGATATGGTTCCGGCACAGCTCCAGCACCGCCATGAATGTGGCCACCAACTCGCTGCGGCTGGGACGGAACAGCAGCAAAAACCGGGTGATGCCGTTCCTTTTCAGTCGCTCCACCAACTCCTTGGCCTTCCGCTCCACCGGATACGGCTCCCGCTTGACGATCTCGTCAAAGGCCCGCAGCGGCGGTGTCTCCGCCTGACCCCGGCGATCCAGCACCTCCTGCATGGCGATGACCAGATCCCCCGGCTCCTGATCGTACTCGTATACCTTGCCCCGCTTCATGGGCTCCGGCCCACGGGTCAGGATGCTGCGGCCAAATTCACTCATGGGTCCTATGCGCTCCGTCAGCTTCCGGATGCGGGCGTAGGCATCCCCACGCTGCCGCTCCGCCAGAGACTGGATCAGGGCGTCCATCTCGCTCTGGGCCTCTTCATCCTCAATGCTCAGCAGCATCCGGGTCTTGATGTACATAAGGTGAGCCGCCATGGTGACAAATTCGCTGGCCACCTCTAAATCCATCTGCTTGCGCTGCTCCAGATACGCCAGATACTGGTCCAGGATCAGTGCAATGGGGATATCCTGTATCTCGATCTTATTCTTGTTCAGCAGAAACAGAATGAGATCCAGAGGCCCCTCGAAGTCCTCCAGTGTCTCCCCTGTTTTGGGCTGTACCACTTTTTCCAGTTTGAAAATAGGATGATCCAATGTTGACACCTCAAGAAAGGCCGATGATCCGGCAGAATATCCGAAATACCCACGCAATGGCGCTGTTCAGCGCCCCGCTGCCCACGTCCAGCAGCACCAGACCCCACAGCACGAACATTCCGATGCGCTCATACCGCAGCATCGTGTCGTACATCCGATCCGGCAGCAGGGAGAACAGCACCTTGGCACCGTCCAGCGGCGGGATTGGCACCAGATTGAAAAGGCCCAGACCGATGGAGAGCACCGCCGTAGACACTAGAAAGTCCAGTATCCCCTGATTCAGTGCCGAATAGGCGGCGTGGTCCACCATGATCCGGGCGCCCACCAGCAGTACCAGTGCCAGAAGAAAGTTGGAAACCGGCCCCGCCAGCGCCGTCAGCGCCATGCCCTGCTTGGGCTTTCTGAAGTAGCGGGGATCCACCGGCACCGGCTTGGCCCAGCCGAAGCCCAGCGTCACCATCATCAGAAGACCCATCCAGTCGATGTGCCGCAGTGGATTCAGACTCAGCCGGTGCATCCGCTTGGCGGTGGGGTCTCCCAGGGCATAGGCCGCCAGCCCGTGGCAGGTCTCGTGGGTGGTCAGACACAGGAACACCGATGCCAGCCGCAGTAAAATATCTCGAAGGGAGCCGAAATCCAGCGCTGCCCATAGTTCTTGCAAATAGTTCAAAGAAGCTTTCTCCTATCGACATAAGATCATGTCGATTATACCAGATACTATCTCCAAATACAAGGTAAAATAACCAACTCCTTTCCCATTGTTTCACAAAATGAAACTTTCAGTTGACTTGTTATAAAATGCCTGCTATAATCAGTACGAATATATACAAGGAGGCTATCTATGGGTTCCTTTTCCTATCATGTGGGCCAGCGGATCAAGAAGTACCGCAAGAGCCGTGGCTACACCATTGAGCAGTTTTCGGCCATGATCAACAAGAGCAAGGCCACCCTTTCCAAGTACGAAAACGGCACCATCACCATTGACATCGAGACCCTCTACGACATTGCTCAGGCGCTGAATATCGACCTGAAGTGCTTTATCGACTATCAGCCGCCGGTATTTCATCAGGAGCAGGTGCTGACGGGCAATTTCTATTTCAACACCCCGCAGGCCTATATGTACTACTTTGACGGGCGCATCCATCAGCTGGTGCGCTCTCTGCTGCGCTTTTCCCCTGCCGTCGACGGCGAGGGCATCGACGTGATCCTCTATATGGGAGTGGAGAGCTTCGACGATCCGGATCAATGTCAGCACCTCTTTACCGGCGAGATGAAGCCCTATGACACCATCACCCATATGGTTCTCCACAACCAGATCAATGCAGCGGAAAAAATGTACATCTGTATGCTCAACCCCATGCAAACCCGCACCCCGGCGGTTGGGATGCTTTCCGGCATCGGCAGCTCCCCCTTCTTCGCCCCCGTGGCCCTGAAGGTGCTGATCTCCAAGGATCTGCTGGAGGAGAACGACCGGCTGCTGGACACCGTGAAGCTGGATAAGGACGACTATCATCTGCTGAAATACTACAACATGATGGTCATCAACCGGCCCGCTTCCCTGTTTCTGGAGCCCTGAGAACCCCGATATGGGTAAAAAGAGCTGTAAGGCTAAGTTGCCTTACAGCTCTTTTATTCAGCTCATTTTCACGATCTCACGCCGCAGACGCAGGATGATGCGTTTTTCCAGACGGGAGATGTAGGACTGGGAGATGCCCAAGCGGTCGGCCACCTCCTTCTGTGTCAGTTCCTTCTGCCCCCACAGGCCGAAGCGCATGGTGATGATATCCCGCTCCCGCTGGGACAGCATCCCTACGGCGTCGCTGAGCAGCTTGCGGTCTGCATCTGCCTCAATGGGCCGCAGCACCACGTCCCCCTCCGTCCCCAGTACGTCGCTGAGCAGCAGCTCCTTGCCGTCCCAGTCGGTGTTTAGTGGCTCGTCGAAGCTCCCCTCCGTCCGCTGGCTACTGTTTTTCCGCAGGAACATCAGAATTTCGTTTTCGATGCAGCGGGAGGCATAGGTGGCCAGCTTGATGTTCTTATCCGCCCGGAAGGTGTTGATGGCCTTGATGAGTCCGATGGTGCCGATGGAGATCAGGTCCTCGATGTTGATGCCGGTGTTTTCAAACCGGCGGGCGATATACACCCCCAGCCGCAGATTCCGCTCGATGAGCGTCTGCCGGGCCTGTGGGTCCCCCTGCTCTAGGCGGGCGATGACCTCCGTCTCCTCCTCTCTGGGCAGAGGCGGCGGCAAGGTGTCGCTGCCGCCGATGTACATGATCTTATCCCGCCTGCGCAGACTGTGCAGCCACGCCAGCAGCCGCCTGAACAGCTTTTTCATGCTTCCCCCTCTCCGTTCCGCCCCACAGGGCCTGATATCCGCCGCCGTCGCTGACCGGCCCCGGCGACAGGGCCACCAGCGTCCGGGGATATGTAGTGCCGCCGATCTGCACGCTGTCACTGCAAACCGCCAGCAGCAGTCCCTCCGGGGCTCCTATGCTGCAAAAGGGCAGCAGACTGAACCGTCTGCCCAAGTCCGTGGCGTGGAGTTGGGCCATGCGCTCCTCCGGCGGGGCCCGCCGGGTCACGATTCGCTCCACCTCCGGCGGCAGAAGCCCGCCCAGCGACGTCTGCTCCAGCACCAGCACCGGCTGTCCGGTGACGGGGCTTCGCAGGGTGTTTCCCGTGTCGTGCAGCACCCGCACGGCACGACTCTGTCCTCCGATGGATATGGTTGCGTCCATGATCTCTCCTCCCCCATGTCTGGCCGCCTGCCGGAATACCAGATGCAGCAGTCCAAAAAATCCCAACGCTGCGCCCAGCAGCACCGGCCAGCTGATCTCTGCCCGATACAG